>Ga0114962_10004156_pt1 | contig 11569 bp, 14 predicted proteins | sample C_130820_MF_Meta_FD_87017 | JGI IMG/M metagenome (GOLD analysis project Ga0114962, IMG submission 87017) | Freshwater microbial communities from Lake Croche, Canada to study carbon cycling - C_130820_MF_MetaG | ecosystem: Environmental > Aquatic > Freshwater > Lake | place: Lake Croche, Canada... | reverse complement strand
GTTGCTGCACTGGTGCGGGTGGTGCTGGTTCAGCGGCGCGAATAATAGCTGGTGGTGGTGCGGCTATAACTGGCATTGGTTTGCTTTCTGTTTGAGGTGCAGGTGCTGATGCAGCCTGCGGTTGTGGTTGTTTTTGGTTTTCCATGCGCTGTTTGTAAAGCGGTGTGTTCTGGATAAAGTCAAGTGCGCTTTCCTGACCGCCTTCGCCAGTGCGTTTAACACGCGAATCATCCATGATATCGCCACCTTCGGCGTAACCTTCAACTTGACCGCCCTGCTCATATTTGCGTTTAATGTGAACATCGTTGTGGTCAAACACGACATAGTTGTGGGTTGGCTCTGCCTTATCGCCGCGAGATCCAGCATCCAGATACTTAATGCCTTTGATGCCTGCGCGGCTCAATTGGTCAGTTGCCCCTGCATACCCGTGTGGATGACCAGCGGCAATTGATTGGTAAAAATCGCCTGCGGTGCTGTCGTTGTTAATATGGTGCTGCGTTTTTTCCCATAAGGTTGGCATTTCTTTACGGGCGTCAAACAAGCTTTTTGTAATATGACTAGACTGCTCACTTAGCGGCTTATCCCAATCCAGCATATGGTGTGGGTGTGCGTTGATATGCACCTCGTACATGTGGCCTTTGTGAATGTCCCATTCTTTCCCTAGCATTTGTCCAAGACTGTTTACGGCATCGTAATACCGTTGTTTTATGTCTTTTCTTTCGGTCAACCCCGCATTTTTATGCAAATCCTGCATTGCATCATGTATTGCGTCATCGCCGGACAATTTTTTGTCCATTGATTGGGCCAATGCTAATTGAGCAAAAGATTTACTTCCCTTATCACGCCAATCAGGTTTTACACCTTCTTGACTTATAGGGTCGCCACTTAGTGCATCCCTGTATCCTTTGGCCACAGGCTCGTGCCCAGCAAAGTACAGCCCATGACCATAGGACTGTGCACCTTCACCCGTGCCAATCTTGCTGGTGTCAAACTGCTCAAAATCGTGCGGTGACCCGTGATAGGCGGTGATGCCGTCTTGCCCTAAATCATCCATTACATTTCCCCGTGGAAAATAGGATTGTGGCCAACAATGTGAATGCCGGGGATGCTAGCAGCTGGGTGCTGGCTATGCGGCATGCCACCACTGGCAAACCCTTGCTCTGGTGGCTTGGCCTTAGCTTCTGCCTTCAGCCGCTCTTTCTCGGCCTTGGCTGCCGCCTTTGCGGTTTCTTTTTCTACACGTTTCTTGTCGGCCTCCATTTTATCAATGGCTTCCATCGACATGTAGAGTTTGCCAGATTTGTGCAGATCAACGGCTCTAGTAGCAGCATCCGCGTAATCAGCTGGCTTGGCTTTTTCATTGGTGCCGCCAAACTTGCCTAGCAGTTCTTTTTCATGGAACCACAAAGCAGCTTGAATGTCGGCAACACTAATGTCTACGCCATATTTTTTCTTGAGAACCTGTTGAGCCTGTTCAGCTGTTGCTTGCTGAAAATTGCGTTCCGTATCATTGCGTGGAGCAGCAACAGAGTTTTCTCTGTTTTCAATCCAGTTCTTTGCCCGGCGGCGCAAATCTGACTTTTCATGGTATGCGCCTGCTTTTGTAATAGGGTTTGGAGAGCTATAAACATCATGCGTTTTATTTGCATGCTTTAACAGCTCTTCTGGATCGTTGTAGATTCGCTCAAACTCTTCACGCGGCATGCCTTTAAGATCTTGCCCATGTAGCCAAGGCTGTTCTTCGCCATTTTTAAGGACAGGTTTGCCACCAGACATTTTAGGCATTTGGTTTGATGTTGGGTCATTGTGGTGATCCCATTCGGCCTTAAACGCATCTCGATAGTCTTGATACTGTTTAGCCTCGGTTAGCGGCGTATGGATAAAGTTATGCCCTAACACCCGGTTCCATGTGCGGGAAAACCACAAATCTGCCGTCAGTGTTGAATAATCGCCGTGCAGATTGTTAATAAACGAACCGATCTTAGGCCCAAACACTGACCAACCAGTAACTTTTTGGTTAGCGGACCCTTTAACGCTCAAAGCTTCATCTGATAGACCTGTTAATGACTGGTCTGTCTTAAGCCGTTTCCTCCAATCAGAAACGGTCATTTTTGTATTAAAGACATCCCGCATTTTATCATAACCGTTCTTCTCAATCAGGTTATGAAATTTGAGCAAATTGCCCTCAATTGCATTAGTTTCTTTGCCAAAGGAACCTTTCAGCTTGTTTGTGGCATCAGCCAACGACATTTTGCCGTCACGCACCAGATTGTAGATGCGAGATGCCATAATTGAGTTTGAGTGAACGTCATTGCCCTGCGATGTAATGCCCAATACGGCATCAAACAGCATAGCCTTGTCTTTGTCCGTTTTGATCTCTGGAAAAATCTGGGCATATTTGTCTTTGGCTTTCTTCAAAGCCTCGTCATACCAGCCAATAGCTGACTTATCAGACGTTTTGACATGGTGGTTGACCTCGTCTGCCATTGTATTGGCAATCAAGTTTTTGGCCCGGTCACTGCGATCTTCTGGATCTATCTGGCCTTTGGCTGTAGCCCTGTTTTGCAAAGCATACAAGATGTCGTTAACGCTAGCATCGCCACGTGCGCCTGTAGGCCTAACGTCAAGCTTATCTTTGCCTGTCATCAAGCCAACAGTAGACCGATCATCCTGCTGTCTGGGATACATGCCATCCCGAATCATGCCTACTTCTTCGGGTGAGAGCCCGTAGTGTTCGCCGATTCGCTCTGGTGAGAGCCTGTAACCTTCTTGTGAGACGGCTTTGGCGTATGGGGCAAGGATGTTATTGACAATCCCTCGGAATAGCTCGGGTGATCGCTTGGTGCTGGCCGGAAGCCGTACTTCATCGCCAGTGCCTCCGAATGCGTCATGGAGATAGGTTTGTGCATGTTTCAAGTCACTTTCTGATCTAACGTGTAACCGATCCGGCATGCCAGTTTTATCGGCAATGTTCTTAACTTTTTGGAAAAAGTCAGGCATTTCGCTTGCATCACCGAAGTGTTTAAAATACGCGGCATCTTGATTTTTGGCAATGGTAAAATCAAGCCCATGCTCTTTAGAAGCTTGATAAATGTTATCAATGTCTTTTGCAGACAGCTTGCGGCCATTCCCAATATAAGCTGTTGGAATACCTTGTTGGATGTCAGGGTTATGGTGGGCATGCACTACGGCATCTTGACCAAACCCAAACCCTAGCATGCCGCGCAATTTGCGAGTGCCCTCTGGGGTCATGTTGTCGCCATGAATGACGTATGACGGCTCAATCTCGCCCTCCCATGAACCAGTGGTTGGTGTGATCTGCAAGTTATTGATGCCCGTGTGCTGCTCAACAAAATCTTTAAACGCTTTTGATTTAAAGATCTTATGTGTGTGCTGCACCAGCTTTTCCATGCGCGGGATCTGCTGGGTTGGTTGTTGGTAAGGTGGCGGTGTGTTTACACCCGGTTTACCCGCTGTTGCAGGAGTATACGGTTGCAAGCTTTCAAATTCGCTAGGCTGGTTGGGGTTAGCGGGTGGGCCACCACCTTTACCGGGCCGAGGCGATACAGTAAGGCCTTCGCGGTTTTCGCTTTGAAACGATTGCATCAGCCGTTGTTGATTTGACAATGGTGCAGGGCTTGGCAACGTCTGTGGGTTCGACAGCACCTGCTTGGCTAAGTTTACTGTATCGTCGGCCATGTCTTAACTCGGCTGTTGGAGTTTCTGGAGCATCTCGGGCGATACAAACCGCTTTACCAGATCCATTGTCTCTGGGTGCTGGGCAATCTCTTTTGCCAGCTGTGCAGCCGCCAACATCTCACGGCTCTCACGGTCCTTGGCGCGGTTCTGTGCCTCCAACTGCTCGGATGCGGCACGGATCTGCACTTCCTTGTGCTTCGTCTCGGAATCCATGCGGCGCGACTGAGCATCCATCATCTCGGCAGCCGACATGTGTGTGTCAGGCGGCCCAGACATCTTGTGTGCAACCTCCGCAGCCTTGGCCTTGGCCGACATCAGCGCGGCCTGTGCCTGAGCCTTCATCAGCTCTTCCTTTGGATCTGGTGGCGGTGGTCCGGGCGGTGTCATGAACCGCTGGTAGTTATCCCAGCCCATTGCATGCAGCTCTGCCTTCACAACCTCGACCATGTTGATGAACTGCGGTGCCTGCTGTGCCAGCTGCGACAAGGCATTGATCTTCATCATGCGCTGCATATGGCTGGCTGTGTTGGGGTCTGCCTGTGGCACCAGATGATAATCATCAAGGCACTTCAGGAACAGCTGTTCATCCCACGGCTTGGCAGGCTTCTTGTTGCGTTGCCAGAATGATTCGGGATGTTCCTTAAAGCAGTCAACCAACAGCTGGAACTCTTCGGCCTGTGCGGCATGCATGCGCTTGTGCACCGAGTTCATAACCTTGGTGGCCTGCTCAATTAGGGCGATCGTGGTGCCGACAGGCGCATCTGCCCGGCCCTCACCTACTGGCAACTCAGCTGTGCCGCCTACGCGCTGCCCTGTCTGCCGCATAGCCTCAATCAGCGTCATCAGTGTTGCCGAAGGTTCCTTGTACGGCAGTGGCATCACCACATCGCTAATAGGCTGGCCGCCTGTCTTGATCTGGGCACCGCCGCCCGGAGGCACACGGAAGATGTTGCTGTTCTGCCGTGACCCCACATCGGAATACAGGAAGCCGGGGAAGTTGGCATACATACCAGCATCAAGCAGCTCACGCAGGCCAGCAGTGATGGCATTGGTCGTGTTGCCAAGCATATGCAGCAGACCGATGTCGTAGAAGCCTAGTCCGGGGACAAACGGAAATTTAACGTACATCCTACGCGCTTCGGGTAGGTCTTGATCGTCTTCGTTGAAGTTGCGGCGGATCGCAAGGATTTGTTTCGAGGATACATCGATCGTGACCACATACGGGATCTCAAGGCCTGTAATGTCTCCATTGATCTTGTGTTCAAAGCCTTTGATGTCGAGTTCGCAGCAAATTTCATAAAGCTCTCTGTCGCGGTCCTCAGCTTGAAAGGTATCGGTTTGAACCCCTTGGATGTTGGCCTTTTCGAGCTGGGCCGAATCGGGCGTGGTTTGCATTGGCTGAGATAGTTGAACATCGCGGTATGCCCCAATGATCTGCATGCGCTTGACGACACTAGGCCGCATCATCACACGCTGGGTGATTCGTTTTGCGTTTGCCAGATCGGTTGCGGTGTTGTTGACGATGAAGTCCTCAGCATCAATTGATTCGCTGACAGGACGATTTCGTAACGGACAATAGTAGACCTTCTTTACACCAGTCCCGCCGAAGCCATACAGGAACAGCATGCGATCGGTGTCAGGGTAGTACTCGGTGGCCGTCACCGTCAGGTAGTGGTTCATGTCCTTCTCAAGTGCCTCGGCCAGATCATCCGTGTCTGGGCTGGCACTGTTGCCATCAATACGGACCTTCATCGGGCCATCGGTAGGCAGCAGCTCTGACCGGGCATTGGCTTGAAACCGCAGCACAGCCTCTAGCAACAGCGGATCACGCACCTTGCTCATGCCCTCGATCGGTGCACCGTCAGCACTGCCTTGCAGGCCCGGGATCTCTACCTTCAGCCCGAGCAGGCGCAGACCCTGTGCCCGTTCCTCAATCCATTCCTTGCGGCTCTCCATGTCCTGCTTGACGCCGCGAATCAGATCAGAGGCAATGCGGCCCAGCTCTAGGTCGTCGATCTCGTCCGCAAGGTTCTCGAACCAGCCGCCCTTCTTCTTGTTCTTGGCAGCCTCTTCAATGGGCTTGCCGTCCAGTGACACGCTGATTGAACCATCGCCATGATCAATACGCAGCACATTGCCCTGCTGGTCCAGCTCGGGCGTATCGCCTTTCGGGCCTTCCTGCTCAATGATGACATCAACGCCGTCAATGTTCACTGGCTTGGGCTCGTCGCCGTTCAGGCGCAAGTTGCCGCTAAGTCCGGGCGTAATGGGCATGGCTTATCCTTCAAATATACTTCCGAATACTATTACACTACTTTACCTAGATTGGGTATAGCGGTTTGTGATCGTTGTTACCACGGAACATCTTGGCCGCACTCATCTCCGCGTTCTTCTCCACAACACGGGTGATCATGCCCGTCTTACGCATGAAGGTCAGTGCCTGCACCAGCGTGTCAACAAGGTCGTCGTTCTTGCCTTTAGGAAAACTTTCACATTCGGTAATGACCATGTCAGCCCAGATCCTGAACTGGTTGCCTGCTTGGTCTAGGCAGGGCGCATAGATCAGCCCATCGGCCAGCAGATGCTGGATGGCATAGGCTCGTGCCACCTTGTCCAGTGCGCCGGGGTTCTCCAGCCTCACCTGCCAATCCTCATGGGCATACAGACGCCGCAGTTCCTGTTCGAGCGAATAGCCTGCCGCCTTGTTCTCGTTCAGGATGATATCGACTTTGTGGTCCTTGGCCATCTTGACCACCATCTCGGTCAGCTCGTGGAACTCCACTTTGCCCCGCCATGCATGCACCATCATGATGCGCGGCACGTCCTCGGTCTCCACACGTGCAAAGCTGGTGCTGACCCTGCCGCCCGGCCCTTGGATCGCGCTGATGCCATCTGGCTCTTCGAAGATGCCCCAGACCGTAATGGCACTGTAGTCGTTCTCTTGCTTGGTCGTGTAGGCTGTGTCCACCGACATGATGACGATCGAGAACGGCGGGTACTTGTCTTCGATCCACGGTTGGAACCACTCACGCTTGATGATGCCACCGCCTGCTGGTGTAGGCCGCTGTTGCAGCTGACCCGCAGCACCCGTCAGCAGCTGGGCTTCGAGCAGCTTGACTTCATTGTCGCCGAACCGCTCTTCCCACAGAAGCTCACCCTCGACCGTGCGCGGATCTTCCCAGCCGATCACCGTGGTGTACTTGCGCTCGGGCTCAAAGCGCATCGGCAGGACGAGGTGGCACCAGTCGCCAACCTCGCGTGATAGGATGTGCCCGGTGATGTCGCGTTCGCTCAAACGCTGCTGGATCACGACACGGCAGCCGCTCTTCGGGTTGTTCAAGCGGGTAGACCACGCATTATCAAACCAGTCGGTAGTGGTGTCGAGGATGGCGTCTGAGTTTGATTCCAGTGCGTTGTTCGGATCATCGAGCAGCAGGAAGTCACCGCCGAAGCCTGTGGTAGACGCGCCTACCGATGTGGCTATGCGAGATCCGCCCATTGAGTTTTCAAACCGCTGCTTGGCGTTAACATCGCCTGTCAGCTGCACATGCGGATACAGATCGGTATACATCTTCGAGGATACCAAGCGGCGGCACTTCACGCTGTCCTGCAACGAAAGGCTTAATCCATAAGACGCACACAGGAACTGAACGCCGGGGCCGGATGTCGGGCTTGAATCACGCTGTGCCCAGACCCATGCGGGAAAAAACGTCATGCAGATCAGGGACTTCGAGAAGCGCGGTGGGATGTTGATGATCAGGTTGCGGATGCCAGTGCCATCGACCATTGATGTCAGGTGATCGCACACAGCCTGAATGGCAAAGCCGCCTTCGACAAACTCAGCCGAATCAACCACGGGCCAGAAGTACCGCATGAAGCTGTAGAGGTCATCTTGCAGCTGGAAGGCTTTGAACTGCCTCAGTGTTTCTTTGACATTGATAGGTGCCGAGTTGCCAGTGATTCGTTCAATGCCCGGCAGCAGTACACCCTGAGATGTTTCACGTGAAACACTTTTACTCTTCATCGGGTGCTTCTTGCGCCTCAATGGCCAGAGACAATGCCTCTTGGATCTGGAGCATAGCATCAGGCGCAAGCGTCGATGGATCGATCACCTGCATCTCAATCTGCACAGGGCCATCACCAGATGGGCCAGTCAGCGACATCTTCTGCTCAGAGTACTTCTTAGGCGACATGCGGCCTGCAAGCCACTTGCGGGTGTCGATCTTGAGACGCGCAGCCGTAATTGCCTCATTGCTTTCGTATTCGGCATCAGCAATCGCAAGCATGTCATCGACCAGCGAATCAGCATGAGCCTCACGCGCACGGGCGTATTGGTCGCGGAACATTTGGTTGGCGACAAGCCATCTGAACACCGTAGCGCGATCAGGCATATGCGAACCAAGCACGATCGAGCGCAGTGATTCGCCCCCAGATATACGCACACAGATCTCGTCACCAATCTCTTGCGTGAACGAACTAGGCCTACCAATTGGCTTACCTACTGGCCGATCTTTTGGCCTATCTTTGGCTGCTTTAGCCATATCTTGCTTCCATTCGGTTATCTGTGGCCAAATGATCCAGTTCTGCTTGGTTCATTGGTCCATACTTGCTTAGTAAATCTAGGTGCTTGTTAACCATTAGTGGCGGCATTTCTGTGACTGACATACCATGTTTGCGGTAACTGTTTAGCAAATTCTGGCCTTGTTCTTTTGTCGCATCAGATGCCCATCTTGCTGCAAATGATACTTTTTCATTCACTGCAATCTTCCACCCAATATAAGGGGTACCGTCATGATGCTGTGCATGGTTAAAGCGTCCTAAAAATGCTTTGCCCTTCACTCCGTCTAAAAACTCAACTTCAGTGTAAACGGCCTCCGGGAAATTGTACCAATAGTTTTGCGTATGATCTTCCCGGCAGCATCTTACATATAGCACTTCGAAGAATGGCTTACGCTTCTCGTATACCCCTTTAAACGCATTAGCGTGGCCTGTGGCTGGCATTGCCGCTGTTGCCAGTACTGACCCTGCGCCTATCATTAGTTGCCGTTTGTTGAGCATTTGATGTTCTCCGTATATTCCGTATTTTCCGTACTTTGCGTGATTGATAAACGCCCAATATATCGATCATTCTACATCATTCGGGCTGTTTTGTCTGTCTGGCTGGACGATATGCACAGCTCCGCCCTCCGTCTACCCTCCCTCCCATCAGTGGACGATGAGCAGGATAACGGTATTGAGGGAAACTCTTGACGCTGTATAGCACAGGTGCCTTGACGGTTATGCCGCCTATCGCTTGGCCAGAACGCCTCCCTGACGGGCTACCGTCATCTAGGGGGTATGTAGACCTGTGTTGCTCCCTAAGCTGTTCAGCCATCGGGACCGTCGGAGGGTTAAAAACGGCAGCGTCTTATCCATGTGGTGTAGGTTCATGGCGAAACCTCATCACTGAACCATTGTGGATCACACTAGTGGTAACTCAATCAGCCGAAGCCGGGCTACCGTCCATTGTGTGACTTGTTGTTGGCAGTGGAAATTCGCACTTGAAGTCCGCATGTGATCGCGGTAAACATTTCGTGCTGAACCTTGTCATCCGCCAAGAAAACAAGTTTGGTTCAGTAAGCCCGGTTTGAGTTCAACTCACCGGGCTTTCTATTGCCTACAGTATAGTGCGAATCAGTCAGGTTCAATCCCTGCCGCTTCCTTCAATTGGTCATCAGCATACGATCGAAGCAGCTTTAGCAGAGCCCATGACAAAATATCATCCCGCTCCTGCTTATCCATTTCCACTTCTATGATTGCACCGCCATCTGGCAAATCAGTGATTTTTACAACTTGCATCATTCTTTCTCCCCTAGTGCTTTACGGGCTTCTGTTGTGTCGCAATGGGCAAAATTTTCAACGAGGTCTAACGCTCCGTTCAAGTATCCTTCAAGCAATTCAACCCGTTTTCGCAACCGTTCAATCTCGGTGGCGGCTTGTTGCACTGTTGGGTCAAGGCGGTAACGGTCACGCAGCGTATCGACAATATCCATCATTTTCCCTCCAAAGGCTGCAAATTGTTTTCAATTAAAACTTCATTGCATAACTGGTTAAATTTATCTTTCACCTTTTGGATTACATCATTTGACGTTTCATGTATTGGTTCATCTACTTTGCAAAACAAACGCCAACCACCCAAGACCTTTGGCTTGTATGAAACCCAAAATCCAATATACAAATCACCATCCCGCATTTGCATATCCGTTTCTGCGTTTGGATAAACTTTTTGAAGTTTTTTCTCAAAATTCCTGAGAGATGGCAACCATAGCGTTTTTGTCTTATCCATCAGTCTTTCTCCCAATGGATTTCTGATAGGTCAACAACCCTGACCAATCGATCATTGATAAAGTAACTTAGCTGTTTGGCTTGTTTGACTGACAGCATGACCGAATCAGTTTCCGTCTCAAGGAAAACTTTGTCACCGACAATGTGAACAAAAACACCTTGGGCCATACCGTCAGGCTCTAACCGATAATAGGGTGTGGGCTCTACTAACATCAAATTTACCTCATATGTGGTTTGGCTAACAATGTTTGGGCATCAAGCGGCTCCAGCTCTATCTCCAATGCTTCCCCGGCAATGACAGTTGGGTCATCAGTCCCGTTCAAAATCTGCATTAGAGCGTCTCTGAGCCGCTTATTATCTTTTCTGACTGCTACGGCGTTCAAGATGCTGTCACCTTGCTGTGCGGCCTTGTGCATGCGTACATTGTCCGCTTTGAGTTTGAGGTTCATCTGTTCGAGCAGGTTGATCTTGATGTCACGCCAATCAGGTTGATGCATTGGGTGCCTCTAACGGGTTAAATTGCCCGGCCCTCATGTCCTTTGCCAGTGGCAGGTAACGGCAATAAAACTCTGGGTGGTCGAAGCAGGCATCACACAACAGCCGCGCCAAAAAGATTGTTTCTGGTGGATATAACAAGTGTGCGTTTTTGCGTTCTTCGAGAAGCAATTCTGATAGTTTGCCATATCGGTAAAGCAGCTGACCGTCAGTAAGCATCTCGTTAATTGTTCCGTCAATGTTGGGCGTGGTGCCCACGTTTAGCATTGTTCTCGTACACATCAATCACCCAAAGTCTTTGCCAATGGCCATGTTGCGAAGGTTTTCAGCCAACCACAGCATGTCACCATTGGTCACATTGACAGCCGTGCCTTTAACACCGTCCGGGCAGTCTAGCATAAGCACGAAGCCAGTTGCCGTTTCAATGTGCTCCGAATCAGCACAATTCCGCAAAATGTCAGCGATGCTACCGATATGTGGCGATGTTATATTCTGGCGAAACTTGAAATTGATCACATTGTCATTGTCGGTCACTTGCGCCGCTCCTGCATCATGGATTCAGCCGCCAAATAACTAAATTCTGCAATGGCGTCCAAACTTTTAGGAGCCGGGCTAATTGCTATCAGTCCTGTCAACGCTGCCATCGCAAATTCATCCCGAAGGGTTTTCTTTTGCTGAGCCATTGCCAGTGAGTTACGCAATTCTGCAATTTCAATCTCTTGTGCCGATCGGTGTTTAGATGCGAACCCCCGGCCAGCAGCAGCTAGTTTGCTACGTTCGAGATCCGTCAATTCAATTCGTGCCATCTTGCTGTTTCCCTTTTGGATCATTTCGGTTGCAGGCTTTTAAAACCACTGTGCGAACAGTGTTCTTGCTTACGTTAAATTTCTTGGCAATTTGCCCGTAGGATAGGCCTCTTTTACGCAGGGCAACCATTTGTGCCCTGCGATTTACTCTTTCGATCTCATCATGCGTATGTGGTGCAGCCATGTTACGCAGCCTTTTTAGGACGACCACGGCCACGCTTTACCAGCTGGTAGCCATCCCTGTT
>Ga0114962_10004152_pt1 | contig 11578 bp, 15 predicted proteins | sample C_130820_MF_Meta_FD_87017 | JGI IMG/M metagenome (GOLD analysis project Ga0114962, IMG submission 87017) | Freshwater microbial communities from Lake Croche, Canada to study carbon cycling - C_130820_MF_MetaG | ecosystem: Environmental > Aquatic > Freshwater > Lake | place: Lake Croche, Canada... | reverse complement strand
GTAGACCGTTTTAGCGCTTCTCTTTCTAAAGTATGTCCTCTTGCAATTTGAGTCATAATTTTATATGGGTCTGCCCCAGAAAGACGGGCGGTTCGTAATTCACTCAGGGTTTTAGGAGTTTCCACCATAGGGACCTTATAATCATCAGGCTGTGCCCATTTTGTCTGAATATTCTTCTGCCTCCATGTTGGTTCAGAAAAATTACTGAGACGCTTTAAAATACAACGTGATTGAATTGGCTCAGCCATGCACTCGAGTCTACGAACTTCTAAGGCACATGTAACTTGCACTGATGCTGTTTCCAGGATACGACGTAAGAACGCTTGTGCATCCAGAGTAATATCGTCAGCACCTTCAAGCCATACCCATGTTGGCTCTCTAGTGCGAACAAGTCCATGGAGAAGCTCTCGACCTTGTCTGAGAGCACGGTCATCACGACAATTCCATCTAAAAAGTTTCTGCCCTGCTCTTTCTGCTGCTTGTCTGATCCATCGGGATTTACCGCATCCTGGTGGACCAACAATTAAATAACTTTTCCCTCTAGTCTGCTGCATTCTGAGTTAGGATGGAATAGAGGCTTAAGCCTTACTACGCGCCTTATCTCCTACCACCCTGAAGCTGTTCTAAAGCCATAGAATCACGAATTGCATTCTTGCGCAGTGACTGGTTTAGAGGATTATTTTCTACTGCATCCACCATCACTTGCATATTACGCTCCATGCTCACATCTAACTTGAGAGGTGCCCTGTATTGCACACGCCCTAGGTCAGCCGCACCGGGAGTCATGCCTGAAACGCGATTCACTGCAAGCGCGCGGTCATTCAAGTCATCTGCAGTCAAGCGATTAGACTTCTGGTTAATCTCACCCTTGAATACTGCAATATTTCCATTGCCTGCCAAGGGCTTACGCAGCTTAGCTACGCTTGTCTTAGATTCATTCTTTCTCATATTATATGCAGACTCGTGGCTGGTAAAATCCTTATTCACGGAAATTGCAGGGCCAGCAATACGAGAATCATTAGATAGTTGAGATTTCTGAGTTGGCTTGGCAATATCATTAGGGTCATAGACCTTGAGACGCTCAGGGCCAGCACCAGGTCCAGAGATACCACGATAATCCCAATCTACAGTAGTTTCCTTGATGGTTGTGCGTGCCACATCTGAGGGGTCCCAGGTGGTAATGGAAGGTGCACCACCAGCATAACCGACAGGCGTTCCAGTCTGGCGAATATTACCAACTGTCTCACCACGACGTGTTGGGCGAGCATCATCTTCATAGTGCACTGCTACTAAGCCAGTGTCAGCTGGGGCCAGATTTAAGCCCATTACACGGTCCTGAGTTCCATTACGCTCATTAGGGCGAATTTCAATAGCAGATGCACCGTAGTCATCACGAGGTCCAGCGCCATATGTGGATGCATCCGTATTACGGTATCCTGCACCGCCGAATTGCTGACCCATTGGAGTTCTGTAATCGCCGGCTACGTAGGACTTGAAGGCTTCCTGGGAAGCAGGAGTTCCTAGGAGTTCGTCCGTTGTGTCGGTACGTGTCGTGTATTTCAGAACCTGAGTAGGGCGTGAAGTTTCCTTAGTCACTTCACCAGTAGCAACACCATTGCGTTCACCAGACTCATTGAGGAAGAAGGTGTCGGGCCTATACTTGCGGACTTCTCCAGAATCTAGAGCGGGTGCAGTAATAAAGTGAACACCTGGTATAACTTGATTATTATAGGAGAGCTTGGGATTTGTGGCTACACGGAGTTTATCACTTGTAGGCATGGCACGTTTCATGATTTCATTTACCTCAATCTGCTGGAATCCACCCTTTCCAGTGATACCACCCTTCTCACCGAGGGAAGGGCCTACGCGTGTAGGCTCAAAGGGTTTCTCATTATTGCGACGACCAGGGTCTACAATGCGGCTACGAACAAAGTCTGCATTAGCCTCATTACCAAATGGCTGACCGAAAGGCTGATTGTGATTGAACATAGGGGCAATTTCTTGTTTTTGAATCTGTGTAGTCCCTGCACCAGTGAACATATCAAGTTTGCTTGTATTCACAGTAGAGGTCATGTTTTGTTTTACACTACCTCCAAAGAAGGGCTGCATATTGTTGTGCTTAAACTCATCGACTGGTTGACCAGTTAGTGCACTTATTACAGTGTTACCCTTTGTCCATGCAGCAGATGCTTCAACACCTGAGCTTACCATTTGCACAAGAGGTGTTGCTGATTCGATTGGCTCTGGCATAGGTCCCTGGCCCTGCATTGGTCTGCGTAGTGGTGGCATACCGGTCGCATATGCAATTGGACCACCGTATTGAGGTCCAGCATTAGGCTCAGAAGGATATGTTTGGCCGCCGGGTGTTTTGAACATCATATCAAGCTCAATGCCAGCCATGGCTGTATTCGATGCTGCTTTACTAGAATCACTACCTCTAGTCTGTGACCTGCGTGTTGCTGCTTTTTCTAGAATAGTATGAATCTGAGCCTTTATTGCCTGAACACCTTGAGATGAGCCTGAGGCAGCTAGTGAATTTATGCGACTATTTAATTCTGTGATTCTAGAAGATTCATCTTGGGTTAGATATTGCTGAATTCCAATGGTATAATATTCACTTGGAACTGGCATTGCAGGGTCCGATGGTGGTGTTTGTTGAGGAAGGACACCCAGGCCAAGTGCGCGGAATCCTTCCTTTTGTTGTAATAAAGGTTTTGAAGGAGATGCTAGTTGTGAAACTGCATAACCGATTGCCATTAATCCTGATAAGGCTGCTAACTCCATACTACCGTTTAGTATAAATTATAATAGACGGTATTATGCCTTATATGCTTTTACTGTATGAGTAAGAGTTTCTTGGACCTTGGTCCTTGGACCTTGGTCCTTAGGCCTTATGCACAGCATTTTCAATATTCTTATAACATGATTGCTTTACCCATTCATCCTTAGATTGTGTGCGAGAAGGTATTAAGAAATCAAAAGGAGTCTCAAAATTATCTTGGGGATTATGGGGTAAGGTATCCCAGCGATTCCATCCAGTTGCTCTTAGAGTGCATGGAGGGTTATATAGTCTCTGATATGTTCCACCCAGTGTTACATCAGGTGCATTTACCATTGAATTCTGATTCATCTTGTTTGTTAGTGGATTGTATTGAAGTGCATTATTCTTTACACGATTCCCCAGGCGATTAATATTGAAAAGATCGGATTCAATATCTGTCTTCCATTGTCCTTGAGGCCATGATGCTCCAGAATACTGTAGGCGAACTGTTGGCTCTGCCGGAAAGCTAGATGGACAATTATGCTCTGGTTTATCAAGCTGGTAACGTATGGAGTATGATGTTATTCTCATATCATCTTGTTGATGAAAATTATCATATTTTGACCTGGTAGAAGTCATATCTAAATGTTTACTAGAAAAACTCTATTGCCCTTTCCTTCGCCTTAATGTTTTCTTTCTACGTATTTTATTCTTTCGCCCACCTCCTTCTTCTTTTTTTGTGAAAATAATCACATTTTCATTTGGAAATGTCCATTTGCTACCTACTTCCGATTTATGTCCCAGTATAAATGGTGCATCTTTAATTGAAACAATTGTAATTTTATAATGTGAATTTATTTCTGAAGTTTCTCTTAAGGTTTCAATTGATCCTTCAGAGTAATAATTCGTTTCTAGTGGAAAAATTATAATACCTTCAGATTTAAGAATACGATAACTTTCTCTTAAAATATTTAATAATTGTGCATCCTGGCATCTTTTAAATGCTCGCTTCCCTAATCTGAATTCAGTATATACTGGGCAATTTTCACCCCATACATATTTCATAGAAAGTGATGGGATACTCTCCCATGTTTTATCTTTACAAGTGGGGTCTACGTATGTTATTTTATCACTTAGTGGTTCAATACTGTCATCTTTATTTTTAATATACATTTTTCCCATTCTTTCACAATGACATGCTATAACAAGTTCTTCTTCATTCATCTATTTTAACTGCTCAATACTTCTCAGGCTTTCCACACTGTGTTACTTTCATTGGAATAGGAGCAAAGGTAGCGGCATAGGGCCACATCTGAATTGCAGGTAGATGCCTCTGAGTTACATTGATTGTTACAGACCCCTTAGTTGACTTACGATATAGGGTAGACTGTTTTGTTGCAGGTGGCTGATATTCGCGTGCAGGGCAATATGTGAGAGGGTAATTTAGACGTCTTAGATCTGATTCCACATCCACCATATTTCCCTGAGGTAAGCTAACCTCATTACCACCCACTAGCCCTAGCATATGCCGGGCAGGATTCTTGTGAACCTTAGTCCATACGTCTTCAGCATACGTTTGAGGGTTTTCAGAACGCTCAAAGGGATGTTTTAGAATTGCAAAGGGCTCATCCATTTTCTATGAGTAGAGAATGTTTTATCCAAAAATCTAGCAATTGATATCGCCTCGCTAAAGCGAGGCATTATGCATTGTTAGGCTTACCTAACAATTGATATCGCCTCGCTAAAGCGAGGCATTATGAACTGCTTTTAGCAGTTGATATCACGCATATATGACCTACTGGGAATACCAGCACGCATCCATCCTGCAGCAGCCACTTCAGGAATTAAATTCTTGGGATTCTGGATATTATCAGCTAGGGAAGGCACCAGGGGAGTAAAGACACCAACAAACTGTGTCTCAGTCACAGTTCCACATTCCTTCATCTGCTTTACCTGCTCAGCATGCAGCAGATTACTCTCTACATCTGGATTTCCACGACCTCCAGCCATGTAGGGGACCGTTAAGAAGGGGCGAGCCTGTGCACGGATTTGGCATCTATTGCTCTTGAATGATGACTCATTGCGCAGCATAGAATCAGAATCAACATTGGCATTATTGAGTCCATATCCCTCACGAGGATACATCAGCTGCTGCTCAGATGCAAGGGGGTTTACACGTCTAGCATCAGGAACTAGATTCATGGTTGTATACTTGCCCGGACCAAGACTCTGTGTATAGTATTGCTGAATTCCACAAAGGTCATCGCGGGTCTTTGTTAGACGGTTGATATCCATATCTGTTCTCTTTCAGGAAAAAAGAAAACACATATGTAGTAAATGAAACAAGGTGACCGTTTTTGCAGATGTATTAAGGCAGTTAAAAAGACAGTAAAGCTCAGGGTGGGTCGAGGTGATGCTTTAAGAGAAAGAGCTGCAATTGCAATCTGTGTGAAATCTATCTTACAATCACGTGGTAGAACATTAAAAAAATTCAAGTGCCGGGGCAATGATAAATATCTCAAGACTCAGAAATTTAACTGATACTAGTTGTTCCAACTGGACAAAATACGGCATTGGGGCATATTATTGGAGCAGATGATGATTCTGGGCAATAATAACCTTGTGGGCAAATTATTGGTGGAGCTGCAGTTCCACCAGTTCCCGCTACGCAAAAATATCCAGCAGGGCATGGTTTTTCACATGAGGAAGTAGAACCTTCTGGACAAGAACAACCTGCCTTACATATTCCAGAGCATGCGGGGCTTGAATTAGGCCCTGACCCATACGTTCCTCCAGGGCATTTATTATCTTTACTTCCTGAAGAAGAGGCCGGACACCAGTAACCTGGGGCGCATGGTGTAGCAGCTTGTGCAGGTGGGGTTCCATCAAATGATTCATTCATTAAATATATATATACCATAATTGATACTATTATTGCAATTAATAATATGAATTTAGAATTCACTTTACTAAATAATCCCATCCTCTATTCATAACCTATGAATTCCGCCAAAGATGCCAAAGCCTAAGAGTTAAGCCATGGCACAGCGGCACCCTCTGTTCCAGCAATGCATGCCTCGCGTCCACCCTCCTTGCATGTCTTCCCTGGAATCTTATATAACCAATTCTGATAACTCTCTCTATCATTTGGTATAGTGGTAGAAGGCATTGTAATAAATTGACGCTGGCTTTGAGACTTACCGAATACATCGGTAGGGTCTGAGAACCAATTTACTCTGAAAAAATCATCAAGTGTAGCTTTGACAACGGGATCTTCTACTGATTTGGCCTCAGCTCTGTTAGGATTATATTTGATTTCATCAATCAGAACATTCATAAACGGATTTCTAGGGCTTGGTAGGGTTACTGGCTCACTAGTATCATACGTAGTATCCGTTCCTATTTCACCAACCGGAGGTGTTTTCCATGATAGTGTAGAAGGTTCATTTGGAGTAATACGAGCCACGAATTCTTCTTGAATATATGGAGCCTTAATCATATCAATGATATCTGGAAGAGTAATGATTAGACCAAGAATAATTGAATATAACATAGTTGTAATGATGTCGTGATTAAAAAGAGAAAATAGTAATGCTACAACTAGAACTACCATCGCAGTTCTTGTTAGTGCATTAACGCGTTCACTAAAACATGGAGGATGTGCAGTTGAACGACGTTTCCATTGAGCTAACCAAGAGTCTGTAAAAAGAACTGTCGGATTTTCCCACCATACAGGTGTGCATAAAGGCACATTGACCATCCTACTTCTTACCTTGTTTCTTATTGTTTCCTTGCTTACCCATTAAAATAGATGCAAATTCTTCAATTGTATCTGTTTGCGTAGGACCTGGAACAACGAGTGGTGTTGCGCTAGTAGCTACACTTGTAGCTGCGCTAGTAGCTCCGCTTGTAGCTCCGCTTGTAGCGGCCTTAGCGGCCTTTCTCCTTTCTAGTTCCTTTCTCATACGCTCTTGTGCAACACGTAGTTTAGCACTCTTCTCCTGGCCAGCTGCCCGAGCACCTTCCATATCTCCCTCAAAACTAAATGCCTTACGCATAGAATCCATCATCTCAACGAATGCCGGGTTCTCTGAAAATTCCTTCATCATCTCCTCTGCCTCAGCCGCTAACTCCTGAGGCTTGAATTCACCTCTCTGAAACTTATCTTGAAGTCTCTTCATAATACGTTTCATGGCACCCTGGAGTTTCTCAGGATTTCTCATGGTAGAATTCATGATTACCTCAAAGGCCTTACTTGGGTCAGATTCACACTGCTTAATTGTCTCAGGGTCTAAGCCAAATTCCTCAGGCTTTAGCTCTCTGACAATTTCCTCGGCGAGCTTAACAAGCTTACCCTTTCGTAGCTTTTCAGGAAATGGAGGAAGTCTCTCACCAGAGGCTGCCGTGGTCCCGAAGAGATCTGCAAAACGTTTAGTAAATGAGTCAAATTCACTGCGATTCATCTTTCCACGCCAGTCATCCATAAAGGTATCAGCCCATGCACGAAAGCTATCAGAATTATAACCAAAGTCACTAGATTTGCCATCCTTCATTGTAATAGCAAATGTAAGTAGTCCTAGGAATTGATTGATAGCATCCTTGGTTCTTTCACTTGATGAGGCCCACATTGCATCATTGATATAGACACCCGGAAGAACCATTCCTGGGCACTTTGTCATATCCCTCTTGGGATTTCCTGCATTTGGCATAACCATTTGCTTATACATCATCTCACGTTCCTCGATTGCAACAGATTCTGCAACCTTGATGACTTCCGCTAGTTCAGGAAAGGCCTCAAGAAGACTACTCGTGAACTCATTGTATTTAGACTGGAATATAGAATCTAGTGGGGAGTCCATCTATCCGAGATATATAGAGGTTCTGCGAATTCTTTACATGGCTGAGGCTTTTTAGGAAAAAGCCAGCAAAAAAGCCAGAAAAGAAGCGTTCACGAGAAAAATAAAGAGATTGTTGCTAGTTTTATAGGCGACGCCATGTAAAAAGCTATACCCGAGCTTTCTGGCAACGCCTAAGCTTGGGCTATGCCCTAGCTTTCTCACACAGCTTACAAAGAACCTCTAGATACTGCCAAATTACATCCCTATTTGTCTGACTCATTGTCGGCCAATATTTGTCAAAGATCATTAATGCAGGCATTAGTTCATTGAAACGAGTTGACATTGTTATTTTAGCCAGCTTAATTAGTTCTTCATCATTACGCGTTGCTATAAGGTCATTTGCTGGAGTATAGATATATTCGTGGAACATATCTAAGACAAGTTTTGGATTTGACCTCTTTGCTGCCTTAATGGCCTCTAGACCCATAGAAATACTCTTTTCCTCAGGATAAGACCCCTGTAGCTCCTCAAAGAAGCGAATCAGTTGATTACAAAAGGCAGCGAGTAATGACATCTCTACCTTTTATAAGTGTGAATTGTTTAGGCAATTTTTAACCATTGTATATTTTAATATAAAATATCAAGGTTATCTTAAAATAAAATCTTTATTTGATAATAAATAAACAACCCCATAGCTTGAACCTAAAATAGTAATCCAATATGGAATATCTAAAAGGCTTAATTTATATCCTTTATCCCAATCTCCAATAGTGTATTTTGTGAGAAAAGCCACAATCAATGGTATAATTACATAAGAAGAAAAGTTAGACCGATTTTCAATATTAAATAGTAATATTGACACACAAATTGAAAATAATACTGTAATTAATATATGAATTGATAGTAACATATCTATTTATATAAAAAAAGAATTGTAGTAGTAAATTTAAATACGCCCTCCATTTGGAGCAACTCGCTTCTGTGGAAGCCCAGTATCACGATTTTTCTGATATGCCTCCATCTGCCGATCAAACATTTCCTCCTTCTTAGACTTTGTGCGACCGGGCTCCTGTCTCATACTGGAATCTCCCATCCCCTGGGCAGTGCGGTCACCCTGGCTTGCACCTCCGTTAAGAAATCCAAAATCCCAGTTCTTAGTGGAACTATTATCTACAGATGCACCGGTTCCTTCAACTAAGTTGCCGTAAGATTCACTGAGCTTTCCTCCCATTTCGGCCATATTCCACGCTTCTGGCTCTTCAGCGAGCCCTGCAGGCATAGGACCTCTGGGCATCTGGCCTTGACTAGAGCTTGAAGGATTTCTTGTAGTATCCTTCAGCTTACGCTCATAGAGCCAATTGAGAACCTCAGAATTTGTTTTAATTGGCTCTTTGTCATCGCGAATAAGAAGAGTTGGAACTTGCTTCAGCCATGTCGGAAGATCTGCACGGAGGGCCGTATCAACGCAAACAAATTGGAATTCAGACTTATAGGGACTCTTGGAAAGTTCTTTTAGAAACGCTTCGGACCAATCGCATTTGTTGCTATAGAAACAAATGTTGTTGGGTTGACCTTGCCGTAGGGCCATTCTACGCATATCACCTTTTAGAAAAGTTATGAATTTAGCGTGTGCAGGGGGCACATCAGTCTAATGGCGTCTACGCGACTTCTTTGCCTTCTTATTCTTCTTGTGTGTCTTTGCATTACGCTTTCTGCGACCACCTGCTAGAGGAGTGCTTGTTAGACCATTACTAGGGGCGCTAGGACTACTAGTCACATTAGGCGTAGCGGGGCTAGATGATTTACCAAAAACCATATTAGAAAAACTATTAAAAAACCCTCTCTTAGCCGGAGTTGTAACCGTAGTAGAATTCGGTGGCTTGGGAATAGAATTGGAATTCATCTAATCTTAGTCAGAAAATTAACGCATCAATTTACTAAATCCACGGTAAAATTTGATTTACTAACAATATATAAAGTATATATAGCCATGTCATTTGAAGATGTTAAAGCCATTTCTTCTCGTAAGATTCAGTTCACCCTTGGGAATACTTCATATTCCTATGCAAATACTCTGCGTCGCGCAATAATGACTCTTATTCCAATGGTTGGATTCCGGTCTGACCCTCCAGGTGTCGTCGTTGAGGATTCGCATATTAAGATTCTGAAGAATGATAGTAATACTCAACCCAATGAACTTCTTGCTCATCGTATCAGCTTAATTCCTATTCACGGTATTGACCCTCAGTCCTACGATGAGAATAAGTATGTATTCAAGATTAACCTGGAGAATGGTGCAGCAACACAGCGTGATGTTACTGCATCTGATATCAAGGTATATGAGAGACGTAAGGCTGCAGACCTTTCTGAGAGCCTGATTGAGATTCCCTCGAAGGATTTCTTCGTGCCTAATCCCATGACTGGAGATACTTGTCTCATAACAACAATGCCTGCAAAGCGTTCTTCCTTAACCCCAACCCTGGAGGTAGTTCTAAAGGCTTCACTTGGTAATGGTAAGGAGCACGCTCGCTTCATTCCCACGTGCCAGTCGACCTATGGTTATACCCTCGACACTAATAGTGAGAGACGCAAGGCATATTTTGAGAAGTGGCTGGTAACCCATAAGAATGTAGAGCCTGCTAGTCTTGAGCAGGATGAGGCACGATTTAAGATTCTTGATGCTGAGTTTAAGACAATGCAGATTCAGCGAATCTACAAGTTAAATGAGGCTGGTGAGCCAAATAGCTTTGATTTCCAGATTGAGTCTATTGGCACAATGGCACCTCGTACAATTGTTGAACGTGCTCTCCTAGGACTCATTAAGATGTGTGAGCCCTATAGTGGCCTTGATAATGGTGACCTTCCTAGCACAATTAATGTAACACCATCTGATGCACAGCTACCCGGGTTTGACTTTCTAATCCAGGGGGAGGACCATACATTTGGAAATATGATTCAGACATGGTTAGTTGAAAATCACGTTGAAGGTGATGCTGCACCGAGAATTTCCTTTGCGGGATATAAGATTCCTCACCCATTGAAGGATGAGATGCTTCTGCGCATTGGTGTGGACGATGGTAATGAGGTTACGGCAAGGACTGCAATTGCAATGGCTGCACGCGGATGCAAGGCAATGTTCCAGGAATGGTTGCGTGTTTGGACTGGAGGTGCTACAGGTGTAACAGGTGTAGCAGGTGTAGCCGCACCTTCTACTGCAGCTTCCCTAAAGAGGACTCTTAAGACTAAGCAGAGAGCTGCTCAGTAAATTTCTAAAAATGAGTAGATGAAAGCGTATCATGTATTTTTTGTAATTCTTAGACTACTTGTTCTAACTCAACTTCTATTGGTAGTCTTTATGAAGCAAAGTTTTTCTCCTGTAATAAAATTATTAATAGATTCAGTTTTGAAGCTTTCACTTGGACTTTTTATTATATTATTTTTCTATTTTAATAATGTTGGCCTTGATCCATGGGATATTTATGTTCTACAATTCTCTGGAATTCTTGTTATAGTAAATATAGATTATTCTAGTTTACTTGATATAATTGCTAAAGTCTCTCCAAATACTTCAAAGAACCTGGAAATATTAAAAACAATTCAGCGGTAGCCTAAGAATGATTAATCTTATCATTCTTAAATTCCATAAATCGATCGTAACATTACTAGGTGATTCGACCATTTCTGCCATGGCGTCAATGTAATACCTGATAGACGAATTGCAACTTCAATAAAGGGTTTCATGGCCTTAAATATAGCGACTATGTTTATTGAACCATATGTGCTGGCAAGCAGAGTCTTATCGAATGATGGCTTTCCAGTGCGTTGATTAACGTTCTCATGAAAATTGTAGACCCACGTTGTTAGCCAATCATACATTTCGGCTTGTGCAATTTCCTTGATGGCCGTAATAGGATGTGTCAGAATCCATTCTTGAGCATGCTCACGACAATTAGGGCAAGGGATAATCTTGGGTAGGAGT
>Ga0114962_10004151_pt1 | contig 11582 bp, 9 predicted proteins | sample C_130820_MF_Meta_FD_87017 | JGI IMG/M metagenome (GOLD analysis project Ga0114962, IMG submission 87017) | Freshwater microbial communities from Lake Croche, Canada to study carbon cycling - C_130820_MF_MetaG | ecosystem: Environmental > Aquatic > Freshwater > Lake | place: Lake Croche, Canada... | reverse complement strand
AAATTACAACCAAATACATAGAAACATATTATGACTACGAGGAGCGTTTAAATGAAGCGCGCCGCTCAATCTTTTTGGTCAATGCAAAATATGTTTCAGAATTTGAATTGCAGTTTTATAATTTGATGAAGATGTGATATGTCAGCTGGTATAAGATTTCCATCAGACTTTAAATTAATTAGTGTAACTGTTCATTCAGGCACTGGTGACATTGATTTGTCTTTAACTCATTTAGAAATATCTTACAATGAAGATTTGTTTAATAACACAGCTTCTGGTTATGTGATGATTAAAGATTCTTCAGACATTTCAAACACTTTAAGTCTATCCGGCAATGAATTTATTCACCTACATTTAGGTAAAGCTGATGATACTACAAACATCATCAAAAAGAGTTTTCGTATCTTTTCAATAAAGAAAAGAGAACCTTTAAATGATGGAAATACAGAAACCTACTTGATATATTTTTGTTCTGAAGAATTGTTTCTTTCTGAGCAATATAAAATAAGTAAATCGTATAAAAATTCAGACATAACCACAAACATAAAAGATATAATGAAAACTTATCTACATGTTCCAAATAACCGAATTGGACAAATAGATAAGACATATGGTGTTTATGATTTCATAGTTCCATTTTTGAAACCTTTTGATGCTATCAATTGGTTGGCTTCATATGCAAGACCTGGTGCTTTCGGTTCCACCAATATGGTTGGTGCTGACATGTTGTTTTATGAAAATAAGTTTGGATATAATTTTAGGTCATTGCAGAGTTTATATGAACAGAGTCCAATGAGAGAGTATACTTATGCTCCTAAGAATTTGAACATTACAGATGCGGCATATAATCTATCCAATGCACTTTCATATGAAATAATGGATTCTTTTGATACATTGGCTGGTGTGAATCAGGGTGTTTTTGCTAATAGATTATTGTCAGTTGATCCTTTATTGAGAAGGTACAAGGTAACAGATTTTAATTATGCCACCTACAGTAACAAAGTTGAAAAATTAAACTCTTGGCCAATAACAAACAATTATCAGAATCGTATGGGTGATAACATCTATGAAACACCTGAAGCAGCTTTTAAGATGGTGTTCTCAAATTCAAACCAAAACGATTATGCTGTTATTAAAAATAGTCCAGGTTCAGTTGCTCGCGATATTTTTGCAGAGACCTACATACCAAATAGAACCGCACAAATACCTTTGGCAAATTATCATAGAATGAAGATTTCAGTTTGGGGTGATCCAGCACTGACTGTTGGCGCCGTTGTCAAATTTAACCTACTTTCAAAAAATCCAATTCCACAAAATAAAGGTTTAGATTATTTTTATTCAGGAAACTATTTGATAACTGCGGTTAGACACATATTGGACCAATTCAAATATAGAACAATTTTGGAATTGTGTAAAGAAAGTGTACCTGAACCATATGCTGATGTAAGAAATGGTTCCACTGGTTGGAGTAATGCGGTTAAAGGAGTTATATAATGTCTAAGATGACTAGTAATTTTGCAGGTTTAAATGGATTTGTTTGGTGGATGGGTGTTATTAAAGACCGATCCGACCCATTAGGTTTAGGAAGATGTAGAGTCAGAATATTTGGCTGGCATACAGATAATATCACCTTAATTCCTGATGCTGATTTGCCTTGGGCCACACCAATGAACGGTATAAATACTTCAAAAACATTTGGTGTACCTGAACTCAATGATTGGGTTGTTGGTTTTTTTATGGATGGTGAAAGTGGCCAATTTCCTGTCATGATGGGTGTGTTACCAGGAATAACACCAGAACAAAAAGCTGGTTATTCAACTTAATAGGAGATATTATGGCTGCGATTAAAGCACAATTTGCATTAGATTATGTTAACGCTGCACCAGGATACATAGATTCAACTGGACATATTGTTACACCGACAAAAGCGGAATGGGCATGGGGTGGTGAGTTTTTAACCAAAGGTGTTCAAACTACTCCAGGTATTGCTAGAGGCGCATTGATTAACACTGGTGTCTATATCACCAATAGTCAAGTTGCTCACGTTTGTGATTTTACTTTCAATTTGAATACAGATTTCTCACTTACAGCTTTAGTTCCAAATTTGGGATTAATAACTGGTGCAATTCAAAATGGTAAAAATGCTGCCGCTAACGTGATGCGAGCTGTAATTGCTCAGTTAAACAGAATTTTTAGAATTGCAATCGATGCAATTTTGGGAGCATTAAATTTTGACGCAACAGGTACATTAGCATTTTCATTTTCCACATTAAAAGATATAGTAAGAAAAATTAACGAAAAACTGGAAGAAGCTGCTCAAATTATAGCAGATGTTGCAATGGTTTATTACCTTATACAGGAATTGAAACAACTTGAAGAATGGATCAATTCACTTGAAGGTAGAGTGAGACAGATATTATTGGATTGTTTAACTAATTTTCAAAATATAGGCAAATCAATCGCGGGTCAATTTGAAAAAAGCTTAACTGACACACAATCCGCTGTGACAAATAATCTGACAACTGAATCAAATGCGCCACAAGCAAACACAACAGTTATAGATAGTTTCGTAAACTCTTTAGTTTACGAACCTGTTAGTTTAGATACAACTGCTGTAACAGGTCAAATTGATGCTGTTGTTGCAGAAGCTAAAGTCGCTTCAGCAGATGTTAGTTTTAATGACAAAAAAAACAATTCAGAAAAAGTGTGAGGAATAATTTATAATGGCAACAATAAAAAAACCAGTTTTCTTTGGTGGATGGACTGAACCTGAATCATCCGCAAATACCGATTATCCACCAATTTTTCCTTTTAATAATACAACACAGACACCTAGCGGTCATGAATTCTCTTTGGATGACACTCCAAAGAGAGAAAGAGTTAGGTTGCAACACCGTTCAGGTACTTTTATTGAAATGCATCCTAATGGTGATGAGGTTCACAAGGTTTATGGTGATGGGTATGAAATTACAATCAAAGACAGAAACATAGTAATTGGTTATAAAGTAGATACGATACCTGATTCTGGTAGAGGCAACTTAAACATAACCATAAACGGTGATGTAAAAATGAATGTGAATGGTAATTTCATTCAAAATGTTGAAGGTAACTACGAATTGACTGTGAAAGGACATCACCTCACAGCAGTTGAGGGTAAAGTTAGTAAAGTTTCAAAAGGCTCTCAATTTTACCAAACTGGTGGTCGTATTGAATTAAATCCAGGTCCAAGTCTTATTCCAGGAATTGGCGGCTATGTCAATATCACTGGCGATTTATCGACTCGCGGTGAAATTGTCGCAAATAAAATATTATCAAACGGTAGAATCGATGCAAATAATGGAATATCTTGTGCATTTGATGGTTTTTCAACTAAAGCCGGTGGTATAGCTGTAGGTTTGGCTTATCCAATTCCCCTTTCCATCAATTGTACAGGTCCAATTAATTCACAAACCGTGGTTTCTGCGCCGTACATAACATCAGCCTTATCTACTACCTTATTGGGTAAAGATTTAGTGAATGGTATATTGCGTAACATCCAATCACACATTGCGCCTAATGGACCTACAAGTCCACCAACAACACAAGAAGTAACATGAGGATTATATTATGAGCATTTATGGAAGATTGGGATTTAATTCAACAGACCCAACCACAGATTCGACGGTTACAGATTATAGCAGTGGTGTTGCAAATAATATAGCTTTAATGCCTTCGTTGTTAAACCAATGGCAAACGGAAGACATTGCAAATTCAAGTGTTAATGGTTATTTTGTTAATCCGGTTGCAGGTGTGACTGCAACAATATCATCAACCATGAACTCAATTAATGCTGCAACTATTGGTGTTAATGTACAATCAACCATTTCAAGTACAGTAACACAAGCTTTACACGATTTAGGTAATAGTGCTGCTTCAGTAGTATCAACTGCCGGAAACTATTTGTATGTGACAAATAGAGAATCAAATGTAGTTGATCCAGGAACCGATACAACAACAGTTCATTATAAAATTGCCATCGGATATGGAAAAATTCTATCATACATGACTTACCAGTCAGATGGAATACAAAACAACTCTCCTATTATGGGTAACTTTACTAGTATAACTTTAGGTAATACCTTAAATACATTAAGTAACACATTGTCAACACAACAAATTGCACTTTCTGCTAGTATCACAATGGGTTCTCCTAATACATCCGATTTTACATTGGCTCAAACACAAGATTTACAAAATACTGTAAGTTCAATCAGCACCCTGATGACCAAATATCCTGCACAAGATAATGCATTTTTTAATAACTCTAAATCGGTAATAAGTGACTATTCAACAGTTTCACCTTTGGCAGAGATGGGTTCTACAGAAAAAATGTTGGTAAACAAATATATTGGAACAGACAAATTAAAAACCAGAATAAACTCCTAATAAGAGTAATAAATAGAAGATGGCATCAACATTACAAAAAATATACTCAGACTTAGACCTGACATTCAAAAGAGTGCCTGGCACTAATGATGTTGCTCTCCGTTATGATGAGAATGCTGTAATAGCCTCGGTTAGAAACCTTTTGCTGACAAATTTTTATGAGAGGCCTTTTCAACCTGACGTTGGTTCAAATTTAAATAAGTTGTTATTTGAACCAGCAGAAGGATTTACCGCTTCAATCATAGATATGGAAATAAGAAATACTATTAAAAATTATGAAAGAAGGGTTACGATAAGTGAATTGGAAGTCACACTTAATGCAGATAGTAATGCATTTTTAGTATATTTAAGCTTTTATGTTGGTAATAACTCAGTACCAACAGCGGTTAACCTAATTCTTCAAAGGTCCAGATAATGGCATCAAATACAAACATACAGATAGCTGATTTAGATTTCTCAAACATTAAGAGGAATTTCATTACTTATTTGCAATCACAAGATACTTTTAAAGACTACAATTTTACAGGTTCAGCTCTTTCTACATTATTGGATGTTCTTGCATACAATACACAATATAATGCTTTCTATTTGAACATGGTTGCAAATGAGATGTTTTTGGATTCAGCAATACAACGCTCTTCGGTGGTATCTCATGCAAAGTTAATGAACTATGTACCAAAATCAGCAATTGGACCTATCGCTGAAATTAATGTTGTTTTTGGTGGCGTAACAACAACAAATTTCACAGTTCCAAAATATACAAATTTTATTTCTGAACCAATTGGTGGTACAAATTACAATTATGTGGCAACAACAGACACATCGGTTGGAGTTATTAACAATTTTGCAAAATTTCCTAATATTACACTGAAACAAGGAAGTATTGCAACATATAATTTCACTGTAAGTTCCACAAATAATTCAAATTATACATACGAAATTCCAGATTCTAATATTGATTTATCCACATTAGAGGTGTTAGTTCAAGAATCTATTTCAAATAGTTATTATGATATTTACAATAGCCAAACAAATTATTTGGAATTAGGTCCAACTGACAAAGTGTATTTTGTCCAAGAAGCTGTAAATGGAAACTATCAAATTTATTTTGGTGATGGTGTTTTAGGTAAAAAATTGTCTGATGGAAATCTTGTAAAGGTTACTTACCTAACAACATCAGGAACTGCCGGTGGGTTAGCCAATAATTTTGTATTAATGGACAACATTGGTTCTTATTCTACATTGACCATTAATCCAATCATGGCGGCAACACAGGGAACTGAAAAAGAAACAATTGCTTCTATTAAATTTCAAGCACCAAAGGCCTTTGCTTCACAAGGTCGTGCCGTAAGTAAGAACGATTATATAACAGCAGTTCAACAAAATTCTTTAGGCATTTCTTTTGATGCAGTTTCTGTTTGGGGTGGTGAAGAAAATGTTCCACCAGTTTATGGTCAAGTTTTTATCTCGCTGAAACCAGCTGGTGCGTATGATTTAACAATAACTCAGAAAAATTTAATATTGTCACAGGTTCTTAAACCAATCAGCATGATGACTGTTGAACCCACTATTATTGATCCAGATTATACTTACATTCAAATATCAGCAAATGTTCTTTATAATCCGGCACAAACCACTCTGACACCAAGTACATTGCAAACAGGTTTACAGAATGCAATTTATAATTATGCAGCGAATAATTTAAACACTTTCAATTCAACTTTTAGTTCTTATGATGTTTTAACTACATTAAACTCTTATAGTAAATCTGTTCTTTCTTCAGATTTTTCTATTAATGTTCAAAAGAAATTTTACCCAACATTAGGAACTGAGACAACATACAACCTATATTTTAATAGTTCATTAAAACGAGGAATGTTTGGTAGTTCTCTGACTACTTATCCAGGAATAACAATTGTAAATCCAAATAATATTGCAACAACTCTAACTGGAATTTACTTTGAGGAAGTTCCAATTTTGACGGTTGGTGTGGATTCCATTTCAGTAATTAACACGGGTTACAATTATACTGCAACACCAACCGTTGTGATTAATGGTGACGGAACAGGTGCAATAGCCACCGCCAAAATCGTCAACAACAAGTTGTATTCAGTCACCGTAACGAATGCAGGTGTTGGTTATACATCTGCAATAGCCACAATTGTTCCAGCGATTGGAGACACAACAGGAACAGGAGCTTCTGTTGTTTTAAAACTACAAGGTCAATATGGTACAGTCAGAAGTTATTATAATGATACAGTGAAAGGTAAGATTATAGTTTCTGAAAATGTTGGCACTATTGATTATGAAAATGGAGTTATCACTTTAAGCAACTTGAATCCTGTTTCAGTTGAAAATGATTTAGGACAATTAACAGTTTCGATGGAACCAACAACAACTATCATATCTTCCGCTTTAAATAGAATAATTACAATCGATCCATATGATCCAGCTGCGGTGAGTGTTGCTGTTACTGCTAAGAAAAGTTAATTAAATGTTACAAAGTACCAATAAAACATCGTTACTGGTTCCTTTTCAACTCCCTAAGTTCATTAGTGAGGACCCAAATTACGCCAATTTTGTCTTGTTCTTACAAGCATACTATGAATGGCTGGAAGAACAAAATAATACTTTGGATTTTAGTAAGAATCTACTTAACTACATGGATGTGGATACAACCACAGACCAGTTCTTACAATATTATGTAAATGATTTCATGTCTTATTTTCCACAAGACATATTATCAGATAAAGCCAAAACATTAAAAATAGCAAAGCAACTTTATGAAAGTAAAGGTACACCTGCATCTTATAGATTTTTGTTTAGAATACTTTACAATTCTGACGTAGATTTCTTTTACACCAAAGATGCGGTTCTAAAAGCTTCTTCAGGTAAATGGTATGTACCTCGAAGTTTAAAATTGGCGACCAGTGATTCCAATTTTCTGAAAATACAAAATCTAAGATTATTTGGAAACATATCTAAATCTATTGCAACAGTAGAGGTTGCAATTTTTGATGGACTTAAAACGGAAGTTTTTGTTTCAAATATTGAAAGACTTTTTCAATCAGGTGAAACTGTAACAGTTGTAGATTCATCTAATCAAATTGTTTATTTCTTAGGTGGTAAAATTGTTCCTGTAGGAACACCTAATGCTGAATCATTATCGGCTCAAATCATTGGTCAGATTAGTCAAGTTAAAATTGATCCAAATAATAGAGGTTTATCTTATAGGTCCAAAGATCCAGTTGTTGTTTATGGTGGTTTGAATTCTAATATAGCAAATCCTGCTGCCGCGATTGTCGAGGTTGGTTCAGTTACATCAGGTTCAATTCAGCGTTTGACCATCGACAAACAGGGTTACGGATATACCACATCAGATGCAAACTCACAAATTGGTGGAGCAAATACTTATATTCAATTTTCAAATTTAGTTGGAACAAGTCCACAAGCACCAATTGCGGTTGTTGGTTCGTTGGATCCAGCTGGTATTGCAAATGTAACATTTATACCAACAGATAGTATTCAATTAAAAAGATATCATTATCTCGGAAATATTGCAGGTAGTTCTGGTGCAAATACTTACAATTCAAATACTGGATTATGGACACAACAATCATATCAATTTGCAAATTTGGCCAGTGCAAATGCAAATACAACTTTAGCAAACGCTTTTAGCTTTATTAATTTTTCAACATTTCCAATTTCTTCTCTTATTGTTCAAAATCAAGGTGGTGGTCTTTCTGAACCACCTACAATTCAAGCTATATCAGAATATACAACCGACGCTTACACACAGACAATCCTTTCAAATCTAGGTATCCTTACACCAATACAAATTGTTCAATCGGGAACAGGTTATGCCAACAATGACCAAATTGCATTTATAGGCGGTTCTGGTTATGGTGCATTTGCAAATGTAAAAGTAAATAGTTCAGGTTCAATTGTGTCTGTTGACTATGTAAGCAACTCAACCAATAAGATGACTTTGGGTGGTATGGGTTATTTTAATTTACCAACAGTTGTAGTAAAACATACAGCTAATGGAAATGTATCGGTAAGTAAGACAAGCAATATTGTTACAGGTAACGGAACTAATTTTACTTCTCAGTTCAGTAACGGTGCATTGTTGGTTTCAAATACAAATATCATTATTGGAACAGTCAAGGCTGTCGTTAATGCAAACTCAATGATATTGACTGCAAACTCATCTGTTAACCTAAATGCAAATTCATACTACTTGGGAACATCCATACTATCCGTTAGTGGTATTTTAGGAACAGGTGCAACTTTTTCACAGGCACTTAACCGTGTTGGTGCAATCACTTCTTTCAACATTATTGACAATGGTCAAGATTACATTTCAAAACCTTCAGTCTCTTTAAAGGTACAAGATTTAATTGTTTCTAATGTATTTGCAACAAGTGCTCCTTCATCCGGTGATGTAATCTATCAAGGTGCTAATACCAATACTGCAACATATACAGCTTTTGTAGATTCAATTAATGTGTTGGAAAATTTTGTTCCTGCAAACAATAGTATATACCAATTAAGAGTTTACAATTACAATTCTATTCCGAATAAAAATCTACCGCTAAAAATACAGTCAAAGGATGCAGCAATTACATTGGTTGGTGGTTATACAAATATCCACAATACAACATTTGACAATTCCGTGGAGAATACCAGATTTGATTCTGCGAATGGTATCATCACATATGGCGACGGTTTTGCAAAGGCGAATGCAACTTTCTTGAATGGTTTGGTTATTGGTGATGGTAAGTATTTAGATACAACAGGACAACCTAGTGCATTCGATGTATTGCAAAATGAAGATTATAATAACTATACTTATCAAATCACATTATCTAAAGAAATAGAAAAGTACCGTGATGTTCTATTGAATCTATTACATCCATCGGGAACAAAAGTTATAGGTCGTATTGCAATGACCTCCAATAGTGACATGAATTTTCAAACGGTTGATGCATTGGATACAGGTCACTCATTAGGTTACTATGCGGGAGATGCAGCAACTGTGACAATTCCAGCAGGTACTGCATCGAATCCTAGCAATAATATTGTTAAGTTTAATAATCTTTATGGTGCAAATATTTCGGATTTTGTTACTGCAAATACTACAGAATTGGTGTTCACTTACGGAACTGGATTAAATGATTCAGTCCATGGTTTAATTATTGCCGTTAATAATGCAGCCAACACAGTAACACTAGAAGATAATATTTGGACATATTTTGCTAACGTGGCGATTGGTTCTTCAGCAAACGGCAATAACCAAGTAATAAATATACAGTCATTGACATGGAGTTATAACATTGTCAACAATGGTTCGTATAGCAATACTGCATATCCTGTACTGGATATTATTCATGTTGGTGATAAGATTACAGTTAACGGCGTAGCTCAAACAGTAACATCATTTAGTTATCCTTATACTTCAGTTACCTTGAGTGGACCATTAACAAGTGGTGCGAATGGTTATATGTCAGTAGGAAGAACATTTACCTCTACACAAGGTAGTGTTCAAATTATTGGACCAGTTGGAGTACAATATTATGCAGAGTTGGGAACAGAAAACAACAAAATAATTACATCAGAAACAGGCGCATGGTTACTAATAGGATAAAAAATGTCAACAATTAAAATCTCAGAATTACCTCAATTCAACACAATCGACGCTAACACGGCAAATACGCTGTTCGTTGGCGTTGATAAACCATCTGCACAAACAGTTCAATTTTCTGCACACACTCTTGCAAGAGGTTTGTATTTAAATGAAACTCTGATTGTAGGCAATAACACCGTATTATTACCAAATACATCAGCACAATTCTCATTGGCTGGTGAATCATATGTCCAGACAAATTTTGTTAATCTAAATGGTGGTGGTACCGCAGACCATGTTATCACTGCAAACAATGGTACAGATTCATCATACTTCTTAGATTTAGGTTTTGCAAATCCCGGTTATCAACCTGGTTCTGAATTCAACAATATCGGTAATGCTGTTGCTCCGTTAGATGGTTATTTGTATGTTCAAGGTGGTAGTACACCAGGAGTTCTTGGTGGTAATTTAATTATTGGTACAACGACAGCAAACACTGAAACTAGATTCACGGCATCCGGTGGAACATCTTCAAATGTTATCGCTAAAATGACTTCCGCCGGTTTCAAAATGGTCAATGGGAATCAAATTTTCTTCTCAGACGGCACTTCACAAAATACTGCGGCTGCTTCTAATGCATACTCACAGGCAGCTTTTGCATTAGCAAATACAACTGTAATAACACAATCAGCAATTAACACCACACAGAATACAAATATTACTGTTGCTTGGAATACTGCCAACTCAGCAGCATCATTTGCTAATGGTGCATTCGTAACAGCTAACTCGGCAGCATCTTTTGCTAATGGTGCTTTTGCTACGGCTAATACTGCTGTACAAAATACTGCAATTATTACTCTACAGTCTCTGGTGTTGACAGGCAATTTGACTGCCGATATACTGTATAACACTAGAAGTTATCCAAACTCTCAAACAGCTGTAACTTTATCTTTTGCAACAGACACATGGGTTCGTGCAAACATTGCTGCAAATTTTGCGGTTACATTGTCCAACTTTAAAGCAGGTTCTGATATTGTATTGTTTATTACAAATACAGCAACTGGTGGTGGTTCCGCAAAAACAATTACACACGGTTGTTCTGCATTAAATTCTACAGTAGGTGCAACAACATTTACTTTGGGTGGATTGACAACCGCCAGAATCAAATACTATTCTTTTGATGGTGACCTTGCAAACACCTATGCATCCATCTCCTACAGTTAATAAATAAATCATGGCATCAAATCTAAACATACTTACAAATCAAGCAAAAGTAATCAGAGTTGAGACGGATTATTACAATCCTTCTGTTAAACTGAATGGTGCTTCGATTAATTCCATCTATGCGTTCTTAGGACAAGAAGATTCATGGCCTGTAGTTGATTCTGTAGAAACACCAACACAACCAACCGAAGACCAAACGTATCTTAAAAAAGTATTTAAGAATATGTTTGCGGCAAAATTGATAAATGCCAGTAACATTTCACCTGTAATCCAAAGAATTAATTGGGCAAACAACACCAACTTTTTT
>Ga0114962_10004150_pt1 | contig 11582 bp, 10 predicted proteins | sample C_130820_MF_Meta_FD_87017 | JGI IMG/M metagenome (GOLD analysis project Ga0114962, IMG submission 87017) | Freshwater microbial communities from Lake Croche, Canada to study carbon cycling - C_130820_MF_MetaG | ecosystem: Environmental > Aquatic > Freshwater > Lake | place: Lake Croche, Canada... | reverse complement strand
GCCATTAGTAGGATCCATGGCCATAAAACCACAGTTTAAAATCTTTTTATAATAGCGCAAAGAATCCATGGAACTGAATGTGGTGTCAATATCTCCTTGGTAAGAAAATACGGTCATTTTAATGGGTTTATTCAATTCCTCCCACACTTTAAATTCATCATTTTCATAGGCAGTCATTAAATCCCGATAACGTTGAGTACGCTTCATCGCATCTTTTAAAAAGCCTTTAATTTCCTTCATTTCTTCGTTCACCCACGGATTTCTGCCTTGCCAATGCGAATAAAACAATTTTTGTTCCGCCTGCATGTGGTCTTTGACCGCATCTTCTGCATATTTCTGCATCCTCGAGTCAATACTCGTATATATGCGCAATCCGCTGGTATATAAATTCAATTGCTGGTCCTCAGGCCTATCTTTATTAATCTCTTTTAAAGTGGCTAAAACTTGTGATCTAATGACCTCTCTAAAATACGGGGCGGCTCCTGTATTTTGATTTTCTACTTTGTAGTGAAGATTCAAAGGGGCTTCCCGCATTTTAATCAAATCGTCTTCGGTTAGAAATTCATATTTTGCCAACTGCCCTAAGACGGTATTTCTTCTTTCAATGGTCTTTTCAGGTCGTATGCGTGGATCATACAGAGAGGGGTTTTGAAGTAGGCCAATCAATGTGGCCGCCTCAGGCATTGTCACGTCCTTTAAATCTTTTTGAAAATAAGTCCGACAAGCCACTTGGATTCCGTATGCATTATTGCCAAAACTCACCTCATTTAAATACATAGCCATGATTTCCTGTTTGGTATACCTTCTTTCGAGGCGTATGGCCAATATCCATTCTTTGACTTTGGCGATGACCGTTCGCAAACCATCTACTTTCATTAGCAGGCCAATGTACACGGGATCGTCTTCCCCAAATTCCATCGACCGGGTATTAAATAAATTTTTAGCTAATTGCTGAGTTATCGTACTACCCCCGCCAGCAGTTCCTAGTGAAAATACCACCCGAAACATGGACCTTAGATCAATTCCTGAATGCGAAGTAAAACGCGCATCCTCAGTTGAAATTAAGGTATTGACTATGTTTAAGGGTAATTGTTCGAATTCAAGTGGGTTTCGATTCTCCCGAAAGTATTTCCCTATTTCTTGACCATCTTCTGATATAATTAAAGAAGCAGCCTGGCTTTTTGGGTTTTCTAATTCCTGTAAACTTGGCATTCCGCCAAATAGCCAAAGGAAATTAAAGTTGACAGCCAACACAAACAGGACCGCGGTAACGGTACCTATTATAAAAAACTTATATAGGAATCGGATGATTTTACTGTATTTTCTTTGATCTGTTTCGAGCATCGTTAACGGATATTTTGGTTTAATGCTTTTAAAAGCGCATCAGCCTCAGGTTTCAATGGACTTTGCGGATATATTTGAATGAATTTTTTCAATTGCATGGTATATTCGCCTAAATCCTTAATTCCAGCTTTACAAAGCGCCATTAAAAATACGATTTTATCTTCCAATTTACTATTTGGAAATTTATTTTGAATGCTTTGACATGAAGAATAGCAGTCGGCAAATTCCCTAGCAACATATAAATAATACGCTTTTTCGTATGCTTTTTGCGCCTCTTCTTCCTTATTTTGACTCAGGCTTCCCGTTTCTAATTTTGAAATTAATTGCCTAAAATATGAATCAGGATACCTTTGGGCTAATTTTTCTCGATAAATTTCTTTTTCAGAGGAGCTAGATAAATAAAGTAAATACAGGCTTTCAGCTTCAAATTCTGTGCTGGGAAATCGATCTACTAAGTAAAGTAATTTAGCTTGAGCTAATTCATGGATGCCAATTTCTAATTGGGTGAGCTTGGCAAGTTTAAAGAGGGATTGCTCAATTTTTTTATTAGAATTTGTGATTTGAAGGGGCTCTCTCGGAATGCTAGTCATCCATTTGTTTAAGGAGTCCTCTGAAACGGCCGAGTTCAAATCTGGGTTGTTTGGTTTTTTAAACACAGCGACCGTCGGTGAAATAATTTCAGTTCCCGTAGTCGCGTTCTTGTTTTTTCGATTCCAAAAATCCTCCAATGCCCTGTTTCCCCATTTAAAATTGAATTCTTGGGAACCTTGAATCCTGGCCATATCATTGTAAAAATAAAAACTTTGCTGTTCAGGACTTGTTGGCCTTCTGGTAAAGGTGGCCGCAATATTGGATTTGACCTCCGTTTTTTTCTGTAAAGAATCAGATTTTTTTAATTTAGCCTGTACGTATTTTTGATAGATTTGGCTTAACTCATCGGTTGATTTTTTGCCTAAGATTTGTAAAGAATCTTCCTCAATAATCACCCTATTTAATTGATTAAAATAAGCCCAATTCTTCTTTAATTTTTGAGCGGAATTAAATTCGATATGAGAGGATGGTAAAAACGTAGCGGCACTATCAAAATATAAAGCTGCTTCAGGATATCGTTTCAATGGGCTTACAAACAATTGGCCTAATTTTAAATACAATTCTCCTTTGTTGGGATTGTTGTTGCTCGCTTTCGACCAATATTCCCTCGCTTTTTCAAAGTCTTTATTGGCATAACTTAGTTGACCTAGGGCCAAATAAATCTCCGATTGCTTGTCGAGATTTTTGGGTTCCTTCAGCATTTTCTCTAAATCCCCGACTTTCCCTGTTAATTTTTTACTCGCAATTTGAGCATTTAATTGAAGCTCATAGGTAGGCTTATTATTTTTTACTTGGTTGAAGTTTTCTTGGGCTAAGCTGTTTTTCCCTTGAGATTGAAATAATTGGCCTAGCACAAAATATAAACGCGCTTTTTGAACCTTTGACTTTATATGCTGTATTTCTTCATTCAGAAGCGCCACAGCGATGGGAATCTCATTTTTTACTTGGTGATAATAGGCCTTATTTACAATAAAATCCGTTTTTTGCGCAGCATTTAAAGGGACTTCTTTGATGAAATTTTCTACGTTTAAAGCCGATTCAAAATCTTTTTGGTTGATATATATTTGATACAAATAAATTAATGCACTCGCTTGAGTTATTTCATCATGCTCGATCGAGTTAATGTATTTGAAGGTTTCCGTCGCATTTTTAATATCCCCTTTCATGAGTCGGCCCTTGCCAATAATCAGGTAGGCATCATCGATGAATTTTGAATTTTGATGTCGGTCTATCACCAAGGAGGCCTTCCTAATCAGGTTCCCAATTTCATTGCTATGCGCTTGGCCAAAACTGGAATCAATGGGAGGAAATATAGGCAGAGGGAGCGAATAATTTTCATTTCTTTCTTGCCATGATTGGGTCAACAGTTCTTTGTACAGTCGATCGGCTTGCCAAATGGCATTGTATTTTGCATTAATATTATGAAATGCCTTAGCTGCTGGACGCGTACTTTGTTGGGAACAGGCCCACAAGGTCATGATGAAAAAAACGAAGCAGATTATTTTTGGCATTGGAACCCTTTAAACAATTTTCAAATTTACAATTATATATATGAAACGGCGCAAATAATGGGGGAATCCGAGACAAATTTTCAATCTTTTTGATAAATTGACTACTGGATTTTAAACAGACTATTATGCAACCTTATCAGCGATTTATTGGTGCGGCCTTTCAGATGTTGGTGACTATTTTATTAGGTGTTTGGCTAGGTCAATATTTAGATCAATATTTTGGCTTGCATCAGCCTTGGTGTACCATCGGCTTTTCCTTGAGTTCCATTGCTATTTCTTTATACGCTTTGATTAAAAGCTTACCCAAATAAATCGCAATATTTCTGTAAATTGCTTTATCGTATCTTTAAATTTTTTTTACGTGCCAGAAGGTCGCCGAATTATCATTTTTTTATTTTTCCTTTCGATTGGGCTTATATTCATAGGTAAAATGTTTTATCTACAGATGTTTGATTCGACCTATGAAAAAGCGGCAGATAATAATGCGATTCGTAAGATCATCCAAGTACCATTTAGGGGGGAAGTGTACGATCGTTTTGGGAAATTGATTGTATATAATACGCCTGTTTATGATTTATATATCACACCCAGGAAAGCGATTGTTGCAGACACTAATCGTTTTTGTGCCTTATTTGGTATCACAAAAGGTCGATTTGATACTTTGACTAAAGAAGCCTGGGCTTATTCCCGGGTCAAACCATCCCTATTTCTAAAGCATTTGTCCAAGGAGGACTTTGCTAAAATTCAAGATGCATTGGTTGACTATCCGGGGTTCTCTATTTCGACTACTGCTTTTCGAACCTATCAGTCCAAGGCGCTTTCCAACGCCCTAGGCTATGTAGCAGAAATAAATACCAACTCATTATTGGATCAAAAAGATGATTATTACCGACAAGGCGATTATGTAGGAATTTCGGGTTTGGAGGCGTTTTATGAAGAGGAATTAAGGGGCCAAAGGGGGGTGAAATATAGAATGGTGAATAGTAACGGGGTCGAAAAGGGAGAATATCGACATGGTGATTTGGATGTCAGCTCAGTAGCCGGGCAAAATTTATTCACAAGTGTAGATATCCGGCTTCAAGAATATGCGGATAGTTTAATGATGAATAAGGTGGGAAGTGTCGTGGCCATTGAACCTTCTACGGGCGAGATATTAAGTATGGTTTCCGCCCCTTCTTATGATCCTAGTTTATTAGCTGGAAGAAATTTTTCTAAGTATTATCAAATATTGGCCCTAGACCCTTTAAAGCCATTAATTAATCGCCCTCCCTCGGCCTATTATCGGCCCGGTTCTACATTTAAAATTGTTCAAGCACTCGTCGGTTTGCAGCTAGGTATTTTGACTACGGCATCCGTTTTTACGCATGCAGGAGCTCCGGTTAAGTGCCATAGGCACAATACCTCACACAACGATTTGCATAATGCGATCCAGTGGTCTTGTAATCCCTATTTTTATCACGCATTTCGTAAGATTTTATATGATAATACACATGGAGATACTTATGAAAGGTCTGCTCAAGGACTCCAACGATGGTCCGAATTAGTGGCTAATTTTGGTTTTGGTCGGAAATTGGGTGTTGATTTAGGAAACGAAAAGAAAGGTAATCTACCCAATGTCGAATATTATAATAAGGTGTATAAGGGTGAAAATACGTGGAAGTTTTCAAATATATATTCTTTGAGTATCGGGGAAGGAGAGTTAGTAGTTAGTCCATTGAAGATGGCTAATTTCGCTGCAATCATAGCAAATAAGGGTTGGTACATTCCTCCTCATTTAGTCAAAGGAGTGGGGGACAGAAAAACGTTAGATGCTTTTTATAAAACACCCTTTTCGGTGGGCATCGATGCGAAACATTTTAATGTCGTTCATGAAGGGATGAGGGATGCAGTTTTGCAAGGTACTGTGGGTAGAGAGGGAAAAATTCCTGATATCGTCATGTGCGGAAAAACGGGAACTTCTCAAAATCAAAAAGGTAAAGATCACTCTGTTTTTATCGCTTTTGCGCCCAAGGATAATCCCAAGATAGCGATTGCCGTATTTGTAGAAAATGCAGGTTTTGGGGGTTTTGCCGCTGCTCCCATAGCCTCATTGATTATTGAAAAATATTTAAAAGGCCGAGTGGATAGAAAAGATATTGAGACTAAATTTATGAACATGAGCTACTTAGCAAATGTCACCTATAATCGAAGCAAAATAGTTAAAAAGGATTCATTAAAAAGATGAGCCAAGATTCAAATCAAATCGGAAAATTAGACTGGATCACGGTGGGCCTATATGCACTTTTTGTGTTATTGGGCTGGATGAGTATTTACTCAGCCGTGTATAATCCGGATGCTCCTTTAGGGATTTTTGATGAAGCATTTTACTCGAGCAATGCGGGGCGCCAATTGATATGGATTGTAACATCGCTCGTTCTAATTATGTTGATTTTTGCCTTAGATTTTAGGTTTTTTGAATCTTTTGCGGTGTTAATTTATGCCGCTTTTATGTTGGCATTGATTGCCGTACCGTTTTTAGGTGTGACGATTAATGGATCTCATTCTTGGTTTAAGTTGGGTGGAATTACCATCCAGCCGGCAGAGTTTTCCAAGACGGCCACGGCACTTTTTTTGGCCAAATACCTGAAAGATCCTCAAGTGAATCTGACCAAGTGGATGAGCCAATTGAGATCTGCGCTAATCATTGCTTTTCCTATGTTATTAATTATCGGTTCTAATGAAACAGGTTCGGCCTTGGTTTTTGCCTCGTTTATAATTCTTTTATATCGGGAAGGATTGCCCGGTGAATATCCAGGGCTATTGATCGCCTTAATTGCGCTTTTTGTTAGTTCTCTTTTACTTAGTCCTTTGACTATTTTTCTTTGCTTATTAGGTTTGGCAAGTTTTTTCTTGATTATTTTGCCGATTTATCAAAGGCGTTTACCTCAAACGTATATCCGAATTGCCGGTGTGATTGCGATTGTTATGTCTCTGTCAACCCTGGTGGATTGGGTGGTCAATCATGTGTTAAAAGAACATCAGCGGAATAGGATTAAGGTTTTGTTGGATCCTTCTTTTGATACTAGAGGTTTAGGGTATCAGGTAACACAATCTAAAATTGCGATAGGTTCAGGTGGATTTTGGGGTAAGGGGTATTTAGGGGGAACTCAGACCAAATTTGATTTTGTTCCAGAACAAAGCACTGACTTTATTTTTTGTACGATTGGAGAGGAATTTGGGTTTGTAGGGGTGATGACGGTGATTGTGTTGTTTTTATTTTTTCTTTGGCGATTGTTGTATTTAGCGGACCAACAACGATCTCGGTTTGCCCGAGCCTATGGATTTGGGGTGGTTGGGATCTTATTTTTTCATTTTTTAGTTAACATTGGAATGACCATCGGATTGATGCCAATTATGGGAATCCCTTTGCCATTCATTAGTTATGGCGGTTCTTCACTTTGGTCTTTCACTATTTTATTATTTATATTTTTAAAACTTGATGCGCATCGTTCAGACATGCTATCTAGATAATATTTTTTATGGAAAATGCACCTTTAAGCTCCAAAGCAAAAATGCTCATTGCCGTCGCCGCCCTTGGCTATTTTGTCGACGTATATGATTTGATTCTATTTTCAGTGGTTAGAAATCCAAGTTTAAAATCATTAGGCTTGTCGGGACCTGAATTATTAGATCAAGGGCTAAACTTGATGAATATCCAGATGGGAGGCATGCTTTTAGGGGGAATTTTATGGGGTGTTTATGGGGATAAAAAGGGTCGAAAATCCGTATTATTTGGGTCCATTTTAATGTATTCCATCGCCAATGCATTAAACGGATTTGTCACCGACATGAACACCTATGCTATTTTAAGGTTTATTGCGGGTATCGGTTTGGCGGGGGAATTAGGAGCGGGAATTACGTTGGTCAATGAAACATTGCCAGCCTCAAAACGTGGGATTGGTACTTTAATCATCGCTGGGGTAGGCGCTTCGGGCGCTATTGTCGCTCCCATCATATCTAATTTAAGTGCGGATCCTGAATGGTGGAGAACCTGTTATTTTATTGGCGGAGGCATGGGCCTGGCACTTTTACTCCTAAGATTAGGGACATTTGAATCCTCCATGTATCAGGATTTAGGTCAGGGGGTTAAGAAGGGAAATTTCTTCCAATTGTTTTCGAATCGAGCTACTTTTACCAAATACATGTATTGCATCATGATGGGTTTGCCTATTTGGTATATCATTGGTATTCTCGTTTTTGCTTCACCTGAAATCACTCAGTCCTTTGGAATTAGTGGCGCAATAAATGGCGGAGACGCCATCATGTATTGTTATTTAGGATTGACTTTTGGGGATTTTGCCAGTGGAGCCTTGAGCCAAGTATTAAAAAGTAGAAAGAAAGCTGTTTTGATTTATCTCATCCTAGTTTCTTTTTTAGTCATTTATTTCCTCTACTTCTTGTCTAACATTAGTGTTTCGTTTGGGCATATCATCATCACCGCTTTAGGGTTTTTTGGTGGGTATTGGGCGGTGTTTTTAACCAGTTCTTCGGAACAATTCGGGACTAATTTACGCATGACAGTTACTACGACCGTGCCTAATTTTGTTCGTGGAGCCTTAATTCCCATTACGCTCTTATTCAAAGCATTAATTCCTCATTTTGGACTTATTAATGCCGCGGCGATCGTTGGTTTTGTCTGTTTTGGATTGGCATTTTGGGCGGTTACACATTTAAAGGAGACTTTTGGCGAATCACTTGATTATGTGGAATAATGGCCTTAATTACTAAGAAAAAGATTCTTTATCGAATTAATCACCAACTTCGTCGGTATTTAAAAAAATACAACCGTGAGTATGTGATGAATATTGGTTATGCAGATCTATTGCGTTATGATAATGCGATTGTTTTGTATGATAAAAATGGTCTTGATACACTTTGGGAGTCAGTTTTTTATTCTCCAGGGGACCAGGAGGGTGTTTATGAGTCGTTGAAGCAGATTTATGCCGACTTAAAAACGGATGGAAACGAGGAAGTAATCAAGCATTTGGTGATCGACCGTGTGGATTTTTGCACCTATGGAAATACACACCCATTCCGGATCCGAATTGTTAATCGGGTCAATGACAACTTTGATTATTTCTACATTAAAATTGCCGATGCTTCGCGAGTGTATGGATTGGAATTAGAGCATATTTTGTCTCCCAATCGGATCAATTATGTGACCCATGAAAACACTTTAGTCGAGGAGCATATTGCGGGTGTTCCTGGCGATGTATTTCTCCAACAGAAATTAGAGACGGATTTGGAAGCGCCCATACGTTTGGCAAAGGAGTTTGTCAAATTCAATGAAAGGTGTCTAGTGCAGCTGTTGGGCGACATGCATAGCGCCAATTATGTAGTGATTACCACGCCAGATTTTGAGGAAATTTATTACAGGATTAGGCCTATTGATTTTGACCAACAATGTTACGAGGGTAAAAAATCGGTCTATTTACCTCAATATTTTAAGCAAAATAATCCATTGATTGAACTTGGGATGAAGTTCATGACTCCCGAATCTGTTTGGCAATATCAAATTGAAGAGCGCTCGATGATCGCAAGTCGATTAAAATCAGAAAGCCAGCGCGTGTATGATTTAATGAATGTGATGTCAAAAGACGAGATTGCGCCTTTGGAAAATGTAGTCCAACTTAAAACGGAATTGGCTAAGCATTATAACGATGAAAGGTTTTTAGCTTGCCAAACGATGGGGGAAATTGTTTGGCATAGTTTAGAATTAGTGATGAGGCACTAGTCTTTTTTAAAGGCATCAAAAGCCATGCATCCAAATCCAAGGATAAACGCGAGGCCACCTATAGGGGCAATAGCTCCCCAAAAAAGTTGCTGGCTTATGCAAATCAGATACAAAGACCCTGGAAACACAATCGATCCTGTGATGTGAAGGTAGCTAGCAATTTTTAGCCATTTACTAGGCCTAATGATTTGTAAAATACCCAATAAAATGAGGGCCAATCCTCCATACATTTGATAGCGAGCAGCGGTCTCAAAAGTCTCTAGGCGATTTATTTCCAATAAATATGGTTTCCAGGCATGCGCCCCGAATGCACCAATGGCGGTGGACGTTGCTGCAAAAATTGAACCTGAAAATAATGCTAGATTCTTCATGGTAGCGGATATAAAAAAAGCCTTTTGAAAAGGCTTTAAAATTTAAGAAGCAAGAGTGACTTTCAAATCATTTAATTTTCTGCGTATCGAATCGTCAATTTGTTGGTCGCCTACCCGCAACACGAAACCGCCAATTAAGGACTCGTCGATGTACTCCGTTAATTCAACTTCCTTACCGGTGTAGTCTTTAACTATTTTAGTCACCGTTTTCTTTTGTTCATCAGTTAATGCACTCGCGCTTGTGATTTCTGCTTTTTGAATGCCTTTGTATTCCGTATACAAATTAATGAATTGTTTGGCTATGGCGGGTAAAATCCGCTCTCTATTTTTGTTTGTGATGATTACAAAAATCGAGTAGGTGACAGGATTAAATATGGATTTAAAAAGCTTTTCAAGAATCGCTAATTTGGTATAATGCTTGATAATAGGGCTTTTAAGCGCCAAAACAAGTTCTTTACTCCCATCGCAGGTCTCTTTAAAGCCTTGCATGTCTGTATAAACAGCATCCACTACATTTTTTTCAATGGCGAAGTCGAGCAGTGATTTAGCGTATCTATGGGCAACAATTAATTCAGACATTTTAATTAATTTATCGTTGGTTCTATTATAATTTTACTTCAGCGATCCAATCAGTTACTAGTTTTTCCTGTGCTGATTTATCTTTCAATTGATTTTTCAATACTTTTTCTGCTAATTCCAAGGAAAGACTAGCTGCCTCTTTACGAATGGCACTAACAGCGGCTACTTTTTCTTGCTCAAAAGCAACTCTTGCTTTATCTATTTCTTGGGCTGCTGCTGTTTGAGCGTCCAATTTCGCTTGGGCAATCATGGCATCTGCTGCTTCTTTGGCCTGTTTAATAACCGCATCGCGATCTGCACGCGCACTGGCTATTAACTCTTCATTTCCTGCTTTTAATTCAGCCATTTCTCTACGTGTGGTCTCCGAAAGCTTAATCGCTTCATCGATGGATTGCTCGCGTTCATCCAAGGAATTAATGATCGGTTTCCAAGCAAACTTAGCTAGCAAAAAGAATAAAATTCCAAAGACAAGTAGCTGCCAAAATATTAATCCAAAGTCTGGGGTAATTAACTCCATATCGTATAAAAATTTAAAAATTAGTAACATTTTAATAAGCGCAATTTGGCTCCAAACGAGTTCAAATTGCGCTTAAAATTTTTCAAATCCTGATTCTAAGGCTATCCCTCAGAGGACTTTTGGGTTAATTACTTTAAAGTAACCAACAAACAAATTACAGCAGCGAAAAGGGCAACTGCTTCCACGAAAGCAGCTACGATCAACATCGCTCCTTGAATTTTTCCAGAGGCTTCTGGTTGGCGCGCAATGGCTTCCATTGCTGAACCACCAATGTTACCGATACCAACACCAGCACCTATAGCTGCTAATCCAGCACCAATACCTGCAAGGCCAAGACCTACAGAAACTTCTAATAAAATCGATAAAATAGACATACGATTTGGGTTTATATAAAAAAATTAATTTACAAATTAATGGTGATGTTCCTCTACGGCAGCTCCGATGTAAGTCGAAACTAACATCGTGAAAATATAGGCTTGTATCACGGCAACAATCATTTCAATGACATTCATGAAAAGAGAGAAGGGAACTACGGCAAGTCCTAATGCTGCATTTTCAAATATAAATATCAAAGAAACTAAACTTAATAAAATGATGTGTCCCGCGGTGATGTTGGCAAATAACCGGACCATTAATGAAAATGGTTTCATAAATACACCTACTATTTCCACGGGGGTTAAAATCACTAACATCCATTTGGGAACACCCGGCATGGCAAAAATATGTAACCAATAATTTTTCCTGCCATTTAAATTGGTAATCACAAAGGCAATAACAGCTAATACGAGTGTAACGGCAATATTTCCAGTCACGTTAGCTCCACCTGGAATCAAGCCTAACATATTATTAAACCAGATAAAAAAGAAGACAGTTAATAAATAGGGCATAAATCGACG
>Ga0114962_10004149_pt1 | contig 11586 bp, 10 predicted proteins | sample C_130820_MF_Meta_FD_87017 | JGI IMG/M metagenome (GOLD analysis project Ga0114962, IMG submission 87017) | Freshwater microbial communities from Lake Croche, Canada to study carbon cycling - C_130820_MF_MetaG | ecosystem: Environmental > Aquatic > Freshwater > Lake | place: Lake Croche, Canada... | reverse complement strand
TTTAGTAAATGAACGTTTAAATAATTAAAAAAAAGCTTAAAAATGATTAGGTTTGTAGAAGAATATGATACTGAAATAATGAGTGATAAAATCAAAGTTGTAGAACTTTTTGCTGGAGTTGGTGGATTTAGATTAGGTTTAGAAGGTTGGGAAAATAAGTCCGCAACTTCTAATTATTTGAAAAATTTAAATTCAAATTATAAAGTCGTTTGGAGTAATCAATGGGAGCCATCAACTAAAGTACAACATGCATCTTCAGTATATGAAAATAAATGGGGGATAAATAATCACTCTAATGAGGATATTGCTCAAGTTGAAGTAAATGATATTCCAGATCATGATTTGTTGGTTGGAGGTTTCCCTTGTCAAGATTATTCTGTTGCTACAACTTTAAAAAATTCAAAAGGCTTAATCGGTAAGAAAGGTGTTTTGTGGTGGTCAATTCATAAAATTTTAAGTGATAAGAAAAATAAGACAAAATTTTTATTCTTAGAAAATGTTGATAGATTACTGATATCTCCGTCTGGGCAAAGGGGTAGAGATTTTGCTATTATTCTTCAAAGTTTATATCAATTAGACTACATTGTAGAATGGAGGGTAATAAATGCGGCTGAGTATGGATTGCCACAAAGAAGAAGAAGAGTATTTATTCTTGCATATCACAAGTCCTCTGAAATATATAAAAAAATTAAAAAATCAGGTGCAATTGATTGGATTTTGGATTCAGGTACAATTTCAGATGCATTTCCAGTTGAAATTGATAATGAAAAATCTTTTAAAACATTCGAATTAGAAGGAGATATCGTTGAAATTTCAAATGATTTTAATAAAAAAGGCATAGATCAATCATTTGAAAATACAGGAGTAATGATTGAAGGAAAAATCACAACAATTAAAACAAAGCCTAATTATAATGGTTCTTATACAATAATGGAAGATATCATTTTGAAAGATAATATTGACCCAGAATATTATATAAGTGATACTGATTTAGAAAAATGGAAATACTTAAAAGGCGCAAAGAGTTCAACAAAAATTAATTCACAGGGTTTTGAATATAAATATAGTGAAGGGGGAATGAGTTTTCCAGACCATTTAGATAAACCATCGCGTACAATAATTACAGGTGAAGGAGGTAAATCGCCTTCAAGATTCAAGCATGTAATTCAAACCGAAAATGGTTTCAGAAGATTGGCACCTGTTGAGTTAGAAAGGTTAAATATGTTTCCTGATTATCATACTCAATTGAATGGTGTTACAGATACAAAACGTGCTTTCTTTATGGGGAATGCTTTGGTAGTTGGTGTAATTGAGAAAATAGGAACTGCTTTATATAATAAAATTATACATGGATAAACGTACAGATAGGGTACAGCCAATTCGACTTTCATCAGAATACTTTCCATTGGACATTCATAAGTCTATGTTTATAAATGATTTGACGATTACTATTCCTTCTTATTATGCTAGGATGTGGGGGCAAGAGATTTTAGCACAGCATAATGAAGATAATAGGCGTTGGGAGATTTATATTAATTATGAATCGCCAAAAGAATTAGGTAGAGTTAGGTGTAAATTTAAAGCTGCTTTGACTCTGTCTTTTATCAAAAAGAGAAATCAGGAAAGTAGTTATCGATTGAAATGGGACAATGAATTTGCCGTTCAATTAGCTAAAGACTATCCGAAAAGTTTTGTTAGGGCTTTGGAATTTCATATTGGAGATGAGCATTACAAACAAATGAAATATACAGAGTTTGATATCGGTGGTTTTAAAGAACAATTACAAGTTAAAATTTCTTGGACTGATAATATTCCTAATGTAGAAATTAAAGAATTTTTTAGAGTAAGAGAAGAATCTCAATTATATCCAAAGGTTTTTAAAGAACTTAGTTCTTATCTAATTGCTGATTATTTATTAAGTTCAAATGAGGAATTATTTAGAAGAATTCAAGTCACTGATTGGCATCCTAGAAATGAGATTTCAAAAGAATTAAACGAAAATATTTTATATATATTGTTAAATAGGAATAATAAAGAAGTTTACATAGGTGAAACAAAGCAATCTTTATCCAAAAGATATCCTTCTACTCATCATTCGTTTGATGATTGGGAAGAATACTCAATAATTCAATTACCACCTGAAACCTCTGATCATACTAGGAAATTAATTGAAAGAATTTTGATTGCTTCATTTTCTAAATTATTCCCTAATGAATTATTTAAAGAAATTCCCGTTTTAAATCAAATAAACACTTTAAAGTTGATGAATAAACATAAGTAAATTGTGTTTATCTATTTAGTGAGATTGTTTATCTATAGCTTTTATATTTCAATCCACTTTAAAATCATAAATCCAATATCTTTTTATAAGTTTACCATTAATGGTTGGAGCATCTTTTAAGGTATTTAGTATCATTTCAAGATCAGGTTTGCTTACATTGCCAATAATTGTTTCAGGTCTTTTTAGTAATTTTTCTATAATGTCTGAAGAATCTCTGGCTATGAATTTAGAACACTCCACGTGCCTTTGATGCATTCCATTTCGTAGAAAAGACGTTGGAACGGGTCTTTTATTGGGGATAATTCAACAAGATGAGAGAATGATAAGTATGTAATTAACTTCTGAGGAGGTATTTCTAATCTTTTTTCAGCTGTTTTTATAACTACGGTTTCTTGATTTTCCAATTGTGCAGACACTGACTGCATAATTATTCCAACAAAAAACCCAACAATACTTAGTATCATTGGGTTTATCTGTGACCCCGTTTGGATTCGAACCAAAGACCTACTGCTTAGAAGGCAGTTGCTCTATCCAGCTGAGCTACGGGGCCAGTAATTTGTTTTTACAAGCAACGTTTTACTTGTCGAAAAGTGAAAAAAAAAGGGGATGATTTCTCATCCCCTCAAGTGTCGGGGTGGCCAGATTCGAACTGACGACCTCCTGCTCCCAAAGCAGGCGCGATACCGGGCTACGCTACACCCCGAGGAAGATTTCTCTTTTCTCTTTAATATGTCAAAGTTTCCTTTTCCGGTGTGCAAAGATAAGAACTTTTTCTTACTGTGCAAGTTTTTTGTTGCGGTGGAGGCGAGATTCGAACTCGCGGTACAGTTACCCGTACGTCAGTTTAGCAAACTGGTGGTTTTAGCCACTCACCCACTCCACCAAAGGTCTTAAAAGAACTGACTGCAAAAGTAATAAAAGGATTATAAAATGAAAGGGAAATTGGAAATATTTTTAATGTTTTTTGATGTTACTTTTTCCTAAGCAAAAAATGTAACCAAATCCCGATAGCTATCGGGAGCTTTTTCGAAACTTTCCTAAGGTCCATTTTAGTTCCGCTACGCTACACTAGAACCAGTCAAACAATCGCTTCGTGCTTTATTTTCTCCTGACGTCCAAAATGCACATCCGCATTGTTTTTCTTCTTTTCTTTTGCGGAAAAAGAAAAGAAGAGTTTGATCTAAGCCAAAAACAAGGTCAATTCTTTTGTTGCCAATAAAAACGCTAAGAAACTATATAAATACACAAATGGGGTAGTGGACGTGTTTTCTTTGCTGTAAAATGTTTTTACTTGAAGCAAGATGCCAATTATACAAATACTATCCAGTGCGAAAATCGAACCCAAAAGAATCAAAAGAATCGAGCTTAAATAAGTGGGCAGGTGTATCTGGTGCGAGTTGTTTTTTGCAAGTTGATAGGTGAGTGTGCTTAGGATACCATAAAACAATACGTAAAACACATCGGTGGTATAACCACGGTCTAATCGTTCTATGGATTCACTACTTAAAATTAGATTCCAATTATAGCTTCTGCAAGCAACAAAATTAATTGCTGCAAGTATCAATAAAGTGTATAGTAGTTTCTGCTGTTTGAAGTTACGAATAGCGATATATGTACTTATACCAAAAAAGATAAACTCATTTAGCGGAAAAGGATATAAGAATTTTCCTTGTTGTAATAATCCGGACAGGGCATACACCGTCAGGGTGACACATGCTAAGAAAATGGTTCTTTTTTCAGTCGCCATTATTTTTTCGCCAATGCTTCTTCGATGTATTTGAAAGTAGAGAGTACTTCTGGTTTACCGTTCACTACTGCTACGTCATGCTCGAAATGGGCGCTTGGTTGGTTGTCTGCAGTAATAATCGTCCAGTTGTCCGATGCTTGGATCACTTGTTCTGTCCCCATGTTGATCATCGGTTCAATGGCAATCACCAATCCGTTTTGGATTTGTTTACCCGTTCCTCTACGACCATAATTAGGTACTTGTGGTTCTTCGTGCATCGATTGACCTAATCCGTGTCCTACAAGGTCGCGAACTACGCCGTACCCATGTTTTTCTGCATGTTGTTGAATGTGGAATCCGATATCGCCAATGCGGTTTCCCACTTTAGTTTGTGCAACGCCTATTTCCAAACATTCTTTGGTAACTTGTAATAATTTTTTGATTTCAGGACTAACTTCCCCTACTTCAAAGGTATAGGCGTGGTCACCATAGTACCCTTCGAAATACGAACCGCAATCTACCGAAATAATATCTCCCTCTTTTAATGGGTTATTTGTTGGAATTCCGTGTACAACTTGTTCGTTGATGGAAATACACAAGGTGTTTGGGAAATCGTATAAACCTAAGAACCCTGGGATAGCATTTTGAGAACGAATGTACTCTTCTGCGATTTTATCTAAATGCAGCGGAGTTACTCCCGGTTTGATTTCTGCAGCTATTATTCCTAAAGTTCTACTTACAATTTGTGCTGCCTCACGCATGATTTCGATTTCAGCTGCTGTCTTGTAAAGGATTTGTTTACGATTGAAAATTCCCAAAGTAATAATTTTACGGCCTCATAAAAAATGCACTAACATCGTTGTTTTTAATTCAAAAATGCTCATTTACTCTAGTAAACTCCGCTTTTTTCATTTTCAAACGCCTCGTTATTGAATTTTTTATTTTTGCCTTTGTTTATTTATTTTTAAATACAAAAGGCTATCTCGTAGGAGATAGCCTTTTTATTTTTTTGCTAAAGATTAAGCTAAAACAGCTTTTACTTTATCGGATGCTTCTTGTAATAAAACTGCTGAGTGAACATTTAATCCAGACTCATCAATTAATTTTTTCGCTTCCACTGCGTTTGTTCCTTGTAAACGAACGATGATTGGAACTGGAATAGATCCCATGTTTTTGTATGCGTCAACAACACCTTGTGCAACACGGTCACAACGAACGATACCACCGAAGATGTTGATTAAGATTGCTTTTACGTTTGGATCTTTCAAGATGATATGGAAAGCTTTCTCCACACGTTCTGCGTTAGCTGTTCCACCTACGTCCAAGAAGTTCGCTGGGTTACCTCCTGATAATTTAATAATATCCATCGTTGCCATTGCAAGACCAGCACCGTTTACCATACAAGCAACGTTACCGTCTAATTTCACGAAGTTTAATCCTGCAGCATCCGCTTCTACTTCTGTTGGATCTTCTTCTGTGAAGTCACGCATAGCAGCGTAGTCTGGGTGTCTAAACAAAGAGTTACCATCTAACGTAACTTTTGCATCTACTGCAATAATTTTGTTATCAGAAGTTTTTAATACTGGGTTGATTTCAAACATAGCAGCATCACAACCTTCGTAAGCGCTATATAAGTTCACAACAAATTTTGTCATTTGTTTGAAAGCTTCTCCAGATAAACCTAAGTTGAAAGCGATTTTACGCGCTTGAAATCCTTGGATACCAACTTTAGGATCGATTTCTTCTTTGAAGATTAAATGTGGTGTATTTTCAGAAACTGTTTCGATATCCATTCCACCTTCTGTAGAATACATGATAACGTTACGTCCTTTTTCTCTGTCTAACAATACAGACATATAGAATTCAGAAACTTCACTTTCACCTGGGTAGTAAACGTCTTCTGCTAACAATACTTTAGAAACTAATTTTCCTTTTCCGTTAGTTTGAGCAGTCTCTAGGTGTCCACCTAAAATACCTTTAACTTTCTCTTCAACATGGTCAATTCCTTTTGCAAGAACAACTCCGTTAGATCCAGTTTCAGCAACGATACCTTTACCACGTCCACCTGCATGGATTTGTGCTTTAACAACGTACCAGCTTGTACCAGTTTCTTCTGTCAGTTTTTTAGCTGCAGCGACTGCATCTTCAACTTTTTCTACAACAACACCTCTTTGTATTGCTACTCCGTACTTTGTAAGTATTGATTTACCTTGATATTCGTGTAAGTTCATAATCTGAATTTTGCTGTGTAAATGTATAGCTAATTGCTTAAATATTCAATGAAAAAATTAAAAATCTTACTTACATTCGTTTTATGGATTCAATCAAACTCGCGTATTTCCCTTATAGACTTAATTTTAAGTATCCTTTTCGCATTGCACACACGGAAAGAACGGGTACGGATAATGTGTATATCTTGCTTTCACAAGGGGAGAATAAGGCATGGGGGGAAACTGTTTTCGTTCCGTATTATTCGGAAACATTGGCGACTTTCCAGCAGTTAACGCAAGGACTTTTATTACCGAATAACACGGATGATATAGCCACTTTTATTGTAGGGTTGAAGTCCCGTTTTCCAGATAGTTATTTTTGTATTGGTGGATTAGATATTGCCTTGCATAATTTACGTACATCTGTGACAGGTCAAACAATCGCACAGCAGTATGGATTGTCGAGGGAAGTGAAAGAAACTTCGTATACTTTAGGTATTGCTTCGGACGAAGAAATGGAGCAGAAATTCAATGATCGTCCGGACATGCACTATTATAAATTGAAGGTCAATCAGGAAGAAATAGGTCGAATCGTAAACACCTTTGAACGTTTGACTTCTAAGCCATTTACAATTGATGCCAATCAAGGATTTACCGACCGAAAGTTAGCCTTGGAATGGAGTTATAAATTAGCCGATTTAGGAGTGGAATATTTGGAACAACCTTTTCATAAAGAAGATGTAGAAAGTCATTTATGGTTGAAAAAACAAAGTCCCATTCCAATCATTGCGGATGAATCCTTTCAAAATTATGCCGATTTAGAAAAAGTGGTGAAATACTTTGATGGTATCAATTTGAAAGTGATGAAATGTGGTGGGATTTCAGAAGGAGTTGCGGCATTGCAACGTGCCAAAGAAATGGAATTAAAAAGTATTATTGGTTGCATGAGTGAGTCGAGTGTGGTGAGTAATGCGGCGAAACAGATTTCGTCCCTTGCGGATTGGGTAGATTTAGATGGACCATTGTTGTTAACGAATGATTTGTTTGCGGAGGATAGAAGTGTGGAGGAATTGATGGAACGATTGAAATAATTTATTGTCGATTGTAAAATTGTATTCTTTCCCTTTCAATTTCAGCAATTAATTCAGATTCTGTAGGAAGATAAGGCATGTATTTCGAAGCGAATAATTGTTCTTTGTCATTCAAAATGGAATACTTTGCAATAGTATGATCGGTTTCTGTACACAGAAGGATTCCAATGGTTGGGTTGTCCGATTCTTGTTTTTTTAAATCATCAAACATTCGAACATACATATCTAATTGTCCAATATCTTGGTGATTTAGTTTTGTTGTTTTTAATTCTATCAATACAAAACATTTAAGAATGAAATTATAGAACACCAAATCGATGTAAAAGTCACTTGTTTCTGTTCTGATTAATTGTTGTCTTTCCACAAAAGCATACCCTTTTCCAAGTTCGAGAATGAATTTTTGCAGGTTATCGATTAATGCTTTTTCTAATTCTTTTTCGGTATATCCGAGATTGATAGGAAGGTTTAAGAATTCCAGTACCGCTGGATTTTTGATAAATTCAAAGGAGTCATTTTGAAATTCGTTTGTTTTTTCATGCATTTCAGATTGTACGCTCTCCTTTTCTTGGGAAGAGAGTAAACGTTGGTAGTACAATGTTGAGATGTTTCGATCGAGTGTTCTAACGGACCAATTTTGTTCAGCAGCTTCTTTAAGGTACCATTGTTGAGCTTCTTTGTTTGAGACTTTTAAGACTTTTTGAAAATGAGACCAGCTCAATTTGGCGAACATTGTTCGCCAAATTACAGTTTGATTCACTTCTTCTTGAAATAAATAGTTGAAAGTTGAGTAAAATTGTCTGAATTCTCTTAGAGTTCTCTGCGAAAAACCTTTTCCGAATTCGGTTGTTAATTCTTCAGATAACTTCTTTATAATTTCCTTACCATATTCGGCTCGTTCTTTTCCATGTTGTTCTTCTTGTACAATGCGTTTTCCTATATTCCAATACGCTTCAACCATAGCGGTGTTGACTGCGGTGTATGCTCGTTTGCGCGCGTTGGATAATATTTCTTTAATTTCTAAAATATAATTTACATTAGTGTTTGTCAGCTTCATTTATTTAAATTTGATTATTTATTAATCTAATTTACGATTAATTATTAATTTTTACAATCGTTTTATATATTTATCTATTTTTATCCTTTAACCCTAATCTATGTCTGAAACGAAAACCACCAATAAACGAAATCTTTGGATAATCACCGGGATTACGGTATTAAATGCGATTGGATTAACGATTGTATTACCCATTCTTCCATTTTTATTGTCGGAGTATGTTGCAGAAAAACAGGTTGCAACCTATATGAGTGCTTTGGTTTCTGTATTTGCGTTATGTACATTTTTTGCTGCGCCGATTTTTGGAGCTTTGAGTGATCGTTTTGGACGAAAACGAATATTGATTTTGAGTTTAATTGGTTCTGCAATCGGTTATTTTTTATTGGGGTTCGGAGGAGCAATTTGGGTGTTATTTTTAGGAAGGATTATTGACGGACTAACCGCGGGAAATCAAAGTACGTTATTTGCTTATATTTCGGATAGTACGGAAGCAGCAGAACGAGGAAAATGGTTTGGCATCTTGGGAGGTGCGATCGGGTTAGGATTTATGATTGGTCCTGCGATAGGCGGGACACTCGGTTCCATTTCGATTACCTTACCATTTTTTGTTACAGCAGGAATAACCATTGTATCCATTTTGTGTGTATTGATTTTACTCCCTGAATCTTTGCCAGTTGAGAAACGAACAAGCCATTTTAACCTCAAAAGTTTTAATGTATACCATCAGTTTCGGGAAGTGTTTCAACTCAAACAAGCAAGAACCTTATTAATTATTGGAGGTTTTTTCTTTGTTGGATTGATTATTTGGCAGTTTAATACAAGTGTTTATTTGAAAGATGAATTGCATTGGGGAACTACGTTTATCGGTGCAGTTTTTATGACTGTTGGAATTTGTGACATACTTTCGAGGGTGGTTCTCCTTCCTTTACTTTTAAAGAAATGGAGTGAAAAGACTTTGGGAGCGATTGGTTTATTAGGATTAAGTTTGGGTTTGGCGTGTTTATTTGCAACAAGTTATTTTCCATCTGTTTATTTGATTTTTAGTGCTGTAGCGTTGATTGTTTTGGGAGAAGGTTTGTTCGATCCTTCCTATAATTCCCAATTGTCGAATGCGGTAAGCGATACCAAGCAAGGCGTGTTACAGGGAACAAATCATAGTTTACAAGCGCTTTATCGGGTGATTGTTCCCATTGGTGCTGCTGCGGTTTATACCATGAATCATGGAATTATTTTTGCGTTAGCTGCACTTATATTGTTGGTTGGATTGGTTTTATATTTGCGTATTAAACATGAATAAAACACAAATGGACGAAACATATTTTCGCCCATTTGTGTTAATTCATAAATTATAATTCATCATTCATCATCCGTTTTACATTCCCCGACTTTTCTTTATCGTGTCATAAGATTCTTGAATTTTTTGGAATTTCTCTTTCGCACCATGTTGGTATTCTTCTCCTAAGGAAGCAACTTTGTCTGGATGGTAACGAATTGCCATTTGACGGTAGGCTTTTTTCACTTCTTCATCGGTAGCAGTTGGTTCAATACCCAATACAGCATAGTCTGAATTCACATCGCGGTAGAACATGTTTTTAACCGTTCTGAAATCTGCGTGTTGAATTCCTAGTAGGGTAGCAATCCGCTCGAGTACGGTAATTTCAATATCTGCAACATGTCCGTCTGCTTTTGCAATTCCAAACAAATAGTGTAATAATTGAATGCGTACCTCTTCTTGCGTTCGCATGCGAATGTCTTGACAAATACGTTCTAATGGAATATCGTTTGAATCTAAAAACTGTTTCAGTGTTTGTAAGTGTTGTACCGAAAAATCCGGTCCAAATTGTTGTGCAAAAAAGGATTTTACATACGATAATTCTGCTTTCACTACTTTTCCATCGGCACGCATTACTGCTGCAGACAAAGCGATTAACATGGTTGGGAAGTCGTTTGTAGAAGAACGTTGTTGGTAGAAACCAAATATATCCTCAGTCCCTTTTGTTCCTCCGTTCGTTTTCATTTTTTGGTAGTTGTCTACTAAGGAACCAACAGAAAATCCAATAATGGCTCCGATAAAACTTTTAGTAAGCAGGAAACCTCCGACGGCGAAAATAATTTTAAACAAAATCGTATGTATTAATGGTAAATAAAAATCCCCTGCATATGGTCGAAAATTATTTCGTCCGTACAACAGGGGATAAAAGTATAAAGTATTATTATACTAATTCAATCGAACGTTCAATAAATTTATTCAAATCAGCACCTTTTAACAATCCTTGGGAAAGTAATGCTAGGTCTGTTAATTGTTTTGTTTTTTCAGCACGTACAGAATCATCAGCAGTTAATAATTCACTCACTTTTGGGTGATTACTGTTTACTACTAGTTGGTACATTTCTGGGAAAGCACCCATGAAACCACCTCCACCAGTACGTTGTTGCTCCATCATACGACGGATAAACTCTGGTTGTGTGATGATGATTGGAGCTTCGGAAGAACTCATGCTTTCAAATTCAACGCGGAATTTATCTTTGTTAACAGATGATTCAAAAACTGGTTTCAATTTTTCTTCGTCTTCTTTTGTCAATACAGAAGGAATTTCTTCTGATTTTTTGATCAATTTATCCAGAGTATCTGCATCAACTCGCGCAAACGATAAGTTTTCGTTTGACATTTCCATTTTTTGAATCCAATGAGGAACTAATGGTCCGTCAAGTACAATCACATCATACCCTCTGTCTTTAGCCGCTTTTACGAAACCGTAGTGTGCATCTACATCGTGTGTGTAAAGTGCAACGATTTTGTTGTCTTTATCTGTTTGAAGTGGTTTGATTTTTTCGATGTATTCTTCGATCGTATTGTATGTTCCGTCAGTAGATTTTAATAAAGAGAACGATTTAGATTTTTCTGCGAATTTATCGTCTGATAATGTTCCGTATTCAACGAATAATTTCAAATCATCCCATTTTGCTTCAAAATCAGCGCGGTCTTTTTTGTACATTTCTGCTAATTTGTCCGCTACTTTTTTCGTGATGTGTGCAGAAATTTTCTTCACGTTACCATCGCTTTGTAAGTAAGAACGAGAAACGTTTAATGGAATATCTGGAGAATCAATTACACCATGTAACAATGTCAAGAATTCAGGTACGATTTCAGCTACGCTATCTGTAATAAATACTTGGTTAGAGTATAAATTGATTTTGTTGCGTTGAATTTCCACATTCTCCTT
>Ga0114962_10004146_pt1 | contig 11589 bp, 10 predicted proteins | sample C_130820_MF_Meta_FD_87017 | JGI IMG/M metagenome (GOLD analysis project Ga0114962, IMG submission 87017) | Freshwater microbial communities from Lake Croche, Canada to study carbon cycling - C_130820_MF_MetaG | ecosystem: Environmental > Aquatic > Freshwater > Lake | place: Lake Croche, Canada... | reverse complement strand
TTAATATTTATATTATTTTATTACTTATTATGGTAATAAAATAATTATTTTTTTATAGTATGCTAACAAAATAAATCGCCAATATTGGCGATTTACACACCTTCAGGCGTGAAAGGGTTAAAAATAAAATGAGAAAATCAACCAAGTCCTAGTTACATTTTCAAACTCCAATTTTGTCTAAAATGTAAATTAGAAATAACTATTTTAGTTATATAACTAAAATGGGTAAATATAGTTGCGAATAATCGTAATTTGGTTGGAAGGCTTGAACGGTTATTATTTTTTACATTCTTCAAAAATAAAAATTACTGTAATTATAAAAAAAGAAAATTTTCATTATCAATATCAGTTTCTATATCAATTTCTTTATCTTCTGTATCTGGAGCATTTTCTTTAATATATTTTTCAAGATAACGATAAATTCTGTTAATATCAAGTTTAGTAATATCATAATTTTCAAATAAATTAATAATCTGATTTTCATCATATTTATTTTTTAATTCAATAAAAAATCCAAATAAATCTTTTTTATCCATTCCTAATTGTTGACATAATTCTTGTATAAAAACAGAATTATTATATTCAGTAGAATATTTAGTAAGAACTTTAGTAAATCTAACCTCAGTTGGATTGTATATTAATTTTTTACTGAAATAATCGTGATACAATTTATTATTTTTTAGTGTTTTAATTAAACTACTCATTTCATTGAATTGCCAAATTTGTTTTTGAAATGTAATACGATCAATATAATCAGCAAAACATACATTATCTAATTGTTGAATGTAAAAAGGTATTGATACACTTTTATCCATTTTATCTATAACATCAATTATATTTTCATGCCATAATAAACCAACACTAGTGCGGTCAGTTTCATTCATAATATTATTATGTTCTTTTAAACTATAATAATTGTTTATAAGTTTATAAATAATTTTTTTAGTATCGTCATTATAGGATTTAATTTGAAAAATATTATCAATAATATTTTCAGTAAATATTTCAGGTTTATTCAAATAAACACTATATAATTTATCTAATTTTCTTAAATCACCTTGAATATAATGAATTAATTTTGGTTTAATAACATCATTCAAATTAGTAAATAAACAATTAACAATTGTCATTATTTCATTTGATGATGGTGTTTTTAATTCAATTATATTACAAACTTTCATAAGTTCTTTAATTTTTTTATCAACACGATAATTGCCAATACATATTATGGGATTCATAGTAATTTCTTCTAATTTTTGTTTTTTAGTTTTTTTGGGTCTTATAAGTTTTATCAGAGTATTAATTCCACCTTTATCTCCATTGTTCATACCATCAATTTCGTCCATAATAATTGCGATTTTTTTTACTTTTTTATGAAAAAGACTCATAATATTTTTATCAGACATATTATGTTTATTAATATCATCAATAACAGTTTTATTTCTTATATCTCCAGCATCATATTTGATAACATCATAATTATGTTCAATTAAAATTTTAGTAATAAAAGTAGTTTTTCCAGAACCTGGTTCTCCATAAACATAAATACCTCTTTTAAATAAAAGGTCTTTCTTATTTGATTCAAAATTACGAAGAATATTTTTAATAGAATTAGCTTTATCTTCCCGATTGAGTATTTTATTAATATTTATGTTTTCCATCTTATATGTATATATTTTTTCTTTTTATGCCTATTTTGACACAAACCTACTTCTTTTAAATAATCATTCAATACATTTCTACAATTAGTACATTCATTTTCAATACAAAAATTAATAAGAAAATAATAATAATTATGATATATAGTATTTTTATTAATGTATTTTTTTGTAGTTAACCAATATTTACTATTGTTGTTTTCTCTCAAAATTCTATTGAATACAATATTTAGGTCACGTCTTACAATATAGCGAATATAACTGTCATATTTTTTTTGTAAAATTGTATTTTTAAGCAAATAATGATAAGTAATATAATTATCTTTGTTAGTAAAAATAAGAAATTCCTTAGGTATATATATTTTTATGTAATCAATAAATACATCTGGTAATAGTGTTTTTATTTTTTCTAATGTATTCATAATAATTATAAATAATTTATATTTATTATGAATTTTAACACTTATGATAATTTCCTAAAGTTGAAAAATTACATTTTTGTAGTTAAATTTACAATTCAAGTTAATAATTTAGGTATTACAAGGATTATTAATACCATAAGTAATACCATCCCAAGAAATTTTACATGCGTTAGCCCATGTATATTTGGCACAATTTGAATTTGAACCATTAAATGGAGTATTATTAAAGTTCATTGTAAGATGTTTTTGTCCTGATTGAGGAGTACAAACTCCTAAATCTTTAACATTAATACAAGAGGCATTATTTCCAGAACCGTCACCTATCCAATAATCAGGACAATCAGGTATAATAGGAGGCCAATCGTTATTTACTGATTTTTTTAAAGCAATACCAATAATTGCTAGAGCAATTATTAAAATAACTATAGCAGCAATTACAACTATTTTTTGAAAAGAAGCCATTGATATATAAAATAAAGATATATAATTTTTTCTATTTGATTATTATAAATGAATAAAATAAATAATGGAAGAGTAGATATTAAAACACCGAATACTTCAAAATTATTTTCAATGTATGATAAAATACCCGCAAACCAATGTACTAGCTTTAGGAATCCAACAGAAGGTTTATGGGATCAAACGTATTTATCTGAAGCTTTTTTCTCTCAACAAAATATTCAAATATTACAAAATGGAATTCGTTCTGGTGTTTATGAAAAATCAAATGGACAATATGTAATAGGTCCTCAAGATTGTGACGTATTAAAGATTGTTATGCGTAGTGTATATTTGCAATACGCAGCAAATCAAATAAATAACATTCCTCAACAAGTTGAAGAATTGAATAAAATTGTCTTAAATTACTGCGTTCAACAAGTTTATGGTGAAGCTCAAGGTTACATGAAATATATTGATGATGTAAGTACTTTAGTCGTACCAATAGCACATCCTGTTATGGCTGATAATACAGACCGTCAATTAGAACTTAAAAGTTGGTTTTAATTTTACACTTGAATAATTGATTTTATCATCTATACAATGCTTATATATATATCGTTTATACCAAAAGTTTTATGTGTAAAAATGTAAAAAAATCGTAGTATCACCGCCAAATCAAATAATTATATATACATTTGTTTTTTTGTTTTTCTTTTGTTTTTTTGTTTTTTTTGTTTTTTTTGTTTTTTTGTTTTGTTTTGTTTTTTTACACTTTTGTCTCTTCCACCAAAAAGAAATTTATATGTTTTTATGTCATCTTCTGAAACAGATTCTATTTTATCAGTTTCTGGATAATAAATTGTATAATATTTTGTATATGATAACACTTGTCCTATACGATTTTATCCATCAATAATTTTTACAATACTTTTTCCTACATATTCATCATCTTCTTTTTGTTCATTTTTATCCACATACACCTCTTTTTCTTCTTCATTTTGACCATTTTGTTCATTTTTATCCACATACACCTCTTTTTCTTCTTCATTTTGACCATTTTGACCATTTTGTTCATTTTTATCCACATACACCTCTTTTTCTTCTTCATTTTGACCATTTTTACCATTTTGTTCAACGTGTCTTTCTTTTTCATAAGAACTTTCAATTGATGGTTCTATTTTTGTAAAAAGTAATATAGAATCTTTTTCATTAATTTTTTTTTTAGGTGATATTTTTGTTGATAAATTAAATTTAAATGTTTTTGCGTCTATAATATTTACATCATAGTGACCATATACGAAATCAAGTAGTTTTGATTGTTTAATCTTATCCTCATTCATTTTACTTCTCCAAGTAGGAAAAATAACACATCCTCCAACTTTTAGTACTCTATAACTTTCACTTAGAATATTTTCAAGTATTTCTAAAAATTCAGGAGTAGCATTTATTTCAGGATATTTATTATCTTGCGAAAAAAGATAATATATTGGACAGTTTATACCATAAACATAACGTTTTGAATTTGATTTTATATTACTCCATTTATTATCAGGACAAGCGATAGGGTCAATATATTCAACAGATTTTCCTAATGCCTTATTAGTTATGTCACCATTAGTATTTACATAATATAATGGTCCGTGTGTTTGTAAACAATGACAAACAACTACAAGTTCATTTTCATCAATCATTTTATATATAATTATATATATTTTATAAAATTACAGCTCTAAAAAATTGTAATTTTACAATTGTTGTAAAAACAAACACAGAAATTAATAATTTTACCGCATTTATTGAATACTCGGATATAGATAAATACTTATACCGATTTTTTATAGGATTATAGTATGAGTAAACTTGGAACTATTGGTTTAGCGAGTTTGTTTGATTTTTTGTGTTGTGTTTTTGCGAGAATCGCATACGTGGAAGACCCTTTAACGCTTTATTTGATTTCAGGTGTATTTCGTATACTAAAAGAAAAAGGAGAAATTCTAGAAGGTTTAGCCAAAATAACGGATACGTCTTTTGACGTTGAAGATGAAAAAGTGTTTGAAGGTTCAGCAATGCTTACAAGAACATTTGAAAATAAAAAAGCTATAGATTTTATTGAGTATGCGAAACGAATCAATGATTTGATTGAAAATACGAAAAAGAGTCCAGACTATAAAACGGAGGTAGACCCCAATCTAAAAATAATCAGTGTGTCGGATTCCAACTATGGTGATGTTTTAGTTATAGGACATACATCATTACAAAATTTTGTCTTTGTATCTTACAGAGGTACATATAGTACAAAAACGGCGGAATCTTATAGTAAACCAAGTTCGCTTGTTCCTTTTTTGGTAGATGTAAAAACACAAAAAGAACTAATGAAAGGAATCGCTAAAATTGACATGGAAATCATACACACAGTTTTTCATGCGATGGAATACATGGTAGATTTTTTGGGTCAAAAGAATCCTATTCCTGTCTTTACGGGTCATTCATTAGGTGGAGCGATGGCTACGATTTCGGTAGAAGCGTATTGTGGTTTGGTAAAAAATAAAACCAACAATGATATTTTACATCTAAAAGGGTTAAATGACAAAGCCATATGTGTTTCTTTTGGTGCTCCAAGAGTCTTGAATTCAATTGCGAGTGAGGAAGTATGTTCCTTTGTTGTAGGCGGACAATTGATTTTCCATCGTTTTTCCAATCATGGAGACCCAGTAACTTCTTTACCTCTGCCAGGATTTGGATTTTTTCATGCGTGTTCTAGTAAAGAGGATAAAAAAAAGGGGAATAGAGAAAAGGTTGCTAGAGATTGTGATAGTTCTACGACAATGAGACCTATTCCCAAGTCTGAATATAGTAAATCCATCAACTGTACAAACAAAGAACTAAGTACTTTTAATAAAATAAGAAAAGCAAGTTTAATAGTTCCAGACCATATGACGTATTTGTATATAAGTTTTGTGAAAGCGGCGGATATAATACATTTGTTTTTAAAATCAGCTTTAACAACGAAAACGAGTGAAATAGGAAGAATAGAAAGAAATAATGTTGAATTCAACTTAAAAAAGGGTGATACTGTAATGCGTATTGTAATTATGCGTTCTATTAATGGTTCAGGGGAATATAATATTCATTTTATAGACTTAAAAACACTTCAAGACAAAGTGGGTGCTTTGAGTGAAGAAAGAAAAGTAATAAGTAATATATTTGAAATGTTGGGAAAAAAAGAATTTCATAATATAGAATTTGAATCAAGCGGATTACCTAAGGAGTTTTCTAAAAATTATGAAACAATAGATATTATCAAAGAAAAAGTAACTGATGAAGACCCGAGTATTTTAGGTGATAAAGCAACTTTTGAAGAGGCAAAAAAGCATCTAGAACAACAAGGTGGAACACGAAAAAAATCACTAAAAAAACAAAGAAAAACAAGGAAAACAAGGAAAACAAGGAAAACAATGAAAACAATGAAAACAAGGAAAAGGCTTGAACAGGAGAGAAAGTAAAAAAAGAAGATTTATTAGAAGTCCAAATTTTGCGAGTCTTTCTTTTCATTCTTTGTTGGAACAAAGCAGAAAATATGATGTAGAATCTTTCATGTACATGTTGGGATATTTGCTTACAGGGGATTGATACACTCTTTCTATTTTTGGTGTTATTTTCAAATAGTGATTTTTACGAGTTTTTCGGTGTATAAAATTATAATTTTAGTCATCTTCTTCAACAACAATCTTACTATATTTTTTTACAGATTTTTTAACAATATGTTTTTTTTTAGGTTTAAATTCTCCACTCATGTGTATCACTCTATCATCTTTATACTCCAAATAAATAATAGTAAGTTGTTCAAGTTCTTGAGACCACATTTCATTTATAGTTGTAATTTTTATTTGTTCAAGTTCAACTTCCTTGTTCCCTTTTTCTTTATAGAGTTTTTCAACATTTTCTTCTGTAACACTATCCATTGGCATTTTTATTAAGTATTTATACTCATTATCGTTATCAATAATATCATATTCTTTATCTTCCAGCATTTGTACAACTTGTTCTTTTTTCTTTTTACGCAAGTCAATTGTTCCATCAAGATTTTCTTTTATGTATTTTGCTTTGTTTGAAAGCAAAATTAATTCTTTTTCTAAAGTTTCAATCATATAATTTTTTCTAACTTGATAAAGCTGTAATCTGACTTCGTAATAGTCATTAATAATGTCATGTATATTATTGTATTTTTTCAACTTATCATTTTCATCAAAAAGATGCATGTTAGTATTAGTATTAGTAGTATACAATTTTAATATCTTTTCAAGACCATTACAACCGTGTTCGCCTTTATTTTTTTCTAATTCTTCAAGTTTACCTTTTGCGAAAGTAATGATAAAATCAACATTAGTATCTTTGCTCATATCGTCATATTCTTTAACAGTAGATGGTATTTTTTTCCCATCTTTATCAGTTCCAGGTTCAATCAAAGACTCAAGCAACTCTTTAAAATCATCCGTCCAAAAACCAATAGGTAATTCAGTAACTTTAATTTTATCAACAGAAAGTTTGTTATAACAACCTTTAATTAAAAATTTTTCATCCGTAATTTTCTCAATCTTACCTTTAAATCCTTCATAATAAGGTATAAACTCTACAGAAGAATTATCAGAGTCAGAAAGTTTGTTTTTAATATATTGAATAATATCCAAAGGGTTGTAACACATTATATCAGTACTAAAACCAGTTCCAATTCCTTTAGTTCCATTAACTAAAATCATAGGAATAATTGGTGCATAAAAGAGTGGTTCAACTATTTGTCCATCGTCATCAAGATACTTAAGAATATTATCATCTACGGCAGGAAAAATACTTCTGGTAATTTTATTCAAAGCAGTAAATATATATCTTTCAGAAGCACTATCTTTACCCCCTTGTAGTCTAGTGCCAAATTGTCCATTTGGCAAGAATAAATTAATATTATTAGAACCAACATAATTTTGTGCCATTCCAACAATCGCAGCATTTAATGATGCTTCTCCGTGATGATAACCTGAGTGTTCAGAAACATATCCACTAAATTGTGCCACTTTAATTTCCGTTGTAAGATTTTTTTTAAAAGCAGAATACAGAATTTTTCTAAGACTGATTTTGAGACCATCCATTAGATTTGGAATGCTTCTATCACAATCGTATTTTGAGAAATGAATTAGCTCTTTGTTAATAAATTCATCATAAGTTACAGATGATTTATTTGTATTCAAGTAAGCATTGCGTTCATAATCTTCAAGCCATTGTTTTCTATCATCTGCTCTCTTTTTATTAAACACCATATCAATTGCGTTATCTGATTTTGTACCATTATGTTCAAACTCAACAATTTTTTTTTTCTCAAAATATTCACGGAATTCTTTTCCAGTACTTGTACCAAGACCTTTGTAGTACTTAATTTTCCATCCTTTAATATCATTTTCTTCCTTCCATTCATTATATTCACCGTCATTATAAAATTCAATTTCCATATTACCCTTACGAGCTTTTAGGATAGGAGTATTCATAAATCCAATAAATCCTGGTATCTCAGTAAGTGTTGACCACTCTGATTGAAATAAATTAATACCTAAACCTTTTATGTGACTTCCATCAAGGTCCTGATCAGTCATAAAAAGTACTTTTCCATATCTAAGGTTTTTATAAACATCTTGAATTGTGCTATACTTTTTACCTGTTTCAAGTCCAAGAATTTTTTTAATTTCTGTGATTTCTTTATTATCTGAGATTTTCTTGATACTTTCTCCACGAACATTAAGAATTTTACCCTTCATAGGATAAACACCAATTGTATTACGGTCATCAGATGAAAGTCCAGAAAGGATACCAGCTTTAGCTGAATCTCCTTCACAAAATATAACAATACAATCGTTTGATTTTTCAGTTCCAGCCCAATTTGCGTCAGTAAGCTTAGGAATACCTCTAATACTCTTACTTTTGATACCATCAGTTTTTTTTGCTGCTTTATTTTCTTTTATTTCAGTAAGAGCACACGCTGCTTCCATAACTCCCATCTTGGCGACTTTTTCAATAAATTTATCGCTAACTTCACATTTTGAACCAAACTTGGAAGATGGTGTGTTCATATAATCTTTTGTTTGACTATCAAATGCGGGGTTTTCAATATCACACCTTAAGAACAAAATAAGTTGCTCTTTGATGCTATTTGAATTGACTTTAGTCTTCTTTTTTTTTTCAATAAATTCAACTAATTTTCTTGTAATTTGGTTTAAAATATATTCAATATGTTTTCCACCTTTTGCTGTGTGAATGCCATTGACAAAAGATACTTGAATAAATTCATTTGTTGGAGTTAGACCAACAGCATATTCCCAACGTTCACCATTATCTTCATATACTCGTGGTGACATAGATTTATCTCCAATATACATATCAATATATTGTTGAAAATTTTTAATAGGAATAAAATTAGAATTATATTTGACTTTCAACGATTTGTCTGTAACAGCAGCAACATCATAAATGCGTTTGCGTAACAAAGCAATAAGGTCAGGAGATAGTCCAGTAATTCCAAGTCGTTGGTAATCAGGTTTAAAAGTAATTTTAGTATAAGGTTTATTTTTACATTTAGTAATATTAGGTTTACAAATTTCATCCAAGTTATTTTTAAATTCTTGTATATACTTAAGACCACGAATGTGGTCTATAGTTTCAATAGAACCATAAGTAGACCAAATTAAAACAAGCTTGAATCCAAAACCATTTTTACCACCAACAATTTTTTTTTCAGATTTGTCATAATTTGTAGATGTTCTTAAATGCCCAAAAATCATTTCAGGAATCCAAATGTTATATTCAGGATGTTGAGCAATATCAATACCATTACCATCATTAATCATAATAATAGTTCCATCATCTTGAATAGAAATATCAATATAAGTAACAGGTAATGAATTTTCAACATTGTTTGCAATTGCTTGAGCCATTCTAACAACATGGTCACGACAGTTAACAATACCTTCATCAAATAACTTAAACAAACCAGGAATGTATTGAATGTTTCTTTCTTCAATTTTATCGCCAGAAGTATTTAAAACCCATTGTTCAGAATCAACTTTTTCAACAGAACCAATATAGGTATCTGGATTGTCAAGAATATGCTGACGATCAGTTTTTTGCTGATATTTATTTGCGAGATTTTCATTTGTACTCATTTTCAATATTATGTAATTAAATATTTAGTGTTTAAATAAATTTCATTTTTATTTAAAAAAAAAATATAAAAGAAAATATAATGAGTTTTGAAACTGGATTTGAAAATAATACATTTATACCAAAATATATTAAAAATTTAACATTAGAAGAAGTAACATATATAAATTTTAACTATTCAAAAAGAGCTCAAAATAAAAAATATCCAAAATTAATAGATTACTATACATTTTTGAAAAATCCAGTGTGTGTATGTACACCACCACAAGAAAAAAAATTTTCTTCACAAACTAATTCAACAAATTATTCTAATAATATGAGAATAGCACAAAATTTAAATCATTCTTTAGGAGGAACCATACAATTTGGAAATAATAATGGTAACTCAATTGCGTTAAATTATTTAGGTCGTGCGGAAGGTATGTCAAGAGGTGGAGGAATACCTCCAAAAAATAAATTTTGAAATTATATTTATATTTATATTAACAAAAAATAAAACAAATTTATTGCAGTTAAAATAATTTAGAAATAAAATTTTTTCTCTCTATTTTTTATAATGACTCGTTTAACAAAAAATACTACTGGTAAAAAACATGAAATTTTAATTGGTACTCGTGCTCAAGTTTGGCACGGAACTGCTTATAAAACTACAGGGGGTTTAACAAAACACGACCTTATTCAAAATAAATCTGGTCGTATTGTTTCCAAGTTAAAACACACAAGTGCTAAAAAGGATAAGCGATTACTTAAATTTGGTTATGGAACACAAAAAGGAAAATTTGGTTTTGTAAAATTAAGTAGCAAATCTAAATCAATGCGTGGTGGTAACGCAATAGGCAATATGACTACAGCTATGAAAACATCTGGAACAAATCAAATGGCACAAAATGCTCACAACACTTTAAATACCGCAAAGGCAAATATGGCACACAATATTAAGAATGGTGGTCGCAGAATTAAACATAATGGAACTCGCAGACACAAAATAGGTGGTAACTTAACAAACATTCCTTTAAGTCCATCTTATTATGACGGAAAAGGTGTAGGAACTTCTGGTGTTGATCTTCAATTTGTTGCTGGTAACGCAGCATAAATATTTTTTATTATATTTATCTCATAATAAAAAATTGAAAATAAAACAATAAAACCTATCTATACATACCAAAATGACAACTTTTATTGAAACATATTTGAATTCTTTATCTAACGACCTAGTTGATCTTATTATTAGTAATAAAGACATTACTTCTTTGCCAGATTTAACCAGATTTAAAAATCTAAAAAGATTATATTGTTATAATAATAAATTAACTTCTTTGCCTACTTTACCGCAAAATATAGAAGAATTATATTGTTATAATAATAAATTAACTTCTTTGTCTACTTTACCGCAAAATCTAAAAAGATTATATTGTTTTAGTAATAAATTAAATTCTTTGCCTACTTTACCACAAAATCTAGAAGAATTATCTTGTTATAATAATGAATTAACTTCTTTGTCTACTTTACCGCAAAATCTAAAAAGATTATATTGTTTTAGTAATAAATTAACTTATTTGCCTACTTTACCACAAAATCTAGAAGAATTATATTGTTATAATAATAATTTAACTTCTTTGTCTACTTTACCGCAAAATCTAAAAAGATTATATTGTTTTAATAATAAATTAACTTCTTTGCCTACTTTACCACAAAATCTAGAAGAATTATATTGTTATTATAATGAATTAACTTCTTTGCCTACTTTACCACAAAATCTAGAAGAATTATCTTGTTATTATAATGAATTAACTTCTTTGTCTACTTTACCGCAAAATCTAAAAAGATTATATTGTTTTAATAATAAATTAACTTCTTTGCCTACTTTA
>Ga0114962_10004145_pt1 | contig 11590 bp, 8 predicted proteins | sample C_130820_MF_Meta_FD_87017 | JGI IMG/M metagenome (GOLD analysis project Ga0114962, IMG submission 87017) | Freshwater microbial communities from Lake Croche, Canada to study carbon cycling - C_130820_MF_MetaG | ecosystem: Environmental > Aquatic > Freshwater > Lake | place: Lake Croche, Canada... | reverse complement strand
GTGTTTATATAATTATATATATATTTTATTGAACTTTTACCATTAATATTTATTTGATTTATATATGTTATATTATATTTAATAAATAAATTATTAATTTCAACATCATATGGTATATAATAATTTATATAATGAAAATAAAAATCATTTGGTAAAATATAAAATAATATATTATCTATATCTCTATACATATATGATATTTGATTATAATATCCTTTTTTACACACTAATATTACTGAATAATATTGTGTACAAAAATATCTCATTGCGCCATTAAAAATTATATTATCTCCTAGTTCTGGTGATATTACTATAAATAATTTATTATATTTATTATTTAATCTATTATTTATAAATTTTACTAATTTGATTTTTTTTGATTTTTTTATTATATCTATCTTTTTTTTAAAATTTATATATATATTATATACTATATATACTAATAATATTATTATTATTATTAGACTAGTACTATGTTTATCCATACTATAATTATATATATTATATTTAAAAAATTATATTAAATTTATTTTGATATAATATGTATAATATTTTAATTATTGGCGATATTATGATAGATCATTATACTTATGTATCTATTAATAAAATTGCAAATGAATCACCCATACCTGTATTTAATTATTCTTCAGAAAAATATATCTTAGGTGGATGTGGTAATGTATTCAAAAATATGAAATTATTTAATAATAATTTATTTATGTTATCTGTTATTGGAAATGATAATAATGCAAATATTATCAAAAACATTATTAATAATGATGATAATGTATTCTTGATTATTGATTCTTCTAGAAAAACATCAATTAAAAATAGAATTATTGCTGATAATAAAATTTTATTTAGATATGATGATGAATCTACATTTTTTATTGATGAATCTATAGAAAATATGATGATTAATAACTTTGATAAATTATGCGTGAATAATAGCATTGATATTGTTGTGTTCTCAGATTATAATAAAGGTGTTTTAACTGAAAAATTATGTAAATATATAATTGATACGTGTAATCAAAAAAATATTAAAACGATAGTTGATCCTAAAAATAATTTTTTAAAATATAAAAATGTAACTTGTATTAAACCAAATTATTTAGAATCTTCTACTTATTCAAAATTATCTGATATTAACGATATTCATAAATTTATATATTCTACTATTAATTGTAAATATTCAATTGTCACTCTCGGTAAAGATGGTATTTCTCTTTTTGATGGTAATAAATTATTTACTACCTCTTATGAATCTAATGAAGTTATTGATGTAACAGGTGCAGGTGATATTATTACTAGTGTTGTTTCTAGTCTTTTTAAAATTTTAGATATTGAATCTATCCTAAAATTAGCAACTTTTTTAGGTACAACTTCTGTTAAAAAAATAGGTACATATGAATTATCACATTCTGATATAATTTCTGCATATGGTTCAATTAAAAATAAATGTTTTACTGATGATATAATTTTTCATATTAAAAAAAGTAATAAAAAAATTGTATTTACTAATGGTTGTTTTGATATTCTTCATATCGGTCATATAAAATATTTAGATGAAGCAAAAAAATTAGGTGATATATTAATTATTGGTATTAATACAGATGAATCAATTAAACGCAATAAAGGTGATTCCCGACCTATTAATTCTTTAAACAATAGAATTGAATTTTTAAGCAAATTTGATTTTGTTGATTTTATTATCCCTTTTGATTCTGATACTCCTTTAGATTTAATTAAAAAAATAGAACCTGATTTTCTTGTTAAAGGTGGAGATTATACTCCTGATTCTATTGTTGGTAAAGAATATGCAAAAAATACACAATGTTTATCTTTTACTCCTGATATATCTTCTTCTAAAATTATTAAGTTATTGTCTAATAATAATTAAATTAATATTAAAAATTAATATTAAAAATTAATATTAATTTATTTTTGATTATCACCTTTTAATACCCTATATGAATCACTATCAAAATGTTCAGTTGATATTTCAAAAATATCTCCCTCTTCTAAACATTCTATTTGATGCGGTTCGCCTATCTCATTTGTAATTACATTTCCTACTTCTAATATCTCTTCTTGAATGTCAGCATTTGTCGTATCTATCCATCTAAATCTAAATTTACCAGAATGAACAAACCATGATTCTTTTTTCTTCATATGAAAATGCATACTAAATTTTTTTCCTACTAGAAAATGTAAAATTTTACCACAGTATAAATTATTATTCACTATTACATATTCATATCCCCAATTCTTTTCTACTTTTTCTCCTGTTAATTTTTTGGTTTTTTCTTCTTTTACAAAATATTGTAATGGATTAATTGTTTTATCATCAATTAATATATCAAATGATGGTTTATCTAATCTTAATTCATTATATTTACACCCCCATTCTTGTAATTGTTTTTTTGTTAATTCAGTGTGATCTATTTTCGAATTTTGTCCACGTGCTGTCCAATATACGATATTATTTCCTTGATCATATAAACTATTTATCTTATTAATATTTTCTATAATTGGTATGCTATTTATATAATTATTTCCAGATGTTTTACAAATAGTATTATCAATATCTACAAATACATTCATTTTATATCTATAATATTTTTCTCTTTTTATATTTTTAAATATTATTACATATATATTTTGGTAAAAATATTGCTTTTTTTTCAAATACAAATGAATTTAATACTTCAAATATTGATATATTTGCAAATCTTATAATTACACCATTATATATAAATTGTTTTAGTGATATATTGTTATCTATTAAATATTTATAATATATATATTCTGTATATTTACATTTAATATTTATATATTTATCTACATGATTATATATATTACTGTATATATCCATTGATGTTGAATCACCAAATGCAAATTGATCAGTTACTTGATAATGTGTAACAATATTAAATAATGCATCTGGTTCACCTGAATATATTGTATTTTTCTCGATATTATTAAAATATTTTTTACTAATTTTATTATACAATATAATATCAGGTCTTATTTTTATAACTAAATCAAATTTAATATTATTTTCTTGTTCATATAATTTTTTCTGCATATTACATTTATATATTCTCCAAAAATTTAATTTTGTATTTTGATTTTGTTTTTCATTAAAAATTCGTACATCTATATCATCATATATAATATCTGTTGGAGATAATATATTATTTATAATTATTTTATTTTTATCTAATATATTTTTATCAAAATGACAAAATACTTTTACATTATTTCCCCATGGATAAATTAAATTATCTCTTATAGATTTTAATGTTATCTTAAATTTATCTCTAATTTGTCCAGATATAAGAATTGCAACGTTTTTATCTCTTATACTATATAATGATTTAGATATTATTTTTTTTGGTATATATAATATTTTATTATAATAATCATTTATTATAATTAGTAATAATATTATATATATTATTATCGCACTACTAAAATATTCAAAATATATATTACTCATATATTTTAATTTTATTTTTTTATGATAAAAAGTATTAATAATTATATATTACATATATATAATTATGCATATTTTTGTTTTATGTGGAGGTAGCGGTTCTAGATTCAATAATGATATTTATACTAAACCATTAAATTTAATTAATGGTAAACCTTTAATCTATTGGTGTTTAAATTCAATTACTAATATTGAATTATATAAAATACATATTATTTTTAATAAAAATTTAAAATTAAAAAATTTTGAATCTATTGTTAAATTTTATTGTCAAAAAAATAATAATTTTATTTTCTATGAATTAGATTATTTAACTCGAGGTGCGTTAGAATCATTTTATATTGGATTACAGAAAAGTAATATCCAAGATAATGAAAGCGTAATAGTCATAGATAATGATAGTTTATTTAATTTCGATATTAATGATTTAAAATACTTAAATAATAAAAATTTTTTATGCTATTCTACAATTGAAAATTCAAACCCAATTTATAGTTATTTAAAAATAAAAAATAATATTTTAATCGAATATAAAGAAAAAGAAAAAATATCTAATAATATTTGTAATGGAATATATGGTTTTGGTAATGTTGGTGAAACAAAAAAAATTATACAAGAAATTTTATTAAGTAATACTAAAGTAAAAAACGAATTCTATTTATCCACTTTTTTTATGAATCTATTAGATAGTAATATTAATATATATACTCATAAATTATCTAATTGGATTTCATTAGGTACTCCTGAACAAATTAAAGAAAATTATCATTATCTTCCTAAACTAAAATTAAAATTTGTTTTTGATTTAGATAATACTATCGTAACATATCCATTAATAAAATCAGATTATTCATCAAATCAACCAAATATGCCAATTATTAATTTTATTAAATATCTAAAAAATAATGGACATTATATAATTATTAATACCGCTCGAAGACAAGCAAGTTGTAATGAGGGTTCTTCTATTAAACAAATTGGTCAATCGGTGTTTGAAAATTTAGAAAGATATGGTATTGAATACGACGAATTATTATTTAGTAAACCTTATGCTGATTATTATATTGATGATAAAGGTTTCAATACATATCAAGATAATTTATTTGAAAAATTAGGATTTTTTGATATTCCTGATGAAAATATATTAAATGTATTAGGTAATAATAAATATAATAATTTACAAAAAATTAATGATAAAGTATTAATTAAATCTGGACAATTTTTAGAAGGACAAATTTTTTTTTATGAACAATTATCTAAATTTCCTAATATAGAATTATTTTTTCCAAAATTTTATGAAAAAATTAATATAAATTCATTTAAATTAGAATTAATTAAATCAATTCCGATATCTAATTTATATATTTCACAAATATTATCAGAAAAACATCTTCTATCTATTTTAAATATTATTCAAACAATTCATACTACTTCAAATGAAATTACAATAACAGATGAAGATTTAAAAAATCATTATCTTAATAAATTTATTCATAGATTCAAACATTCTAATTGTTATAATTATGATAATATTAATGATATATATAACACATTATTACATAATTTATCTAATTATACAAATAATATTAATATTGTTGGAATTATTCACGGTGATTGTTGGTTTGCAAACATATTATTATCTTATGACGATGAATATAAATTTATTGATATGAAAGGAGAAGTAAATTCTATATTAACATTAAATGGAGACCCATTATATGATTATGCAAAAATATATCAAAGTTTATTAAATTTAGATTCTATTATGTTTTCTGGAAAACGTATATTTAATGATTATCATAAAAATATGATTGATTTTTATAAATCATATTTAATTAAAAATAATTTAATCTCTTCTGTTAAAAATCTAAATATTGTAACTGCTTGTTTAATTTTTGGTATGTTTCCTGCTTTACCCTGTAATATTCATGAATCTCAAAAATTAGAAATTTTAAATATTATTACTGATTTAATTTCTGAATTTGATTCATAATACCCACAAATACTAAAGTATTAGATATCGCAAAATACTAAAATTAGATTATTTGACAATATATAACTAAATTATACTGTTATTAAATATATTAAATATGTACATTATTAATCCACTCGCTAATATTGTATTATCTGCATATATATAATCGTATTTTTCTATATTTTTAAATAATATAAGTAATACGATCACTATTAGTCCAATATATTTTTTTGTATCAGATTTATTATATAATAAATATATCATTGAAATTACATATAAACTTGAAAATAAATTATCTCCCTGATAATCTAATTTGGCGCCAAATTCAGAAAATTTATTACATTTTCTTGCAATTGCTCCATCTAAACAATCTAAATATGCTCGAAATATAATTAATAATACCATTGTTTGTGTAGACCAATTATTTAATAATCCATACATTACTGGTATTGTTAATAATATTGCTAATATAGTTATATAATTTGGTTCTAAAAAACATAATTTAGATGCAAGTGGATTAACAAAATAATTATATATATATTTATCAGTCGCATATACACTAGTTGGTTCTGGCATACTATATTATAGAAATTTTTTAATACAGTAAAATAATATAATTAAAATTATTTCACTGTAAAAAATTACTTTAATATTACTTTAATATTAAGTTATTAATATCTTGAATTCTTATTTTTACTATTATCGGGTTACTATCATTTCTAGATGCTGTCATATATATATATTCTTCTTCTATTAATAATCCTAAACAATACTCTATCGAATATGTATCAAAATAAAATGGTACTGTATATCTATTTACATTACAGTCTTTATCTAATATTACTATCATATGATAATATTTTCTGGGTGTACAAAATTTTACTCCATGAACTACCATCCAAAATTCATTGTTATATTCTACAACATTTGAGGATCCCCTTAAATATTTAAATATTTTCGGTGTTTGTATTACAGTATCTATCGTTAATTTATTATTTTTTATTTCACCAATTTGCAATGGATAAAATTTATAAATTATTTTTTTTCTGATCAAAATCCAATTTTTTTCACATTCTTCTGGAAATGGTGAAATAATTATATTTACATTTTCTATTGTATAATTTTCTAAATTATAATCACCAATAACAATACTATTTGTATTATTTATTGAACATTCTCTAGATGTTGATATACATTTTAATTTATTATTTTCTTCATATAATCTAATATCCTCTAGTCCAAGAATATTTGTTTCCTTTCTTATATTTTCTGAAATATTTTCATTCATCATTATAAGATTTGAATTTTCTTCCATTTTATTTGTTAATTTTATACACGCATTTTTTGTTCTCACTTTTTCATCTCGCGATAATATATTATCCTTGCTCATTAAATAACTACCATCTTTCATTATCCTATAATTTACATATCTTACATTTGCAATAATTTCATTTTTATATTTTATTAATGATGTTGATGTTGGTATAAAATCATTATATATTGGTTGATTTAATTCTATCTTCTCTCCTACGTCTAATATTCTATACATATAAAAATCTAAATTTGAATATACCATTTCTTCATTATAATTATATTTATTTAGATAATCAATTGATCGTTTTAACCCTGTTAATCTATCTCCTGGAAATACATAATATTGTAATATACTATACTCATATTCAAATAAATATTTATCATATAACTTATCTTCTATAAATAATAAATCATGTCTTGGATATTGTGTATTACATCCAATCATATAATAATGATAGGACTTAATTTGTTTTCCAACTTCTCTAAAATATTTTGTTAATTCATATATCGGTTCTACTCTTTCTTTTCTATAATTATAGGCACGATTCATCCAACATTCAAACTTATTTTCATCCTTTAATTGTAACCAACATTTTCCTATCATATAATAAGAATACCATACTTCTTCATACCATCCTCCCATGCTTATTCTTTTTTTATACATCTTTATTGATTCTTTAAATTTTCCTGTATCTTTTAATGATTGTGCAAGATAAAAAACATATCTTACATTATTTGGTTCATCTATTAGACCCTGTGTTAATAATCTTATATCTCTCTCAAACTTATCATTTTTTGCTCCACCATCTCCTATATCATCAATATATATTTGTTCTTTTGTTAATGTTTCTGTATTGTCACCGTCCCAATATTCATGTGTTACACCAACACATTTCCATTGATACCCTAATTTTATAAATCGTGTATTATAATATTCAATTGAATTATTTTTTTGTATTATTTTATATCCATTTTCTTTTAATTCTTCTTTATTAAAATTTACTAATTTTATTTCCATATCTGCATCTAATAATACTCCATATGTTGTACTTAAATCCCATCCTAATTCTTTACAAAAATTAACAGTATTATTAAATGAATTTGTTCTATTATGTCCAAAATTTTTCCATTCATCATGAAATAATTTTGTTGGTATACTAAAACTATTAAATAATTCACTTACCTTTTTACACGTATTATCTGTTGAACCTGTATCAGTTACACATATTGCATCACATATCTTTATTACATTATTTAAACACCTCTCAATAATTTTCTCTTCGTTTTTAATCATAGATATAAAAATAATTTTTACCATTTTTATATTTACTAATAATTACATTTTTATATAAAAATGTAATTATTATTATTTTTATGCAAACGATTCTCTTTATTTCAAACACAAAACCAGATAAATATCCCATAATAGATAAACACTATCAATGGCACGGTATCCACACTAAATTAACCTTTGAACAATTTTCTGAAATATATCATGAGAAAAAACCATATGCAATTTATACATATGGTAATGTAAATATATGGTCATATTTATTTTCAATATTTGATGTACGTAAAAAATGGGTACATCTTAATACATTACCTGAAAATTTAGATATAATATCATGTGTTTTTTCTGGAGTTATTGAACATCAATTTGATTGTGATCATCCATTATTATCAGTAATTACCACAACTTATAATAGTAAAGAAAAAATACAAAGACCTTGGAAAACTTTACGTAATCAAACATATACTAATTGGGAATGGATTGTATGGGATGATTCTGAAGATAATAAAACATATGAAAATCTATTAGAAATGCAAAAAAAAGATTTGAGAATGCGTGTTTATAAAGCACCTAAACATTCTGGTATTATTGGCGAAATGAAAAGATTAGCATCTGGTGTTGCATATGGATCTTTTATTATAGAATTAGATCATGATGATGAAATTCATCCTGAATTATTTAAATGGATTGTAGATGCATCAAAATTGCATAAAGATGCAAATTTCTTTTATTGTGATTCTGCACAATTATATGAAAGAACACTAAAAACACATTCATATGGTGATTTCTTTGGATATGGTTATGCAAGTCATGCACATGTATGGTCTGAAATGCATAATCAATGGATTATATCTACTATATGTGCACCACCAAATGCAATTACCTTAAGACATTTAATTGGTATGCCCAATCATATACGTGTATGGAAAACAGAATTATATGATCGAGTAGGTAAACATAATCCTAAATTATCTGTATCTGATGACTATGAATTATTAGTTAAAAGTTACATTCATGGCAAATGGTGTTATATTAGAGCATGTGGTTATTATCAATATCGTAATGAAGATGGTAATTTTACATTTATTCGAAATAGTTTAATTCAGCATAATGTAAGACATATTTATAATCATTATAAATCACAACTACCACAACCTGTTGATAATTTTAAAATAGAACCGGTATGGAAATTTGATGGAGATATATATCCTACAACACATTTAACATATGATCCTCATCCACATGAGTATTCTATTATATTAATTAATCCAACACTTGAAAAATTACAAAATATTTTAAGGATTAAGAAATCAATTCACATCTATATTATTGGCAAATGTCCTGATAATCTTTCTATACAACAAAAACTAAAAATTACCTGGTGGGATTTAGGATCTGATAATATAGAAGATAAAATAAGATATGCTAAAAAATTACTAGCAACAGGTAAAAATGTATTATTAGAAAATGAAATAAATAGTATATTAGATACTGAAGAAAATATAATTATAGAGAAACCAAACGTAAATATCATTACACCTTGTTGTCGTCAAAAAAACTTAGATTTAATAATAAAATCTATTAACTTTGATTTAATAAATAAATGGTACATTATATATGATACTTCTAAAGATAGAACATATACTAAAAAATTTGAAGATAATCCAAAGATAGAAGAACACTTTTGTTCTGATGTTGGTGCAGTTGGACACCCACAAAGAAATTTTGGATTAAATTTAGTACAAGATGGTTTTGTTTATTTCCTAGATGATGATAATATAATACATCCTGAATTTTGGAATATTGTACTTACTTTAGATATTAATTATTATTATACATTTGACCAACAACAAATTTATGTAGGTAAAATATTAAAAGGTAATCAAATTGAAGTATATCATATTGATACTGCACAATTTATAATTCCAAAACAACTAATAAAAAATCTAAAATTTAGTATTAATAAATATGAAGCTGATGGTATTTTTATTACTATGATCAATAAATTATTTCCAAAAAATCATATATATATTCCAAAAATTGCAGCTTATTATAATTATTTAGAGACGAATTATTTAATACAAATATCAGATATTGATTTTACAAAACCATCAGAATTATGTAAATTAATGGGTAACTATGGTAATGATAAAGGTTCATATAATATTATAAATTCATGGCATAATTATACTTTAATCTATAATAAATTATTCAAACAATTTTTTGATAAGAATATAAATATTTTTGAACTTGGTATTGGTACTACTAATCCTAATATTACATCATATATGAATGCAAATGCCAAGAGTGGTGCATCATTAAGAACCTGGGCAGATATATTTCCAAATGCAAATGTTTATGGTGCTGATATAGATAAAACAATATTATTTAATGAAGATAGAATTAAAACATATTATTGTGATGAAAGGGATTTAAATTCTATCAGGTCTATGTGGGAAAATATAGATGTTAAATTTGATATAATGATTGATGATGGTATACATGAATTTAATGATAATATTAGATTTTTTGAAAATTCTATTCATAAATTAAATCATAATGGTTATTACATCATTGAAGATATTCATAATTATGATCTACTAAATTATAGAAATAAAGTTAGAGAATTAAAAGTAAAATATCCTAATTTACAATTTCAATTATTATGTGTTCCAAATAAAAATTATAATGATAATAATTTATTAATAATCTATCATAAGTATCATTAAACTCTTGACTTAACATCTAATTTACACAAATCACTAGATATCTTATACAAAAATAATATTGATTATCCTATGACATGTGTTGAAATAGGTTCATTTGAAGGTAGAGGTAGTTTATTAATTGCAGATAAATTATGCAATAATAAAGATAGTAAATTATATTGTATTGATCCACTTGATAATAAATATGTAAAAAATAATACAAATTTATCATTTTGGGACAATGCATGTAACGGTCAAAAAGATAAATTTTATAATAATACTAAAAATCATTCTAATATAGTACTCTTAGAAGGTACATCTGACGATATGATTTCTAAAATAGAAGATAATAGTATAAACTTTGTATATATTGACGGTGATCATTCTCATGAACAAGTATATAAAGATGTAATAAATATGTTACCTAAAATGAAATCAAACAGTATTATTTTATTTGATGATTATGAATTTAATATAAATAATGTAAAGACTTCTATTGGTATTGATAAATTTTTAAAAGAGATAGAAAATAAATATGAACTATTATTTAAGAAATATCAATTGGCGATTAGAATTAAATAAATAATAATATTTATTATAAATAATAAATATTATTATTTATTATAAATAATAATGAATTATTTACCTATTAATAAATATGTTGATTACAACAAATATGATTATGTAATATCAATTGGTAATAATTTTATGAATAGTTGTAATGCACTACAAACTATAGATTTATCATCATTAGTAAAATTAACATCTATTGGTAATAATTTTATGAGTGAATGTAGAAG
>Ga0114962_10004144_pt1 | contig 11593 bp, 9 predicted proteins | sample C_130820_MF_Meta_FD_87017 | JGI IMG/M metagenome (GOLD analysis project Ga0114962, IMG submission 87017) | Freshwater microbial communities from Lake Croche, Canada to study carbon cycling - C_130820_MF_MetaG | ecosystem: Environmental > Aquatic > Freshwater > Lake | place: Lake Croche, Canada... | reverse complement strand
GTCGCCAATGACTGACTTCACAGCAGACAAGGCATTCAAGGCACATTGCGCAGCACAATCGGCAGCGGTCGCTTCATCCACATCGACACCCAGACGGCCAGTGATCATAATCTGACCATCACGCATAGGTAGTTGCCCAGAAGTGAAAACAAGATTTCCACCACGAACAGCAGGAACATAGGCAGCTACTGGAACTGAGACCGGTGGAACAACAAGCCCTACTTCGGCTAAACGTGACTCAACAACACCCATTACGCAGCCTTGGGACGCTTGAAGTACGCAACAAGATTTTCTGGATTAAGACCAGGCACAATGGCCACAAGTTCCCATCCATCTACGCCAAAATTGTCAAGAATGGCCTTAGTGTTGTGCACCAAAAGTGGCGCAGTGAGATATTCCCATTTAGTCATAGTGCGAGCCTACGACAGGTAAGACTCAGCGACAATTTGAACTAGTGGTTACCAGTAACAAAGGCGACTGGATCCAACCGGTCGTATGTGCCTCGGGCTGACATGAGGAGTTCTCGCCACGACTTAACACCTGGGCGCTTCCGCAAAACTAAACGACGTTCCCGCTCAGTCATGCCACCCCAGACACCAAATTCGATTTGATTGTCGAGAGCATCGGCGAGACATTCCGTCCGCACATGACAACCAGCACAAATAGCCTTGACTTTGTTTTGAGCTGCCCCCTGCACAAAAAGTAAATCTGGATCCGAATCCCGACAAGCGGCGTTCTGACTCCACTCAAAATTCCATTGCATTTTTATTCCCCCTTGGTTGTCTAACAACCTGATCAGAGAACTGACCTCGTAACAGTTCTAGATACTTCCACCATGACCCTGCTCAGAGAACATGTCAAGGGATTTTTCAAAACGGTCTAGCAACGGAATGGCAACAGAATGATTACAGCGCGATACCCGTGTTGAGAGCCTGTGCCGATTACCATTAGAGGACTATGACCCAGCGCAGATCAACCTCACTAATCTCACGATTAAGGCTGGCGACGATGATGGTCGTGTACACGACTCTTGCGGGTCTGATAGCAGCGCTCATCGCGCTGCCGATTGTCGGCGGAATGGGGCTTTCAACCCGTAATAGCGTGCAAGGCTTTCAGAGTTTGCCTGCCGACATTACGCAAGTTCCGCTGCCTCAACAGAACACGATCGTAGATGCGAAAAACCATGTGCTGGCTACTCTGTATTCCCAAAATCGCATAGAGGTCCCGCTCAATCAGATTTCACCCTTGCTACAACAAGCAGTGATTGCCATTGAGGATCAACGCTTCTTGCAGCATGCAGGAATCGACATCAAAGGCACTCTGAGAGCTGCGCTGTCTACGGGCTCTGGCTCGGAAGTGCAAGGTGGTTCAACAATCACACAGCAGTACGTCAAACAGTTGCTGCTTGCTGCCGCACGAACCCCGGCTGAACAACGGGCAGCCACTGTTCAATCTCTAGGTCGAAAAATTCGAGAAGCTCGATATGCAATCAGCCTTGAAACGAGAATGACCAAGCGAGATATTCTGAAGGGTTACTTGAACATTGCTTACTTCGGTGCCGGCGCATACGGCGCTGAAAGTGCAGCGAGAAGATACTTTTCAATTCCAGCAAGTGACCTCTCACTGACTCAAGCAGCCACGCTGGCCGGACTAGTTCAGAACCCGTCGAATTTTGACCCCACACGCTTTCCGCAAAGGGCTGCCATTCGACGCAACGCGGTACTTCAAGCAATGGCAAAAGTCGGCTACATCACCAACGCTCAAGCGAAAATCGCAATGGGTCGCTCATTGCGAGATGATTTGCATGCCGCTGAAATTCCTAATGGTTGCACGACTTCGTATGCTCCATATTTCTGCGACTACGTGATGACCGTTTTACACAATGATCCTGCCTTCGGTGATACCCCCGAGGCACGAGCACGATTCCTTGACCTGGGTGGCCTCACCATCCGAACTACTTTGAACCCGAAGGCGCAGACAGCAGCACAGAAAGCAGTCGATAGTCACATTCCAGCCAAGGATCCGAGTGGCAAGGCTGCAGCAATTTCTATGCTGCAACCAGGTACAGGCAAAATCATCGCCATGGCTCAGGATCGACTTTGGGGCACTTCTGGACTAGGCAAAACAACAGTTAACTACAACGCGCCGCTGGCTCATAACGGGACAACGGGAGCTCAAGCAGGATCCACATTCAAAGTGTTCACCATGACTGCCGCACTTAACCAAGGGCGCGATCCATGGGCATATCGCAGCAGCTATTCGCCTAAGACTTTCTATAATTTCAAAGACTGTAAGACCGAGGCGCAGCTCCCTTCATACACAGTTCAGAACTCAACGGGTTCGGGTTCTTTCAATATGGCTAGCGGTGCCGCTTACTCAGTGAACACTTACTTTGTTGGGCTAGAAGAGGAAATTGGCCTGTGTGATGCACCGGCCATGGCAAAAGCTTCGGGTGTTCAACTCGGCAATGGCAATGACATTCCTACTTTGCCGTGTTTCACTTTGGGCTGCTTTGATGTCACGACCCTCGACATGTCTGAAGCAATGGCAACTTTTGCCGCCCACGGTATGCACTGCGATCCCGTGGCGATCGACTCAATAGTCAATCGCGACGGCAATGAGCTTCCAGTACCTTCCGGCAACTGTTCACGTGCAATGCCGATTCAAGTTGCCGACAGTGTGAGTGCGATTCTCTCTGGAGTCATCGATGGGCCGCTAGGTGGTCGCACTGGGCAAAAGATGTCACTAGGACGTCCAGCCGCGGGCAAGACCGGAACTACAGACAGTTCCGCAGCAGTTTGGTTTGTGGGCTACACGCCTGACATGGCTGCAGCCGTTTGGGTAGGTGATCCGCGTGGTGGCCAGAGTCATCCCATGAAGGACATCACCATTAACGGTGTCTACTACTCGCAGGTATTTGGCTCGCTCATGCCAGGTCCAATCTGGCACGATGCAATGGCCGGAACATTGAAGGGCCTATCGCCCGCACCCTGGAATCTCAAGACCATTTACGGTCTAGCACCTGGCGGAACCAGAAACTACTGGGGCACTGCCTGCAATGGATTGACGGGAGAAGGCTGGAAGCGCTGTATGGGCATGCTGCCCAATGCGGTCAGTCAGTGGACACCGCCACCTTCATGTTCGGGATTGACTGGCGATGCGTGGCGCAAGTGCAAGGGAACACTACCTTCAAGTGGCAGCACCTCGACTTCATGTGACGGTCTGATTGGTGATGCTTGGCGCAAATGTCGAGGTATCAGTCCAGCACCTAACCCAGTACCCACGCCAACAAAAACGATGGCACCTACGCCGACCGTCTCACCGACGACAGGCGGGTAAGAGTTTCTCGAGTGGCACTCAGTTCCACAATGCTTAACTAGTGGCACAGAGTCCCACAATGTTTCTCCAGTGGCACTCAGTTCCACAATGTTCTGGCATTCTAGGAACATGAGCGAGTTAAAAGTAAGTCTTCAAAATGACCTCACCACTGCAATCCGCGCCAAGGATCAGCTCACTACCGGGACCCTGCGCATGGTGTTGTCAGCAATTACCAATGAGGAAGTTTCTGGTAAGACCGCACGCGAACTGACCGATCAAGAAGTCATTACCGTTCTTAATCGTGAGGCGAAGAAGCGCAAGGAAGCGGCCACGGCCTTTGATGATGCTCAGCGAAGTGAGTTAGGTGACCGCGAGCGCTCCGAGCTTGAGGTCATCTCCAAGTACCTGCCCGAAGGGCTTAGCGATGAAGCCCTGGCCGCAATTATTAGCGAGGCAGTTGCACAAGTGACGTCTACTGGGCAGAGCGGTCCAAGTGCCATGGGTGCAGTTATGAAGATTGTGACTCCACAAGTCACTGGTCGTGCAGATGGTGCAGCGGTCGCAGCTGCGGTTAAAGCGGCTCTCGCAAACTAAGTAACAGCTGATCTAGCTTTCCGCCAGAAACTCACGAACTATCTGAACCAAGCGTTGCATAGCCTCAGGCTCTCCGATGCTGATGCGGACACCTTCTCCACTAAAAGCTCGAACAGCAATTGCATTGCGCATACACACATTGGCAAACTCGTCAGTCCGATCTCCGAGCGCCCACCACATAAAGTTGGCCTGACTCGGATGAAGTTCCACACCTAACTCGCGGAGTTGCTCCTCGCATTGTTTGCGTTCTTGAGTGACTACTTCCACCCGTGCAAGTAGTTCGCTCTCATTCCGAAGTGACTCCACTGCTGCGGCTTGGGCAATCGAACTGACACCAAATGGAACGGCAGTCTTCATCACAGCCTGTGCGACGTGTTGTGGTCCGACGAAATATCCCACTCGTAATGCTGCTAGACCATAGGCCTTAGAAAATGTGCGCAGGATACCTACATTGGGATGGGCCAACATAGAAGCTAAACCATCAACAGCATCTTCATCTCGATTGAATTCGACGTACGCTTCATCAATAACGACAAGCACGTCAGCCGGAATCTGTGTGATGAATGCATCGAACTGCAACTGACTAATTACATTGCCAGTTGGGTTATTCGGTGTGCAAAGAAAAATGACTCGAGTTCTTGGAGTTACTGCAGCTGCCATGGCTTCAAGATGATGAGATCCATCATCGCGCAGCGGGATCTGCACTGAGACTGCCCCTGCAATACTCGAGATGATCGGGTACGCCTCGAATGACCGCCAAGCAAACATCACTTCATCGCCAGCATCAACCATGGCCTGCACAATCTGCTGACACACACCAACCGATCCAGTGCCAATCGCAATCTTGTCGACTGACACATCGAGTTTCTGCGCAAGTGCTTCCAGCAACTCAGTGGCAAATGGATCTGGATAGCGATTGATGTCCTGGGCTGCCTGAGCGATAACGGCAAGGACGCTCGGCAATGGCTCCAAAGCGATTTCGTTGCTCGACAGTTTGTAGGGACTAAGTCCATCGACCGCCTGGGCCTTCTTACCGGCCTTATAAGTCGGAAGAGCTTCGATACTTTTCCGAACCCGTGGGAACAATGGCTCACTCACAACTGTGCCTTCCGTAATACGGACATCAATGTGATGTCATCTTTATCCCACGTCACTGATTCATGTCGAGCCTTGGCCAAGATTGAACTCACGACGGCCTCGCTGTCATCAGTCTTGGCAACAGCCTGAAAGGCCTTCTGCACACTTGGCAATCCAAACTCATCTCCACTCGCACGCCTGGTTTCAAGAATTCCATCGGTCATGACGAGCAGTCGATCACCAACGCCAAATGGTGCTTTTACACGCTTCCAGTGTCCACCAAAACCGCCGATCATCGGCCCCGTCGGGGTGAGCTCGGTGATGTGGCCGGCTGTATTCATCAAAAGTGCACTGGGGTGACCAGCATTTATCCATTCCAATGGAGCATGTTCATTATCAGGAATGATGACAATAATTGCGGTGGCGGCCAGTGCATCAATGTGCTTTTGTTCACGCGACAGCCGATTGACCAAAGCACCTGCATCAAGATTGGCAGCTAGCCCTGCAGCCAGCACAGCCTTCATTTGCAGACCTAAGATTGCCGCTTCAGGTCCATGACCCGCAATGTCAACGGCAACAATGGCTAACCCATCTGGCATTCGGATGACATCCCACCAGTCACCTGCGATTACTCCAGAGGCTGGCAAGGTCATGCCAAACACATCAATGCCTGCAAGAGCAACAACCGGACTCGTGGCCTCCAACGCGCGCCTGACGAGCGTGACTAGCGGAGCATTCTGCTCCAGACCAGACCATGCGGAATAGGAAACATCTAGCTGGTGAACCAGGTTGCGACGCATGCGTTCTGCGTCGGCTGCAACATCACGTAGTTCGGCAGGTGACTTGACCTCAATAATCTGATGCAGACTTCCGGCTGCGACTGCACTTAGTTGATCACGCATCTGATCAAGTGGCTTAAGCACATGACTTTGCAGAATCCGCCAAGCCAAAATGAGCAAGATGAGGTTGAGTCCCAGCGCGAACGACAAACTGAGTGACAAAATCTGGGCTTCGCGTCCAATGCCAGTTTTATCACTCAGGTATGGGCCGGCTGATCTGCGCACTCGCTCGTAGGCAAATCGCTCAGCGACCGCTGCACTAATAATGAGCACGCCGAAAACCACAATGAAGTAGCGCAAACCGCGACGAAGACTCACGAGGAATACTGTACGCGTTAGTTCTAGAGGCCACGCAGATCGGCTAATGCCTGCTCGAAGAGCTCTGCATGCTGATCTACATCTTGGGCGAGAGTATCCGGACACATGAGCGCCATGTTATGGAAAGGCGTCATGAGAATTCCACGATTACACATGTACAGGTGCATAAACTCGTCGAGCTCATCATCAGCAGCGGCCGCAGCATCCGATCCATTTATGGGTGCAGGGTTCGTGAATCGGTACTCGGCACGAGCGCCAATTTGAGAAATGCTCCAAGGCATGTCGTAGCGCTCAATAAGTGCCTGCACATCACTGGTGTACTTGTCGCATAGTGCGATCATGTGCTCGAATGCTTCATCCGTGAGCACTGATTCGAGGGTTGCCTTCATCGCGGTTAGAGACAATGGATTGCCAGCTAGCGTGCCGCCAACACCACCCACATCAATGATGTCTGCCTCTGAATGTCCCATGATCTTGTCGGCAAGTTCCTGAGTCAGACCATATGCGCCAGAGGGAATGCCAGCACCGATTGATTTACCGATGATGAAAATGTCTGGTTGCAAATGGTCTCGCATCGTCATGCCACCGGGGCCAGCCGAGAACGTGTGTGTCTCATCAATCATCAGTAGCGCGCCATACTTCGTGGCAAGTTCACGCATACCTTCTAGGTAGCCAGGCTCAGGCAGGACAATGCCAATATTGGTCATGGCAGGTTCGGCCAAGATCGCGGCAACATCTCCGTGCGCGAGTTCACGCTCTAGGGCAACGAGATCATTGAACTCAACTACGCGAGTGGTCTGATCCATAGGCACAGGCGGTGCGACATTGCCCGGTCGAGCAACTGCCTTACCTTCGGCATCCGGCACGGCGAAGATTTCATCTACTGAACCGTGGTAGCAATAAGAGAACACCAAAATCTTGCTCTTGCCAGTAGCGAGGCGTGCTAACCGAATGGCCCATCGATTGGCATCCGTGGCTGTGAGCGTGAAGGACCAGAGAGGCAGACCAAAGCGACGGCTCAATTCAGCTCCAACCCACTGCGCGTCCTCAGTCGGCAACATGGTGGTAATTCCACCATCTACGACAATGCGCGAAGTGATGGCTGAAGTGATGGCTAGTGGTGAGTGTCCCGCCATGGCACCTGTGTCGCCTAGCGCAAAGTCAATGTATTCATGCCCATCGACATCTACGATGCGGTTGCCATGAGCTGTCTTGAAATAAAGTGGAAATCCACCGGACCATTTATTCATCCAGGTCATAGGAACTTGGCCAAACAAATTGGTGGCGTGGCCGTAGAGTGCTGCTGACTCAGGATTGCGCTGGCGATACAAATCACGCTCGCGCACAAGAAGTTCGGCTAATCGATTGCGGTCAATCGGATTATTCATGACGGGTATCTCTCCAACACATTTACGGGTTAGAACAAGTACATCAGATTATGTCTGCGCCATGTCGACAAAACGACTGTAATGACCTTGGAAGGCGACCTGCACAGTATCCGTTGGACCATTGCGGTGCTTGGCAATGATGAAGTCGGCTTCCCCCGAGCGGGTTTCCTTGTCATACATGTCTTCACGATGCAGCAAGATCACCATGTCAGCATCTTGCTCGAGCGAGCCCGACTCTCGAAGGTCAGAGAGCATCGGGCGCTTATCTTGACGTTGCTCAGGTCCACGGTTGAGCTGGCTTAGGGCCACGACGGGAATCTCGAGTTCCTTCGCAAGCAACTTGAGTGAACGTGAGAACTCAGAGACTTCAACCTGACGACTCTCCACACGACGACCGCTGCTCATGAGCTGCATGTAGTCAAGGACTAACAACTTGAGACCAAAGCGCTGCTTCAGACGCCTAGCCTTCGCTCGAATTTCCATCATGGTCATGTTGGGAGAATCATCGATGAAAAGCGGTGCATCACTGACTTGACCCATTTTCTTGGCCATGCGGTCCCATTCAGCTTCACCCATGGAACCACTTCGCATGTTAGCCAGACTCACGCCGGCTTCAGCTGAAAGTAGGCGCATGACAATTTCATTGCGACCCATTTCAAGCGAGAAAATCACGGATGCCATGCCATGTTTGATGCTGGCCGATCGAGCAAAGTCCAATGCGAGTGTTGACTTACCTACCGCAGGTCGAGCTGCGACTATGACTAACTGACCAGGATGCAGACCATGCGTGATGTCATCCAACTTAGAAAAGCCGGTCGGCACCCCAACCCCGTTGCCACCTTGTTCAATCGCTTCAATTTCAGCCAAGGCACCCGGCATGATGTCAGACAGCGGAGAGTAATCCTCGGAAGCACGTCGAGAAGTGACTTCATAAACTTCAGCTTGAGCACGGTCAACGAGTGCGTCAACTTCAGCATCACCTGAGTAGCCCATCTGAGCAATGCGAGTGCCGGCATCAACTAGACGGCGCAGGATTGCACGCTCAGCAACGATTGTGCCGTAGTAAGACGCATTCGCAGCCGTAGGTACGCTGGCGACAAGAGTGTGCAGATACGCTGCACCTCCAGTGTTCGAAAGCGTGCCTTTCTTATTCAAATAGTTTGCGATGGTAATTGCGTCTGCTGGTTCTCCTCGGCCGAAGAGGTCCAGAATTGCGCCATAAATAGTGGCGTGAGCTGGCTTATAAAAATCGTCTTCGCGCAAACTTTCAATAACGTCTGCAATGGCATCTTTACTGAGGAGCATCGCACCTAAAACTGACTGCTCAGCAATCAAATCCTGCGGTGGAGTCAGTATTGAAGTGGCTTCATTGTCGCGGGAAAATTCAGCAACACTCATCGCAACTCCAAAGAACGGTAAATCAACAGGGACTCCTGCAGCAAAAATTCGGGTGTGCAGGATGTACTCATGACTGTAGGTGGCGCATCTGACATACACAATCACCCCTGTGGACAAAACTGTGGACTATATGGGGAACTACCTGTGCGCAAGCAGAGAGATGTGGGGACTACTTGTGGATAACAATATTGTTATCTGGCCAAAGACCATGCAGTGTACGGAAATACTTATCCACTGTCTGTGCACAGAAAATATATTTCAGGCGCGTCCATCTTGTTTAGCCGTGAAAGCGGCGCCAAGTCGCACACCCATTAATCCAGCACCCAGTGCGCCGCAAATGAGTAACACGAACCAACCCGTAACCCAGTGGGCGCTGAGCATTAGCCCAGAAATGGCTGGGCCCAAAGCACCACTAATCACCCAAACCAACGATGTGACCGCAGAATATCGACCACGTAAATGTTCGGGGGCGAGTTCATTAGCCAAAGTTGGACCTATGGGCGACCACAAAGTTTCACCCAAAGCAAAGACTCCAACGCCAGCTGCCGCGAAGATGAAAGTCCACATGGGCGACATACCCACACCAATCCAGATCAAGAACCAACAACTCGCCCAGAGCAAACCCACTAGGCCAAGCAACTTGGTCCGGCTACGTCCTTCAATGCGCTTCAATACAAAGAGTTGACTCACCACGATGACGCCAGTGTTTACTGCCCAAATTGGTCCCAGCGCCTTGACTGGCAAATGACCCACTGTTGAAAGCAACACGGGCATGCCGCCATCCAAGGATGCGTAACCGCAGGTCAGCATGATGACCGAAGTTAGGTTGAGTCGCATAAATAATCGGTCACGCAGAACTTCTCGGTATCCCTCTTTTGCCTGACTGTCCGAGTCATCCTTCGGTGGCGCTTCGCCTTCCCCGCGGAGGCTCGAAATAAATATGAAGAACACTGCGAAAGAGAGAGCGTCAAGTAAGTACAAATACGTGAATGTCACAGGGTGATGCAAGTCGACAATGACAGCGCTAATGAGCCCGCCCAAACCTAAACCTAGATTGAGCATCATGAACTGCCAGCCGAAAAGTTTTTGACGTTGATCTTCATCTACTAGTCGAGCTACGAGAGTGGTCTGCGGTGGCCAAGTCGCAGAATTAGCGATGGAAACTATCGCTCCAACTAGCAAAGCTTCGCCAAAGCTATGAACCTTAATCCAACCTAGAGCTCCAAGAACGCAACAGGCTACGCCGAATCGAAGAACCCGGCGCGGACCAAGTCGGTCTACGAGCGAACCAAAAAATGGGGAAGCGACCAGACCCACTAAAGCCATCCACGACAGCACCAACGATGACATCAACAGTGAGATGCCACGAACCGAATGCAAGTAGATGACCAGAACCGGCAGAGTCAAGCCTCCACCGAGCGAATTCATCAGGACGCCGAGCAAAAAACGTCGAACGATCGGCGTGCTGCCTGGAAAGAGTTGCGGCATAGTTAAACGCATCGTTCTGCTCTCCCATACGTAGTAGTACTCAAACTAATGAATGGCGCTCAACCTCAGTTGTGGCCATCTGTCCAGTTAAGCCACCGTGAAACGACTCGCCTGCAAGTCGCGGTTGCGTGAACTGCGTCCTACTAGCAAGTCGAAATCTCCCAGTTCCACGACTCGCTTAGCCTCAGCATTGACCAGTGTGCACTCGGCAACCGGAAGCTCGAGATCAACGACAACTATTTCACCTGGTGCAACTGCAACTTGCTTGTACGCCTTGAGCTCTTTCTCTGCCCAAGTAACGCTGGTCACAAGGTCTGACACATAAACCTGAACTGTCTCAAGCGCGGGTCGACTACCGGTATTTTCCAGGGTGATCTGCGCATGAATGATGTCATCAACGCCCAGCACAGGATTCGCAATTTTCAAGTCACGATAATCGACAGTTGTGTAGGAAAGACCCTCACCAAATGCAAACATCGGATCCTGGGTCAGGTCTGCATAGCGATGACCATGCTGTCCACGGATTTGGTTGTAGAAGATCGGTTGTTGACCGATGTGACGCACAAAGGAAATTGGTTGACGTCCCGTTGGTTCAATCTCGCCAAAGATGAGTTCACCGATCGCGAGACCACCACGCATACCTGGATTACACGCGTTGATAATTGCCGCCGAATTCAAGGCAGAGTCAGGAAGAATCTGTGGCTTTGAACTAACGAGCACAACAATCATGGGTTTGCCAGTTGCAGCAAGTGCATCTAGCAGAGCATTCTGTGCGCCAAATAGGTCCAGTGTTGCGGTGGATCTACCTTCACCAATAAGCGCAATCATGTCACCCACAACAGCCACCACGTAGTCAGCAGCCTCCGCATCAGCCACTGCTGCTGCGATCATTGCCTCATCGACTGGCGCAGGTGCAGAAATCGGTGGCCTTGGCTGACCATCTTCAAAGGTTTCACCCTCTGGATCTGGCGTAAGAATGGCAATGTCAGCACCACGGCTGTAAGTGACTGTCCAGTCATCCGGTGCAACCATGCGCACACCATCAAGAACAGTTTGGGTGAGTTCACGTGGATGACCATCAGGCATCCAGTTGACCTGACCCGAAGCGCCGGCCCAGTCGCCGAGTTGTGCGTGTTGGTCATCAGCATTTGGGCCGATGACAGCGATGCGCTT
>Ga0114962_10004143_pt1 | contig 11595 bp, 13 predicted proteins | sample C_130820_MF_Meta_FD_87017 | JGI IMG/M metagenome (GOLD analysis project Ga0114962, IMG submission 87017) | Freshwater microbial communities from Lake Croche, Canada to study carbon cycling - C_130820_MF_MetaG | ecosystem: Environmental > Aquatic > Freshwater > Lake | place: Lake Croche, Canada... | reverse complement strand
TCGAACTCAAGCAGCGTATTCAACACATTGCGCAACTATCGAGCCCTGGAGTCACGCCCCCTTCAGTATTGATTCAAGGTGAGACGGGGGCAGGTAAGGATGTGGTTGCTCGTCTCTTGCATCAAGTGAGCACCAATGGGGCAGCCCCTTTTGTGCACGTAGACTGCGCCGCACTTCCTCGGGATTTGATCGAGGCAGAACTCTTTGGTCATGAGAAAGGCGCTTTTACTGGTGCTGCGCGTGCGCGGGTGGGTCTGATCGAAGCCGCCGAGGAGGGCACATTGTTTCTCGATGAAATCGGAGAGCTTCCGCTTGATTTGCAGGGTAAGCTGCTGGCGGTCATCGAACGCCGAAAGGTGCGGCGTGTGGGTTCAGTTCGTGAACGCCCTGTTGCTGCTCGTTTTATCTCTGCCAGTAATCGTAACCTACTTAAAATGAGCGATGAGGGGAGCTTCCGGCCAGATTTGTACTATCGCTTGAATGTGTTATCGATCACCTTGCCACCATTGCGTGAAAGGGGAGAAGACGTGATGCTTCTTGCACAACACTATGCTTGCGTTACCGCGCGGCGCTATGGTTTATCTGTCCCTGTTTTTACTCCTGATGCAGTCAGCGCGATGCAGCATTATGTTTGGCCCGGCAATGTCAGAGAACTCCGAAACCTCATTGAGCGCGCTGTGTTGTTGTCAGAAGGGCAGAGGATTCCAGCAGAGGCCTTGGGCTTGTCTGATGTGACCGGATCAAACCGACTGGAACACAGTGCTGATTCTGCTCATACGCCTTCCGCTCTAGATGAGATGACGCTAGCTGATGCTGAGTGTTGGTTAATTCAACATGCCCTAGAAATGGCTAAAGGCAATATTTCAGAAGCGGCACGTAAGCTTGGAGTAACCCGCATGACCCTGCGTTATCGCATGCAGAAATATCGAATCATGAGTGATTGGATGACGGAACAGGATGAAGAGCCCCTGAACGAATAAGCGCTGTAAAAAGTTGGCAAGTATTTTGCATATAACTAAGTGGGGGTTAATCCGAGAGGATATTGCCCTCCTCCTATTGTGAAGTCCTTTGGCCGGGTTGCGTTGATCGCAGCCCGGTTTTTTCACATTTAAATCAATGACTTGATTTTTTTGATTAGGATTCAGGCCAAAAAGCAAGACATTGCAAAACAGAGAAAGAACAGAGCAGAGCAGCTAATCAACCAGTGCTACTGGTTCAAAGTGGTTCATTTGATGCATGGGTGGTTGATATGAACCAACGCACTACCCTGATTGCTTGATCCCCGCCTCGATGGCGTGCCACTGGGTATTCCATTGAGCCACAGGATCACGCTTAAAGCCGCTGCGCACAAACTGGCGCCAACGCCCTTCCACCCAAGCCAGCAGTAAGCTGGCGCTGGCTGCGCTGTCATGTGAAGCCGGAAGATCAGACGCTGTCATTGCCAAACGCAAGCTCTGTCGGAAAGTGGTCTCAATGCGATCTAAAATCTGATTGACACGCACTCTTAGCCGCTCGTGTTCGTGCACCAATGCATCCCCCGTCAGCACGCGGGTCATCCCGCGATTGCGTTGGGCAAAGGCCAAAAGTAATTGCACCGTGGCGGTAATCTGCGCCAAACCGTTGGCGTCTTGCTGGGTAATTAAATTAATTCGGGTGAACAGCGTTTCTTCAATAAAAGCCAGTAGACCTTCAAACATCTGGGCTTTACTGGCGAAATGACGATACAGAGCGGCTTCGGAAACACCAATACGCGCCGCTAAGGCTGCAGTCGTAATCTTCTCTCCCTCAGGGGATTCCAGCATTTCTGCCAAAGCCTGCAAAATTTGCTCTCGCCGTTCGCCTTGCTTTCCGCCCATGCGCCCCCCCTTTACCATCATCTATCGTGAGTTTTAATTCGCTTTGCGCAGGATGGTAACATCGTACTTTGAATGTTGGGTGAACAAGAGGGTGGTATGGCTGGACATAGTAAATGGGCAAATATCAAACATAAGAAAGCGGCGACCGATGCCAAACGCGGAAAAATCTTCACGCGCTTGATCAAAGAGATTACGGTTGCTTCGCGTTTAGGCGGGGCGGATGTATCGACTAATCCGCGATTGCGGCTGGCGGTAGACAAAGCCTATGACCAAAATATGCCTAAAGATACGATTGAACGCGCGATCAAACGCGGCAGTGGCGATCTTGAGGGTGTGAACTACGAAGAGATTCGCTACGAGGGCTACGGCATCAATGGTGCGGCAGTGATGGTAGATTGCCTCACTGATAACCGGACACGCACGGTGGCCGATGTGCGTCATGCTTTTACCAAGTATGGGGGTAATATGGGTACCGATGGGTCGGTGGCCTTTCTGTTTAAGCATTGCGGGCAAATGCTGTTCTCACCGGGTACTTCAGAAGATGCTTTGCTAGAAGCCGCTTTAGATGCAGGTGCCGAAGATGTGATCACGAATGAAGACGGTAGCATTGAGGTGATTACGCCCCCTTATGATTTTTCTGAGATCAAAGCTGCACTGGAGCAGAAAGGGTTTAAGCCGGAGTTTGGAGAAGTCACAATGAAAGCCTCTACCGAAACCGAATTTGAAGGCGAGGAAGGGATCAAGATGCAGAAACTCCTGGACGCACTTGAGAGCTTGGATGATGTACAGGACGTGTATACCACTGCGCTGATTGGCGAGTGAGCGTCCAACTTGAATAAGGGGCAGACTCGTATTCTCGGTATTGATCCAGGTTTAAGAGTGACTGGTTTTGGCATTATTGAAAAAGATGGATCCCGATTGAGCTATATCGCCAGTGGCACCATCAAGAGCGGAGAAGGGGAGTTACCTGAGCGTTTGGGTGCGTTATTTAGAGGCTTAACAGCCGTGCTGGAAGAGCATCAGCCTCAGGAAGTGGCCATAGAAAAAGTATTTGTGAATGTGAACCCACAATCCACACTGCTCTTGGGGCAAGCGCGCGGTGCGGCCATTGTGGCAGCAGTCCATCAAGGTATCACTGTTGCTGAGTACACGGCACTGCAAATTAAACAAGCGGTGGTGGGTAACGGCCATGCAGACAAACAACAAGTTCAAGAAATGGTGAAACGTTTGTTATCCCTGACCAAGGCGCCGGCTGCCGATCCCGCCGATGCCTTGGCTTGCGCCATCTGCCATGCTCATAGCAATGCTCAGGTGGCAATCGGGCGGCTGCCTGCAGGCTTAACACTGAGAAGAGGAAGACTTTCATGATTGGTCGTCTGCGCGGAGTACTGATCTCTAAGAACGCGCCTTTTGTGATGGTGGATGTGAATGGGGTGGGCTATGAAGTAGAAGTCCCCGTTTCGACCCTCAGTGCGCTTCCTTCAACAGAGGATCTCGTCGTGCTCCACACGCATTTGGTGGTGCGTGAAGACGCCCATTTGCTGTATGGCTTTGCGAGTTTGCATGAGCGCAATGCCTTTCGCATGTTGCTGAAAGTCTCGGGTGTAGGCCCTAAACTCGCACTGGCCTTATTGTCGGGATTAAGCGTGAGTGAGCTCGCAGGGGTGGTCGTGCGCCAAGACGTGACGCGTCTCACCCGCATCTCTGGTGTTGGTAAAAAAACGGCAGAGCGCTTATTGCTAGAACTGCGGGATAAATTTAAAGATGCGGGTGTGAGTCTCGGTCCTGAAGTGGGCAGCCTGCCGCGTGATGATGTGAGCGGGGATGTGGCCAATGCGCTGACCGCTCTCGGTTACAATGATAAAGAAGTAGCGCATGCCCTGAAGGCAATCCCTGTGGGCACTCCCGTTGAGGAAGCGATCCGTTTAAGTTTGCGGTTATTATCGCGAATTGATTGAGGTTTCATGATTGAATCAGAAAGACTAGTCACTGCCCGCGGCGCCCCCCAAGATGAGGTGATTGAACGTGCTCTGCGCCCTCAGCGACTGTCTGAATATATTGGGCAACATAAAGCGCGCGAGCAGCTTGAAATCTTTATCGAGGCCTCACGCAGGCGGGGTGAAGCGCTAGATCATGTCTTGCTATTTGGTCCCCCAGGACTCGGTAAAACCACTTTGGCGCATATTATTGCGCGTGAGTGCGGGGTAAACCTCAAGCAGACCTCTGGCCCTGTACTCGAGCGCGCAGGGGATCTCGCTGCACTGCTGACCAATCTCGAGCCCAATGATGTTTTGTTTATCGATGAGATACATCGCTTGAGTCCAGTGGTAGAAGAAATTCTCTACCCCGCATTAGAGGACTATCAACTCGATATCATGATTGGTGAAGGCCCTGCCGCACGTTCAGTGAAAATTGATTTGCCTCCCTTTACGCTGGTTGGGGCTACCACTCGCGCGGGCATGCTAACGAATCCTTTGCGCGATCGCTTCGGCATTGTGGCGCGACTGGAGTTTTACTCTGCAGAAGATTTGGCGACGATAGTGAAGCGTTCATCTGGCCTGTTAAAAATGGATATGGATGAAGCAGGCACCCTAGAAATCGCGCGGCGTTCCCGCGGCACCCCTCGCATCGCTAACCGCCTGTTGCGACGAGTTCGTGATTACGCCGAGGTACGCAGTGGTGGCAAAGTCACACAAGAGATCGCTGACGCAGGTTTGAAAATGTTAGATGTAGATAAGCAGGGGCTTGATCTCATGGATCGTAAATTGCTGCTCACTGTGATTGAAAAGTTTTCAGGGGGGCCCGTTGGCGTAGATAATTTGGCTGCGGCCATCAGTGAAGAGCGCGATACCATTGAGGACGTGCTCGAACCTTATCTGATTCAACAAGGTTACCTTCAACGTACGGCACGGGGACGTGTGGCCACTGCTGCAGCGTATCATCATTTTGGACTGCCTGTTTCAGGGTCTTCTCTGGCGACAGGAGCAGGAGGGGGGCAAGCACAAGAAGGGTCTTTGTTTTGATGCCCACTTTTAGTTTTCCGATACGGATTTACTACGACGACACCGATGCGGGTGGCGTGGTGTACCACTCAAATTATTTGAAGTTTATGGAGCGCGCGCGTACCGAGTGGTTATCGCATCTCAATTTAGAAATCATGAGATTAGCCGATGAGTACGGCATTATTTTTGTGGTAAGAGCCGCGAAAGTAGACTATTTCAAGCCAGCACGATTATCCGATCGACTAGAAATACATGTTGAACTCCTGGAAATGAAGCGCAGTTCGGTGGTGTTTAAGCAAGAAGTGATGTGTGATGGGCTTTGTTTGGCAGTGGGAGAAGTGGTTGTGGTAGCGGTCAACGCAACAACGTTTAAACCATGCGCGCTGCCCTCTGAGGTCAAAGAAGTCCTGGAGCCTTGGCGCACCGCAACTTCAGTTTCATGATCGTTTGCTATGCTTTAATCTATAAAAAATGATGTGCAGCGGAGCTTGAATTGAATACCTCATCAGATATGTCCTTTTTCTCGCTGGTGGCGAATGCCAGCCTCGTCGTGCAATTGATTATGGGAGTGTTACTTCTGATTTCTTGCATTTCTTGGAGCAGTATCTTCAGCAAAGCGTTTAGCGTAGGTCGAGCCCGTCGGGCAACGCGAGAGTTTGAAGATGAGTTTTGGGGGCACTCAAATATCATTGAGCACTATCAACGTATCTCTTATCATGGTGGCCCCAAAGAAACTTTGGAGCGTATTTTCGATGCGGGTTTCAGGGAGTTTTTAAAGCATCGCAAGGTGCCAGGTTCTGATCCGGCAGTGGTATTAGAAAGCGCAAGACGCGCAATGCGAGCCACCTACCAGCGTGATCTTGATCAACTGGAGTCCAGCTTAAATTTTCTGGCTACAGCCGGTTCAGTGAGCCCTTATATTGGATTGCTCGGGACTGTATGGGGCATTATGAATGCGTTCCGTGGGCTATCGAATGTTGGGCAAGCAACACTGGCCCATGTGGCGCCAGGAATCGCTGAAGCGCTGGTAGCGACTGCGATGGGACTCTTTGCAGCCATTCCCGCGGTGATTGCCTATAACCGATTTACGGATGATGTGGATCGTCTGTCAAATCAGTTTGAAACCTTCATTGAGGAGTTCTCTAACATCCTGCAACGCCAGATTCTGATTCCACCAGGGCATTGATCGTGGCACGCCGCCCTCGTCGCTTGGTTGCTCAAATGAACGTCGTGCCTTATATCGACGTGATGCTGGTGCTTTTGGTGATTTTTATGATTACGGCTCCGCTGATCAACCCCGGAAGTATTGATTTGCCTCAGATTGGTAAGACAGTCACGCAGCCTGAGCAGCCGCTAGAAATTGACGTGCATAAAGACGGTTCATTGACGGTGATCGATCGCGCGGAAGGGGCTGCAGAAGCGAAGCTGAGCCGCGATGATTTAGTGGCTTGGGTAAAAGATAAACAGCTGAAGAGACCCGATCAGCCTGTGGTCATCGCTGGGGATCGCAATGCCAAATATGATTTGATTCTTCAAGTGATGGATACTTTGCAGCAGGCTGCAGTGAAGCGCATTGGTTTGCTAGCGAAATCTCGGGACGGTTGAGTCAGATGCGTCGATCATTCGCCGCGAGCTACCCTTCACATTCTTTGCCGACGGGTGTTTTGTCGGCGCTCGTGCATGCGTTTTTTTTAGCCCTGCTGTTTTTTGGCTTGGAATGGCAAAATCACCCACCAGAGCCGGTTCAGGCAGAGCTCTGGTCAGGAATGCCTCCTCCCGCAAAAGTGGTCAAAGCTGAGCCTGTAGCGCCTGTAGAGCCAGCGCAAGAGACGCCTGGCCCTGCTGCCCCTGAGCTAGAGAGCGTGAAACCTCCCCCGCGCGCTATTCCTGCTCCTGTGCGCGCACCATCACCCGTGACAAAACCTGATATCGCTACTGAGCGTGAAAAAAAGGCGAAAGACTTAGCTGCGAAAAAAATGGAAGATGAACTGCGCGAGATCGAACTGAAAAAAGCACAGCAGGATGCGAAGTTGCGCGAGATCGATCGTGAACAAAAAGAAAAGCAAAAACGTGAAGCTGCCCTGAAAGAGCAAACGCTCAAGACGCAAGCACAAAAGGAGCAAGCCGACGAAAAACGCTTGGCCCAATTGCAGCGTGATGCCGATGCTCGGGCAGCACAAACACAATTAGACGCCAATGCCAATTTGCTGAAAAGCTATAGTGAACGCATCAAAGCAAAAATTAAATCGAATACGATTGTTTCTCCTTCTGTGCCTAGCGGCGCCTCTGCCACCGTGAAATTTATTGTATTGCCAGATGGATCAGTACTAGAAGGAAGTATTAAGGTGGTTCAAAGCAGTGGCCAAAATGCTTATGACGAAAGCATAAAAAGGGCGATAATCGCATCGCAACCGCTGCCTTTGCCTGATGATTTAGTGCTACGCAGAGAATTGCGAGATTTGTCCATTACGTTTACGAACATTTAAATTTCTCATTCTTCCAAGCCGCGAATTCTTGCCCATTATGTTTTTAAAAACTCCCCAGCGTCTGTCTTTTTTTAGCGCAATCTCTCTCGTTATTTTTGCTTTCTGGACAGCCTATTCCTCGCTTGCTCGCGCTGAGTTATCGCTAGAAATTACGACTGAAGGCCTGAAGCAGATTCCCCTTGCCATGTTGCCATTTGCCAATGAGCGTGATCTTACAACCCCGGTATCCCCTATTGTGATCGCTGACTTGCAGCGCACAGGATTATTTCGGCAAGCAGAGGTGAGTGGGGTCAACCCCATCCCCACTGAGACCTCGCAATTAAAACTGGCAGAGTGGCGGGCCAAACAAGCAACGGCGGTCTTGATCGGGTCTACCAGCATCGAACAGGATGGCAAAATTAAGATTCGTTATGTGTTGGTGGATGTCGCCACAGAACAAGAAAAATTAATCGAAGTCATTTCTGTTCCCCCCTCTCAACTACGGGGTGCTGCGCATCGCATCGCAGATGCGGTGTATGAGAAGTTGACAGGTGAAAAGGGTGTTTTTTCTACCAAAATTTCTTATATCGTTAAAGACGGGCCTAGCTACCAACTGCGGGTTGCGGATGCAGATGCCTATAACGAACGCACTATTCTTTCTTCCAAAGAACCCATCATTTCGCCTAAATGGTCGCCTGATGGATCCCGAATGGCTTACGTCACTTTTGAACTCAAACGACCTTTAGTGGTGGTGCAGAATCTCTCAACCGGCGCACGTAAAGTCGTGGCCAACTTTCGGGGTAACAACAGTGCCCCGGCCTGGTCACCAGATGGGAAACGCTTGGCTGTGACCCTTTCGCGCGATGGCATTGCCCAAATTTATACCATTGATGCTGAGGGGCTAGAACAGCCGCGTCGCCTGATGACCACCAGAGCAATTGATACAGAGGCCGTTTTTTCCCCGGATGGTAAAAGTGTTTTGTTTACCTCTGACCGAGGAGGCTCTCCGCAAATCTATAAAGTTCCTGTAGAGGGAGGCAATGCACAAAGGTTGACCTTTACTGGAAACTATAATGTCTCACCCAGACTGAGTCCTGATGGTAAAAAGTTGGTTTTTATTCAGCAAAATGGATCCGCATTTAGGGTGATGCTGCAAGATTTGGATACAAATCAACTGCAGAATATGTCGGATAATGCATTGGATGAGTCACCAAGCTTTTCTCCTAACGGGCGTATGATCCTGTATGCAAGTCGAGCCAATGGTAAAGGTGTTCTGGCACTTGTTTCAGCCGACGGTCGTGTGCGTCAAAAATTTAGTACGCAAGCAGGGGATGTTTATGAGCCCGCTTGGGGGCCATTGCAGTAAAATATAATCATGTTGCTATAAAATAAATTTCTATAATTCCGTTCTTAATCAATTAGGAGAAGTGCAATGAATAAGATTCTTTTGGGTGTTCTCGTTGCTGCAGCTTTGGCTGCTTGTAGCAGTGCCCCCAAGAAAGAGGCAGCTGCGCCCATCACTGAAACCAAAGTTGCTGAGGTTCCTACGGCTGCGAGTCCCACCAAAATGCCAGAAGCCCAACCCTTGGTTGCTCCCATGGAAGAAGCGTCTCCTTATCCCACCAAAGGTCAAGGCGGAGCTTTGGGTGAGCGTTCGATTTATTACGCATTTGATTCCTATGTCGTCAATGACGCGGGTAAGCCTGTCGCTGCAGCCCACGCTGGCTTCTTGGGTGGTCACGCAAAAGCAAAAATCACATTGCAGGGTAACTGCGATGAGCGCGGAAGCCGCGAATACAACTTGGCTCTGGGTTCACGTCGTGCTGAGGCAGTAAAGTCAGTGATGACCGTATCTGGTGCGTCGGCTGAGCAGATTGAAGTGGTGAGCTTCGGTAAAGAGAAGCCCATGATGGCCGGTCATGATGAGTCATCATGGTCTAAAAATCGTCGTGTTGATATTGTGTACCAAGGCGAATGATCTCTTTTCGTTCGGTCCTTATCGCGGTAGTGCTCGCAGGAGCACTCCCTAGCCAAGCTGGGTTGTTTTCAGATGATGAGGCACGCAAATCACTCTACGATTTGCGTGCTGAAGTTCTTCAATATAAAGCTGCTGATGAAGCACGTCTCACGCGGCTTGAAACCAATCTGGATACCTTACAGCAGGCCAATAACCGCATTCAGCAGTCACTGGATCGTTTAGATCAGGCAATTCGCAATCTCAATTTGCCTGCACTCCAAAGCCAATTGGAATCGGTCAGTAGCGATGTGGCCAAGCTGAATGGCTCGGTAGAGGTTCAGACCAATGCCATCGAGCAGGATCAAAAACGCAACAAAGAGTTCTATTTAGATCTCGATAGTCGATTGCGTGCCTTAGAGAAAACGGGTGGCGCTGCCGCAGTTTCTTCGGTACCCAGTAAATCAGGTCAAGCTTCAGATACCCTAAAGTCGCCCCCTGGGAAAAAAGAGGAAGGTAGTGCTACTGTCGCCGAAGGTGATGCATCCGCTTCTGCCGCTTCATCAGAGATTCCACCCAAGACCGCGAATGCAGGGGCATCCAGTGGTTCACAAGCGGTATCGTCGGCGGCTGAGCAAAAAAGCTATGACTTGGCATACCAAGCCTTCAAAGCTTCGAATTTTGTGATGGCGGTGAAGGAGTTTCAGTCTTTTACTAAAACCTACCCGCGTAGTGTTCTTTCTGCCAACGCTGGATTTTGGCTAGGAGTGTCACAATATCGTTTAAAAGCTTATTCAGCAGCTGAGACCGCTTTGAAAGCCGTGGCTAGTCAGTATCCGGATTCACCCAAGGCTCCAGATGCCTTGTTGAATTTGGCAAGTGTGCAGCTAGATGCAGGTAATGCGAATGCAGCGCATGATTCACTGGAAGAGTTAATTGCGCACTATCCTGCGAGCGATGCGGCGGCTAAAGCGAAGGCACGGCTGGGTAGAAAATAGGGAATGGTGTTGTGCGATCTCTTTGCTGAGCGCATCGATGTTGATCGGATTCGCAAAATGATCGACACATTGAAAACCTGAGCTTGACCCAAAGCCGTCATAAATCATAGAATAGAGGGCTTGGTTGTTGTGGGTCGGTAGCTCAGTCGGTAGAGCAGCGGACTTTTAATCCGTTGGTCGTGGGTTCGAATCCCGCCCGACCCACCAAATTGCAAAAGGCCCCAACGGGGCCTTTTTCAATTTGGCTCTACCCCATTAACGGGAGATGGGCATGCATCAAGCTACGCCACCTTTGAATCGGGCGCTCAACTTAGAGATCACTTGGCATCCTTGGCGTTGAAGGCCATTGCTGGGGCATGTGAGGCCTAGGTCTTGCCCCTTAGTAATTCTAAATTTTTTCTGATCTTTTCGGCTTTCGCTAATTCTATTTCCTGCATGGTCTTTGGGCCCTTGCGATCTAAGCCTCCGGAAAGTCGACGATTTGCGCCGCTCAGGCCTCTATTGGGGCCAGAGTAACGCGTATCCTCTGCTGTACCAAAATCTTCCCAGGCTGGATTCATGAGTGACTTGAGCTTCATATGTTCTGCCGCTGCGAAGGCTTCATATTCTTCAGATAGTTGGGCAGACCGATCTCTTGCATACCTTGAGTGCGCGGGCGGAGGTGGCTTTTCCATTCTTTCTGCAGAACGCCGAACAAACAAAGAAAACTCGAACATAACAAAAGCAATGCCGCCAACAAGGATTAAACCTAAAACAGAAATCACGGCCATTTTGGAATAACTAGAAATAATGAACCAAATGGAATGTTCTTTGAAGGATGTAATCAGTTCATCGCCCATTAAGGTGATGAAAATGACGATGGCAATAGGGAAACCGAACAGAACGAAGGTTCCGATCAATGACGCAATATCGTGAAGTAGCTTTCTCATGGCAGCCCTTCTCAATGTGGGTGTCTTGCAGGTAAAAAACCAAGCCTTGCTTACCCACTGTACAGCCAATATGGAGTAAGCAAAGCCTTGTTTTAATTGCACATCGAAATGAGCGTGTCCACTCGAATAAACAATCACTTAGAGCGGATTTAAGGGCATGAAAAACGATTGAAATGCAGAGTAAAAAAAGGATTATTGCTTCACTGAAGAAGCGTCTTGTCCAAATAATACTTTCTTAGCCTCTTCATCTACCGTAGGTAGGGTGTTGATCGATTGTGCAAGCGTATAAGCTCTTTCTGTAGCAGGTCGTGCCTCAATACGTTTGAACCATAATTGCAGGGATGGAAAATCATCTAGATTTTGTCGCTGGCGTTCGTGAGGTACGATCCAG
>Ga0114962_10004142_pt1 | contig 11596 bp, 4 predicted proteins | sample C_130820_MF_Meta_FD_87017 | JGI IMG/M metagenome (GOLD analysis project Ga0114962, IMG submission 87017) | Freshwater microbial communities from Lake Croche, Canada to study carbon cycling - C_130820_MF_MetaG | ecosystem: Environmental > Aquatic > Freshwater > Lake | place: Lake Croche, Canada... | reverse complement strand
TGACGGTACTAGTTTAATAATATCGTATGCAAACGAATCAGGGATAATCCCATCTGGTCTGAATTCACGCCTGACGAGGGTAAAACCCCTAAAGTTGATTTTATGAAATACAGGCCTTGAAAACGAACGATTTTGTATTTGGTAATACATCCAAATAGTTTGACTTCTACGATTAAGAGATGTCGAAAAACCATATATAGAATCGTTAATAACTATTGTATCAACTATGTTTCCATTGCAATTATACTTAAAAATAACTGGTCTTTGAACCCTTCCAAAAGACGTTAATAAGCGATATTTTGAGCAATAATTATTTGTAAAGAAAGTAGAAGTATCCTGTATTAAGATATCGTTGATAACATCAAGAGTGCCAACAGCACCATTAATAGAAATATCATGTAATTTTTCCCAAACTAATGATTGGGAATTACCATACTGACCAAAGGTCAGTATGGTAATAATCAATAAAATCCTTTTCATTACTTTAGAATTTTAGAAGAAAAGGAGTCTCCAATACCGTTTTGAACCTGTAATAAGTAAGTGCCATTACTTAAACCTTCAAATGGTAATTGGAATGCTTTAATTTCTAAGCCTGCTTTTGAGTAAACTACAAGACCGGTAACATCCGTCTGGTTCCACGTCTTAGGAAAAGTTGAGCGTAGTCGTACTTTTCCGAGACTTGGAAGGAATGTAATAAAGTATCACTCAAATTCATAGGCTTTTCAATCGTTATAAAAAGCAGACAGGATTAAATAAGAATGGGTTGCCTGCAAACTAGATAATGAATTTAAAACGTAATCTTTTAAAAAACTTTTGAACTTATTCCCCAAGTGGCCGAATGCATAAAAATTTACTTTATTCGGCATCTATTAAACAATCTCGCAAAAAAACCCGTCCATTGCTGAACGGGTTGGGGATTCTAAGTTAGGTTTGATTAGCGAACTACCAGTTTGGTGCTTTGCCCATTGTAGCGAACTGAGTAAATGCCTTTCAATAACTTAGAAACGTTTATCTCATTGATTCCTGTTGCCGTTTCAGATAGTACAACCTGACCAACTACATTCAAGATTTCAATTTTGCCAGTTCCGGTAGTGTTAATCGTTGCCTTATCAGTCGCTGGGTTAGGGAACACACTGAACTGAGCCAGTTTGTTATTTGTAATGCCAGTAACCTCACCAAGGGTTATTAGTAAACGATAAGGCTGTCCTGCTGTAACGGCAAAGGTATAAGTGCCAGATGCAGCGTACGGCAATATTTCGCCAGTTGCTACATTGTAAATATTAACAGTACGGTTTTCAAAGCCTACTAATTCTGTAGTACTTAAAGTTACGTTGCCTGTGGTTGCACTAGTTATAGTAACAGGTATAGTACGCTCATTTTCAATATTTAGGCTGGCAATGGCTTGGTTAGTAGCACCGGCAACATAGATGTTAGTGGCAGGATTCAGCATTTTTTCTGCATCCACATCGCTTTCATAATTCAAAGTAGCATTATCGCGATGGGCAATAACAACCTCATCAGATACTGAACCGTTGGTTACTTGCAAGCGCATAAGTTGGCTCACAATGCTAGCAGTACGTTGCATAACTTGAGCAGTACCTACTTTAACCGCTTCTTTAGCCACCAAAGTACAAGCAGCAGAAGTAGATTGAACAAAGAATCCTTGGGCTGTGGCTAGGTAACGGGTTCCACCATTAGTACCTATAGAATTGTTATAAGTTCTGTAGCGTTGGTTTACCCAATCGTAAACGTAAATGGCAGTAGATACGTTTGTTCTTGTCCAGTTGTTATTATCCCAATCAATTGTAGAAGAATATGGGTTAGATACCAATTGGAAGCCTGCGTTTGCAGTTAATGGCATAGTAAAGTTGCCCACATTTGGTGTTCCTGTTACGCTCCAAGTTGTTCTGTTGTTTGTAAAGAAGTTTTGAATACCAAACCAAACCTGAACTCCCGTTCCAGCAGGTAATGACTGGCTCAAAGAGGTTGGCTTCTTGTAACTATTAGTAGCGGTATTAAAGAAGTAGAAGTTAGATCCGTTAGCAGTACTTTGATTAAATGTAGCTGGTCCATAAGGGCTTACACCATTCCAAAGACTTACTGTTTGGCCGTTCAATACTGGACCCGTGAAATAGTAATTACCAGTGGCGTTAGCTGCCCTTCTTACCTTAGTAATGTCTAACCAACGTTGTTGAGTAAACTGGCTAGCATTGGTAATGCTAGAAGTAGCAGGTACAGTGGCAATGCGTGCAGTGCCTGCAGAAGTACTTAACAACGTGAATTGCTTATTATTCAAGTTCAATACTTGGCTGTTCCCTAAGGTAACGGTTCCACTAATTTGGGTAGAAGAATTTTGAATAATAGTGCCAGAATTAGCTAAAGTAAGGTTGCTAATAGTTCCACCACCAAAAGTTTGGTTGTTAGACCCGGCTAATATTAGCGTTCCATCGCCAGAAATAGTTCCGGAGTTAATCAGGTTTCCAGTCATAGTCAAACTAACCCCTGAAGGAATAACAATTGAACCGCCATCACGCACGTATATTAAACCGTAGGTAGCAGATTGATTAATAGTTAAAGCACCATCTATGGTAATGTTACTTCCTGCTGCAGGTAAGCTATTAGTACTCCAATTTGCAGTAGTTGTTAGGTTGCCCGCACCACTATAAATAGGGCCGCAATCTACTGTAGCAACAGTAATTGAAGTTACTGCACTAATACAACCTCCATTGTTATTACGTAGGTAATAGGTACCAGCAGCACTAACAGTTATGCTTTCTGTGGTGGCACCATTGCTCCATAAATTTCCAGTACTTTCAGAAGAAGTTAACGTTACAGAAGTACCAGAACACAAGGTGGTGCTACCAGATATTGTTATGGCAGTTGTTCCTGTAAAGTTTCCAGCATCGGCACCTATATCGGTTGGGGAATTACTGGACCTTGTTTCACCATCATAGTCGGTAGTTACTGCACCTACTGCAATACCGTTTCCTTCTACTGTAGTGGCAGAGCTAGCTTGAATGTGCAAGTCAACTGCAGATGCATTGCCTGTAGCATTTACAAATACTGGGCTACAAGTAAGGCTAGTTACATCGGCACCAGTAGCATTTACCCAGGCATTAAGCGAAGTAACATCGGTATTGTTATAATATCCTAAAACACCATTACTTCCAGTTGCTTGTAAAATGTTATTGCTAGAAGTTAAACCAGTTGGGTTCACCCCAGTTCCGCCAACTTGTATGCTATAATGCTTACCAGTAGAACCGCCAGTACGTGCATTAACCAAAATGTTGTTTTGGAACGTGCGGTTGTTACTTGTTGAATTGCTGAAAATAGCCGCAGTATTGGCAGTGGTTCCACTTACTGTTCCGCCAACATAAATGCTATTGAAATAGTGGTTAAGCGTTCCTGTGCTAATATTGTAAATACCATAGATACCATAACCTGTGCCAATAGAATTTCCAGCGGCATTAATACCTAGGCGAATCATATTGTTGGTTATAGTAATCGGGATAATTGCAGCTGCACCTGTAGTTCCTGCAACCCTAATGCCGTATATGAAACCTGCTGTATTAGTAGAAGACAAAGAAAGGCTATGGATGAAGTTCTTTTCAATAGTGCTTGTTCCTGTATTGGCACCTGAATAATAAATACCATTTACAACGCTAGCTTCAGAACTATTCGCGTTAGAAAGGCTATGAATGGTATTGCCAGAAATGCTTTGGCCAGAAACAGTAGTGTTTACATAAATACCAGTTATACCAATAAGGGCATTATTTGTACTAGAAGTACAGTTGCTTATTGTATTTCCAGATACTGTGTTCACCCCACCATCTATACGGATACCAGAGAAACGATAGCTTGTTGCGGTAACATTGGCAATGGTATTGCCTGTTATGCTTGCAGCCGTAGTTACTGAAGGTGCAATAAAAATACCCCTTGTATCTTCACCTGTATTGTTCTTGATAGAATTAGCAGTTGAAGCGCTTCCTATTACGTTATTAGTAACTGTATAAGTTCCCGCTGCGTTTGTACAATAAACACCCGCTAAAGAAACATTGCCAGAACCTGAACTAGAAATTTGAATGCCGCCTATGGTGTTGTTGCTAACATTAATAGTTCCTGGAGTACCATCGCCACAAAGAATACCGGCAAAACGACCAGCTACAGAACTACTTGTTTGGTTCAAAGTAATGCTGCTTGTTGTACTTCCTGAACCCAAAGTATTACCTGTTACAGTCCCAATGTTAATGTTACCGGTTGCGGCAGAAATTAAACACTGAGCAGTAGAGGTGCTGCTTGTAGTAACCGCAATATTTTGAATGGTATTTCCTTGTACGCTGGTTGCTGCTGTAGTTCCTACCTCTAGTAATATAGCTTTTAGCACGATAGAAGCAGAACCATTATCGCTTAAGTTAAAGGCAGAGCCCCCACATTGGGCAGCAGTACCTCCTATGTAGTTACCAGAAATAGTCATTCCATTCACGTTAGCAGCACTTGAAGGGCTTATCCCAATAGCAGCCCAAACTCTATTGGCCGAACCACCAGTTAGTGTTCTAGATACGGTATTGTAAAAGCTGTTTCCAGAAATTGTCCATCCGCTGTTATAGTCAGAAATGTATATACCGTAGGTATTACCAGCTACGTTAAAATTGTCAAAAATTTCGTTGTTAGAAATAGTGTTATTGGCATTTACAAAGCCTACTACACCAACAGAACCAATACCCACGTTTGCTAAGCCTGCACTAGAACTGCTCACTGTACAGTTTGTAACGGTATTATTACTGTTACCTACTGTTGTACTTCCTGCAAAGTTCACTGTTCCGCCAGCTACACCAGCATTAGAACTTTTTAAGGTAGCATAGCGTACAATATTATTAGTAGCTCCATTAATGAAACGAATAGCTGCAGAACCTACAGCAGTATTGGTATTTTCAATGGTTAGGTTTCTGGTAGTACCAGTACCACCTGCACGGCCATCAATAATCCAGTTATCGCCACCATCTATGTAAAAAATACTACCTAAAGTACTTGGTAAGGCACAGTTAGCCGATATTGAAAGGTTTGTTGCATTGCTCGCTGGACGAATAGTGATAGTATTCGTAGCGCTTTGGCCAGTATAGTTTACTAGGTTCAATGGGAAGGTTTCGCCTGTGCTTGTGTAGTTACTGGCTAGTTCAATTACAGTAGCCCTTGTAATAGCACAATTGCCTAGTTCGGTAAACAAAGCAGTTAAAGAATTATATACACTTCCAGAAACCGGTGTTGCCGTTGGGTTAACTGAAATTGTTGCAGCAAAGGTAGGGCAGCTTAAAGCGGTTACTGCAGCAGTAAGTGGATTGCTAGTTTGGTACTTTGGTCCGCCAGAACAACTGGTATTGTTATAAGCATATACATAGAAAGTATATTCATTTGCACCCATTGCCGAACTTGTAAATGTAGTGCTAGTTCCACTGCTTACTACAGTTCCTGCACCAAGAGTACCCCCTACTGTGTAGGTAGTAGCGTCCACAGGGTTGGTTGGAGAATCGGTAGTTAAATAGCGAACTACTAAATACCCACTTGGCGAACCACTCGCCGCTGTAAATGAACCAGAAACACCACCATAGGTAATGGTAGGGAAGGTTAGACTAGTTGCTTGAGAAGCTGGTGCGGTACATAAAGAAACCGACGATAAATTATCTAAATAACAGTTATTGCCAGAAGTAGAACCTGTAAAGGTTAACGCTAAATAAACCGTTCCTTGGTTTAAGAATCCTGCTGGCATATCAATAGACTTGCTAGCCCAAGCGCCATTGGCAGTTGCTGTAGATTTGTAACGTGGAATAAAAGAACCAACGTTTGTAAATGTTGTTCCGTTGGTAGAATATTGAATTTGTACACCTTCAGTAGCATTTGTATTAGCTGAAGACTCCCACCAATCGAATGTCAGTGCAATTGAAGTTGCTCCTGTTGTAGATAATGCACGAGAAGTAAGTCTTTCCACATTAGCTGTAGAAGCAGCGGCAAACTTTAAGAAGTGTGTACCTTCGCTAGCAGTAGTTGTTACTGCAGCCGTACCAGTTGCAGGTGCTACCGCTGTATTGATAGATGAATTTGCTACAGAAATAAAAGAAGTTCCTTGATTGCTTGTCCAGCAGCTTGGAATTGACGAAGCGTTAAAGCCTTCAGAATAGGGCATTGCAGATGCAGTGCAAGTAGCTGAATAACTTAATTGAACGCCTCCGTTTGCACCAGCGCCACCACCTCTTGCAGTGGTTGTGGCACTACCAGCGCCACTTCCGCCACCACCAAAAGCGTTTCCAGGGTTAGAAACACCAGAAGCGGTTAAGCCACCAGCCCCACCATTTGGTGCAGTTCCGCCAGCACCGGCATTATTTGTAGAACCGGTAACAGAAGCATTACTTCCAGCCGAACCAGCAGTGGTTGTAGTACCCACACCAACTGTTCCAGCAGCACCGCCTGTTCCTGCTACAGTTCCGCCTATTACGCCAGGAACGCCGCCTGTACCGCCATTGGCTGAAGCTACTGTGGTTGAATTTGAAACTTTTACAAAACTAGATGAACCACCATTGCCACCATTTCCAGAACTAGATGAACCACCTGTACCACCAGCGCCAACAGTAACTGTATAGGTTTCACCTGCCGCAACAGTAATAGTGGATGTTGCATAAGCACCCGAACCACCGCCACCACCAGCTCTTCTGGTAGCCGAAGCTGTGCCTTGTGCACCGCCGCCTCCGCCGCCTGCACCCCAAACCTTAACGGTTACCGAGGTTACGCCAGTAGGAACAGTCCAAGTAGAACTTCCTGAAGCATTATAATTTAAAGTTACTTGCGCCGTGGCAAGTTGGGTAATCAATAAAAAGGCTATTGCCAGCAAGCCCGTAAATAGGTAGTCCTTCATAAAAGAAAGAGGACCACCTGTAATTCTGGTAGCAGTCGCAGTCATAATTATTAAGTGTTAATTTGGTGAAATTGCAATAATTGCAATACAAAGATTAAGCTATGCTAGCAAAGGCAGGCATACCAATTATTATAAGCTACAGAAACCAATTTTTATTTGGAATTCGTTATTGGTCGTGTTGTTTATAACAAATGGCCATTTTTGATAAGGCTTGCTGCATAAATGCCTTATTTACTGCCGAATAGCCCAAAATAAGTCCATTTTTTTCGTGGTTGCCCAGCTCGCACTTGCTTAAAGCGTGTGTAGTAATGCCTTGTTTTTCAAGGGTCAATACCAATTCAGAATCGGCAATGCCTCCAGCAATTTCTGCAACTAAATGAAAGCTAGGTGTGCTATTTGGTAATATGGATATAGATTCAGGCATATACTTTTCAAAGTAGCTTACAAATAGTTTCCTACGTACTGCTGCTTCCGCAATGGCATTTCTAATGTGCTTGAATAAGTGATTTTGCTGGATAAACTCGTTCATCACAACCTGAATGGACTGCGGCACAAAACGGTGGGAGTGCATTTGCAATGCCTTAATGGCTGGCAATAAATACGGAGGCACCACCATATATCCTAAACGGATTGATGGGTGCAAAATCCTATTAAAAGTACCGAGGTAGATAGTACGCTTCTGGTCATCCAAACTAAAGATAGAAGGAATAGGATTTTCGGAGTTATTTATTTCGTGCTCATAATCGTTTTCAATAATGAGTTTGTTAAACTTATTTGCCCATTCTAATAGTTGCAATCGGCGCTCCAAACTCATTTTTCCACCAAGTGGATAAGCATTAGAAGGTGTGGTATGCACCAAATGGGCTTCTAAATACGCTGGCTGGTAGAGTTGTTCTATTAATAACCCGTTAGCATCTGAATTTATTGGCAGAATTTGTGCCTGCAAGCTGCTGAAAATAGAAATTACATTAGGGAAAGTAGGGTTCTCCAAACATACTTTACAGCCTTTATCAACTAAAACATTGCCTATTAAGTAAAGCGATTGAAGCGAACCAGACACTATGATTATTTGCTCATAATCGGCTTTTATGTTCCTGCTGAGCAATAAATAATCGGCAATGGAGCGTTTTAGGGTTTGCAAGCCACTAGAAATGCTGTAATTCAACTCGCTAGATTTAATATTTCGCCAGTATAAATTGGATAGCTTTTGCCACTGCCCAATAGGGAATACATCCAGCGGAGGCAAGCCTGGGGTAAAGGCCACACCTTCTGCCGATGCATTGCTTAGTAGATGAATACTCTGCAAAAACGACTTTCCCCGTTCAGAAATGTCTGGGTAGCCTATTGGTTTTTCAGGTACTTCTACAACTTGCTTCTTTTCATAAACTACGGTAAAACCAGAACCTTGGCTAGCTGTTAAATACCTGTTTTCTACCAATAAATCGTAGGCTTTCACGGCTGTGCTTCTGGCTATTTCTAAGGTTTCAGCCAGCAAGCGAGTAGGCGGCATTTTAGTATGAACAGGTATTTCGCCCAATTCAATAGTTTGCCGAATAGCCGAGTATAAAAGAAACGATCCTACCTTTTCTTTTTTGGCTAATACCTGAAATACTTCCTTAATTCGGTTTACAATGATAGTTTGCAAATTGGTATGCCTTTGAAGTGAAAATTGGTATGCAAATATACCTTAGATTTCTTCTTGCTTTGTAAAACCAAAATAGAATTCCACTACACACCAAATAACAGTATGAAAGTAATATTTACCCTCCTATTTGCCATATTTTTTTACTGTACCGCATCGGCACAATTAGTTATTAACGAAGTTTGCTACGACCCATCTAATACTGCCTTACAGGGCGATGCCAATGGCGATAGTTTATACGACCAAACTCAAGACGAGTTTATTGAATTAGTAAATGCTGGTTCTACTCCACTAGATATTAGCGGCTATCAAATTTCTGACAGTGTAATTTCTTCTCATATTTGTACAACCAGGCATACCATTGCAGCAAATACCATTTTGCCTCCAGGCGGAGCAATTGTGATTTTTGGCGGAGGGGTTCCAAGAGGCAACTTTGGTGGCGCAATTGTTAGAGCAGATTTAGGCACCGCAGGTTTAAGTTTTGGAAACACAGGTGAGTGGATACGCGTAGCCGATAGTTCTGGTAGGGTAATTTTGCGATTTAACACCGATGCACTTTCAGATAATCCGAACGAATCTTATACCCGCAGTCCAGATATTACTGGCGATTTTGTACAGCATAGCACATTGCCAGGCGGACTAAAGTTTTCTCCAGGCAGAAGGGTAGATGGAACTTCTTTCGTAACCAGCATCCGCTCTAAGTTTGTGGCGAACGTATTAAAAATATACCCTAACCCAAACAAAGGTGTATTTACCTTCACTACCCCAGTTGCCGAAACCGATAAGGTTACTATTGCCAATGCCATAGGTAAAACTGTTTTTGAAGGCTACGCAACTAACAATAGTCTGGATGTGAACTACCTACCGAACGGAGTGTACTTCGTTACTGTAGCTGGTAAGCAAAAATCGTATAGTGTTCGCCTTTCGGTAAGCCACTAAGAGTTAAATACGCACTCGTTTTTTATACTACCCATTTTACTGAAACCCCAAATTCGCCAATGAAGCCTTCATTGTTTATCGCCCTATTGTTTATTGGTTTCGTGGTTTTTGGTTCGGCTTTTAGTAGCTGTACAACGGACGATGTAGAAGCTGTAAAAGGAATTGATAGCACTTTGGTTCCTATAGATACCAATGGGGCAAGGGGTTTGGTTATTAACGAGGTGCTTTATGACCCAAGCAACTCGGGACTAGATGGCGATGCCAACGGCGATGGTGTTTATAACCAAGACCAAGACGAGTTTATAGAAATTTATAATAATGGTCCAACTAGCCTCAATATTGGCGGTTACTCTATAAAGGATTCCATTTTAGTTGGTGGCTTAGCTACCACCCGCTTTACTTTTCCAGATAACACAGTAATTCCAAAGGGAAAGGCAGTATTGGTATTCGGAGGTGGAACACCAACAGGAATATTCGGCAATTGCCAAATATTTTTGAGTATGGACCAGAGCGGCTTAAGTATGGGAAACTCTGGAGAAACAATCAACGTATATAATAGGAAGGGCACTTTGATTATGAGTTTTAACTCAGATGCTCAGTCTAACAACCCGAACGAATCGTATACCCTAAACCCGGACATTACTGGCAGTTTTGCCCAGCACGGCACTGCAGTTCCTGGCAAGTTATTTTCGCCAGGCACTCGGATTAATGGCGTTCCTTTCTAATCGCTAATTAAACTACGAACGCTTTTTTCATAACCTTCTACACCAAATGGCATACGCCCCATTCATTGCTATTTTATTTGTTGCCTTAGCTGTTTGGCTATTGGTACGCAAATACAATGCAATTGCGGTTTTGCTTTTTGGTGGGTTAATAATGCAGTTGCTCGCTTACTTTTTGAAAGGCAGCACCCCGAAATTGAAGAATCCTACGGGCTTCGCCTATTTCGATTTTATCCAATACCTAAGTGAAGCCCTATCAGACACCAATGCTGGGGTAGGCTTGGTAATTATGATTATTAGCGGTTTTGTTGCCTATATGGACAAGATAGGTGCTTCAGATGCCTTGGTTACCTTGGCAATGAAGCCCTTGCAAATATTTAAGAAGTACCCTTATGTATTGGCTTCCTTGGTATTGCCGCTGGGGCAGTTTTTGTTCATTAGTATTACTTCTGCTGCGGGACTGGGACTATTGCTAATGGCTTCCATTTTCCCCATTCTCATTAAGCTAGGGGTAAGCAGGCTTTCTGCAGTTTCAATTATTACTGCGACTACTGCTTTTGGCATAGGACCTGCCTCTGCCATTGCTTTAAGTGCTTCCAAGGCCTTAGAAATTGATATTACCCTTTTCTTCTTTAAGCATCAGATTCCGTTGCTATTGCCTATTTCGGCTATGCTTACCATTAGCTATTTCTTTGTGAATAGGTATTACGATAAAAAAGAAGGCTTAGTAGAAATGGATGTAGAAAACGTCCAAATCAGTGCCAAGCCAAAGGAAAAGGCACCAGGGATTTATGCAATTTTACCTGTGTTACCTTTGGTATTGCTTTTGGTGTTTTCAGATTTTATGAATTTGGTAAACCCACCTATTAAGTTAGACACCAATGCGGCTATGCTAATAGGTTTGTTCACGGCTATGCTGTTTGAACTCATCAGAAAAAGAAACCTCAATGCCATCCTAAACTCTCTAGATACCTTTTGGACAGGGATGGGCGATATATTTAAGTCGGTAGTGGTACTCATTATTGCAGCCGATTTATTTTCTAAAGGCCTAATAGCCTTAGGCTTTATAGATGGATTAGTGAGCCTTTCTCAAAGCCTTGGTTTTGGAGCGGTGGGTATTGGCATAGTAATGACTATTATGATATTCTTGGCCTCCATCCTTATGGGTAGTGGCAATGCCGCCTTCTTTGCCTTTGGTCCGCTAGTTCCAAAAATAGCCACAGACCTAGGTGCCGATGGGGTTACTATTATATTACCTATGTCGTTCGCCGCCTCTATGGGCAGAACAGTATCGCCCATTGCAGGGGTATTGGTAGCCACAGCTGCCATTGCAAAAGTTACCCCCCTTGCAATAGTAAAACGAAACGCCATTCCATTTGGCATTGCCTT
>Ga0114962_10004139_pt1 | contig 11604 bp, 4 predicted proteins | sample C_130820_MF_Meta_FD_87017 | JGI IMG/M metagenome (GOLD analysis project Ga0114962, IMG submission 87017) | Freshwater microbial communities from Lake Croche, Canada to study carbon cycling - C_130820_MF_MetaG | ecosystem: Environmental > Aquatic > Freshwater > Lake | place: Lake Croche, Canada... | reverse complement strand
CCATAATATGCATCAATTCCCAAAGAACTACCGAGCGTAGCAGTATGACCTTGAGCAATACCGAGTACGCCAGGGCTGTAAAGAGATCCCGATATGCTGCCTGTTCCAGCATTAGAACCATTTATATAAAAATTCCAAGTTGAACCATTTCTTACAAATGCAATATGATTCCATTGATTAACTGTTACAGTGCCGGTAGATAGAACATAAACATCAGTGACACTGGTCGTTTGCCATCTAAACTGAATAGTCCCAGAAGAATTTCCAAGGAAGAGGCCCCAACCATAAAAATTATAATTTGAACCATAGCAATCTCCTAAAATTAATCTATAGTATGTATTATCAGTAGGATTTATCCATGTTTCAATAGTAAAGTTATTAGATCCTAAATCAACTTTAGGATCAATGTATAATTGAGGATAATAACCACCGCCAATAATAAAATTAAGACTACCGATATAATTTGTAAAAGGGCTCAATGCGCTTACTACTACACCTAAATACTGGTTTGTTGTAGCAGTGGTACCATTACTTGCAATAAGTTGATCTAAAGGTGAATTTACAGCAAACTGTCGTAAGAACCATTGTGAATAGTCTGTATATAATTGATGATTAAGAACTAGGTAATAATTGTTAATGGTCAAAGACCAGTTACCAGTAAGACTAACGCCCATACCAGATCCGGCAATTACCATATCAGACGTAGTAGATGTATTCAAATAAACCCATGCTTCAACTGTGTAATCTGCCGATGATGATAACCATCCTCCAGTTCTTGTTGAACTTAAATAATTGTTACCATTGAATTGCACACTATTATAAGTTACACCAGTGGCAAATGGATCTAATGTACTAGCAGTAACCCCTGTAACAGATATAGTATTAGTAAGTGTGCTGTAATCAACTATACTTGTTGAAGTTGTAGAAAATCTACCTGTTAATAATGTAGTACCTGTGTTAATTGCTGATATATTGCCTGAAGCTGCATTTTGTATAGTGCTTAATGGAATAAGATATGGTAAAAAATTACCTGTATAAACTGGATATGTTACTGATCTAATATTTGAAAGATAACCTGTGTGATATGCGCCTTGACTTGGTAATCCACCAATAGTAACTACTCCACTCGTAAATGTTGGGCTCCAAGACTGTGTAAGGACCGCTGATCCATTTTGGTATATATAAAATATGTTACTTGATCTAACAATAGCAACATGTACCCACTGATTTAATGTAAAAGCAGTGGGTGATGAATATGTAATTACACCAATCTGTCCAATTGATATATAATTGTTACGATGATAAACATAGAAACCATTTGATGCTCCAACTCCAACTAAAAAGTGATTTGTAATATTATCAGATGACGTTGCATACATCCAAAATTCTACAGTAAAATTATTTGCAAGTGCAGGCAATGCACCGGCAGACACAGACAAGTATGCAGACCCGTTGAAATAAAGACTATGATATGAACTCGGGTCAAATGGATTTAATGTACTAGCTGCTACACTATTAAAGTTACTGATTGCATAATTATTCAAACTACTATCACTAATGACGTTATTGATTACATTAGAAGAAATTAATGTTGTGGGACTATAATTTAGCAATAAGGTATTATTTTTAAAGTATGGATCTGACTGAATTCTAGGATATAAGTTTGCAGGGATAGCATAGGTTATTATAACAATACCACTGCCACCTGCACCACCTGATCCAGCAGGGTTAGAACCACCGCCACCGCCTCCACCACCACCTGAGTTAGTTGTTCCTGCTGTGCCGGCAATTACAGATGATGTTCCACCAGCACCGCCGCCACCATAACCGCCTGGACCTGCGGTCAGGAGGCTGGAGCCACCACCACCGCCGCCTGCTAACCAAATTGGCGATCCAGTGATCAGTGTAATTGTCCCCGATCCACCTTGACCCGAACCAAATATGTTTGAACTACCGCCTGGGGCACCAGCGCCGCCACCGCCGCCGTTGGCGCCGGTATTACCGCCAGCTCCTCCGCTATTACCTTGGCCGCCAATACTACTACCACCGGGTGTGGTACTGGCGGTACCGCCCCCACTTCCTCCGTTCAGATTAGTATTATCATTAATTGAGCCGCCAGCGCCGCCACCATATGCAGTAAGTACAGTAACACCATTGGTCAAAGTACTATCATTGCCAGTTCCGCCTTTAGTTGCAGAGAGACCACCAACTCCACCTGTACCTCCACTACCAACAGTTATGGTTAATGTACTGGTAATAGAATACGTTGAAGAAGTTAAAACACCACCTGCACCTCCGCCGCCAGCGCCGCCTTGTGGTGAAGTAACTTGCAGTGTACCTCCACCTCCACCGCCACCAGCAACAACTAACACTTGAGCAGTAGTAGTAGTTACATAACTAGGTTTAGTAAATTGTCCTGATGATGTAAAGACATGAACAGCATAATAGGTAGTACCGCTAGAATAAAATCCCACAAAATTTCCACCGTAGGTGCTGGTAGAAATAACAGGAGGTTCTCTGCGTTGTCTTTTAATTACCCCTAAATCATATGGCATGTTTCAAAATTCTCATTATCACTTATTTAACCGGAAGCGCCTTCTGGGGTACGAGGAATGCCGAAGTATATCTTGCCACACCTCTGGTTATACGTAGATCATCTATATATCCACTAAAATAGCCTGTACCAGCAGCTCCAAAACCTATACGTACAGTGGGGTTGATAAAGTTGGTAGCAGTATTATAATATGGAATACCTTCAGGTATTCCATTTAAATATAAGTTTAAATTACTTAAACGTCTTACTAATGCTATGTGATTCCATGTATTTACACTAATAAATGTAGTACCTGTTATATAACCAATACCCAGTGTACTAACATTCAATGTGCCAGTATTGCCTAGGTATATATCAAATCCAGCATTAGCTGTATTAGTTGTTCGCATATCAAATATTGATCTAACAGTACTTGCTTGTAATGTAGCCGCAAGTTGTCCAGGCTGAATTTGAGGTGCTACATTGATCCACATCTCTATAGTGAAATCAGAAACTCCTAATGCAGAACTAGCAGTTGAGAACGGTACTATTGTCAAATAATCAGAAATACCAGAAAGATATATACTTCTAGGATTATAATTAGTAACAGTAGAAGATACAGTAGCGGTATTTATAGTTACAACATTATTTTGCATACTATAATCTGCTATTGCAATGTTAGTGAAATTCAATAATAATGATGTATTTGTACTAGTGTCAATGGTCTTCAATGGCGCAACAGGTGAGTTAAATGGTGAATTATATATCGATTGACCTTTTATTACTCTAAAATCTGAAATATAACCAGTGAAATATGATGTTGCAGTGGGGCCATTTCTTCCTATTACCATTTGTCCTGTAGAGAAGTTTGTTGATGAATTGACAGTTAATATTACGTTTCCATTTTGCCATACAGACATATAAGATGCTGTTCTAGTCACAGCTATATGGTTCCATGTATAAGGAACAACAGGTGATATAGATAATGGCGAAGTTGTATTACTATAGCTGAAACTTAACAATCCAGTAGTTGCTGCGATATTCAAAGCAAATGCATTTGGACGAGTAGAATCCCCAAAGTTGCCCACTGTATCAAAAATACATTGAGCAAGAGCAGTTGATGTTGTATATACCCAACATTCAATGGTAAAATCTGAACTAAGTTGTAGAGAAGGTACAAATGTAGCTGTTGTTGTATAAAGATAATCACTAGTACCATTAAAAAACACGCTGCCACCTATGGTTAATGGTGTATATGTATATCCCATAGAGTATGGAGAATATTTTTGAATCTTGGGAGTACTAGTAGCTGTACCTGTACTAATAGCAAATGACGATGTACTACTATCACCATGTTTGTAGGTGTTGTGGGTAAGAAGTACGGTATTTGCTGATGCATTGAACGGAGCAGCAGGTGGTATAAAAGTAGCAACAGGTACCGGAACATTTCTTACAAATGATGGAGTACCTGCACTTGTGGCTAATATGTAAGGTGAAGATGAATAATTTCTAAATGCAGTACTAGTTGTTAAAAAAGTTAGTAGTGTTGTATTTGTAATGTTTGGTAAATTTGTTGCAGGTACTGTAAAGTTACTAGTATAAAGTGCTGCACCGTTAAGAACTCTTAAATTTGACACATAGGCTGTTGAATATTGACCAGCGGTAGCAGTCCCACCTAGAGTAAATCCAGTCTCTGTGATGTTTGTAGTGAAGGCAACAGAATAAGATAATGTTCCATTTAGGTAAAGAACTACTTGCCCTGAGTTTCTGACCCAAGCAACATGATACCATTGATTAAGAGTAAAAGCAAGACCACTATTAAAACCTGCAACAGACGTGGTCATATACCATTGTCCGCTAAGTGCTCCGAATGCTACTCCATTAGCAGTAGTAAAACCTCCAGCAATATGATTATATCCAGCAACTGCTGTCCAATATACCCAAAATTCAACTGTAAAATTATTGGTGCCAAATATAAATGCTGTTGAAGTAGCACTGGACAAATAACTACTGCCATTAAAGTAAACTGAAGTTGCTGTACTAGGAGAATATAAAGCACTAGTTGATACTTTTAAATTACTAATAGATCCATTATAGAATTTATTAAAGTATGCTCCGGATACTATACCATATGTTTGTGTAGTATTTGTAAGTGTGCTAAATGTTGTACCAGTTGTTGAGAATTGACTAGCACCGTTTATAAAAATTGTAGCGGTACCTGCATTAGATACCCATGCTACGTGATTCCACGAACCTGTTGATAATGTATTAGTTGCAGTTATAAAATTATTACCATTGATTGCATCTCTCCAATACATCATTGGTTTATTAGAAGAATCTAATCCCACACTCCATGCTACTCCGGGACCATTTGGCTGTACATCACCTAAAATAACAGTAGCGGTATTGGATAATTGAATATAGTTTGGATTTAACCATGCTTCAATGGTAAATGTCCTATTTGTTCCCCAAAATATATTTTGTTGAAATACAGTGCTTGTAGTAATTGTTGAGGCAAATGATGTATAATCTGTAGTACCATTAAATGCGGTACTCCACAATGATCCATAAGGACTAAATGTTCCTTGTGCGATTGTAACTGATGCTGTATTAATAGTTATGTTATTAACACTAGAATCTATAAATGTTCTATTGTTAGTTACTGTAGTTAGTTGCCCTGACAATAGTAAAGTAGTATTTTTTAAATTTGAATCAGTAAGGTCTGTGGGGAATCTAGCAGCATCACCTATAAATGCAGGATATCTAAATATAACAATACCACTACCACCAGCAGCAGCATTAGAAAAATTTACATTACTTCCACCACCACCCCCACCTGAATTAACAGTTCCAGGAACAGCAGAAACTAGTGCGCTAGATAGCGTATAATATCCACCATTACCTCCTCCACCAACACCGCCTAATCCAACACCGTATAAAGTAGAATTCCAACTGCCCCCACCGCCTCCACCACTATAAGCTACCATAGCACCAGAGTGATTAAAGTATCCGCCAGCACCCCCCTGACCTGCTGGGTATTGTCCATTAATCGAAATAGGCCATGTGCCCTCATTTACTGCTGGACCACCTGGATAAGCAAATCCACCACCACCACTGGCCAAACTTTGTGATCCTTGACCACCACGATTTCCCTGTCCGGGTATTGCTGCTCCACCGCTGCCGCCTCCAGGTGCGCCGCCGCCACTACCGCCAATTTGTCCATTGTTTAGATATGGAGAACCGCCACCACCACCACCAAACGCTCTAAATATTACAGTTGATGTATTAAATGGTGCAAAGGTTGATATAGATACAGTTCCACTTGTTTGCGTTAATACGTTTGAAAGAGTGGATAGATCACTAATAGTAGCAGTATTAAATGTCAATAGTACAGTTTGAGTAGTGATAGCATTAATAGTAAAATCAGTAGATGTTGTTTGAGTAGCTGAAGTAAAAGTTGTAGGTGGAGTAAAAGTTCCTGTACTTGTATAAATTGCAACACCTTTTACCACACGTAAGTTACTAATATAAGCATTTACATAATATGCAGGTTCTGATCTTGCACCAACGGTGAATCCTACTTCAGTTATATTATCAGCAGTTGGTCCAGGACTCGGAGCAAGATAACCTGACCAACTACCATTAAGATAAACATTCACGCCCGGTGAAACACTGGTATTTCTAACCCATGCCACATGAGTCCATTGTTGAAGTTTAAATGTTGCACCTGGAGTTGCTTGATAACCAACTGATACTGTACTCATGTATGGAATAAAACCAAAACTACCAAATATATATCCTGCTGAACTTCGACCACTACCACATATGAAATATGTAGTACCAGCAGTAATGGCATTATAATAGACCCAATATTCTACAGTAAAATCACCTGTACCAAATGTAAATGCGGTCGAAGTAGCACTGGTTAGATATTGATTAGTTCCATTGAATGATAAACTTCCCGAATATGTTCCGGGACCACCGCCTACTGATACAACAGTATTAATATTTTGAATATATGTGGCAGTGAGTCCAAGAGAACTATCAAAAAGAATACCGCCACTGGAAGTAGTAAGCAGTAACAAGCTAGTTGATGTTCCCGAAATTGCTGTAGAAGGAGCGCCATTAACATTGGCATTTTTTGTAGCAGTTAATGGTGCTGTTACCCCAGTTACACCGGGATTATATACTGATAATCCTTTGACTATACGATAGTTATTAAAATAACCCGTAAAAAACATTCTTTGAGTTAAATCTATGTTTTGACTTCCGTAGCCAATCATTATGTTTGTATTAGTAAAGTTTGCATAGGTATTAGAAGAAGCAGTGGTTATGAAAGAAATCTTATCTTTTACTCCATTTACCCAAACATTTAAAACACCATTACTTCTAGCCACAGCTATATGACTCCATACGGCATTTGAAACTCCATTAAGAGTATTAATATAAGTTGTGCCGCTGGTATAGATTGTTACTCTATTAAGCCAATCTAAATAAACTATAAATCCTCGTTCTGCTGTATCTGGGTTAGAGAAATTTCTAGAATTAAAAATAGGTCGATAACTGTAGGTGGTAGTTTGTAATCCATAAGAACTAGTTGGATATAACCAGGTCTCTATAGTAAAGTCTCCTGTACCAAATGAAAACGCAGCATTAGTAGCAGTTATATAACTGTTGGAGAAATATGTAGAATAATAATAAGATGGATTAGTTGTATTATAAATTACAGTATCACCGCCGTTACTACCAGGAGCGCCTACCTGTGCTGTTTGCCCAACGGTATTAACTCCTCCGCCTGCACCAATGGTAACACCAAAAGTTGTTCCTGATGAAATATAATTATATCCCAATGGATTTGTATAATACCCACTATATGTACTAATAGTGTTAATTGAATAACCTGTTGAAGTAGGCGGAGCATACAAATTTTCACTGCCTGATCTAAATGCTCCCCTTATGCTACCGCCGCCAGAAGCAGCGCTCATAAAGATTACTCTTAAACCGTCGGCTTGATAAGTCGATGTACTTAATGCAACATTGGTAACATCCGTTAAAGGGGTAGAATAATATGTATTATTTTTTCCAATCCACCAATATGTTCTTTGACCTGCTCCGCGAGATGAATCCCATACTAATTGTATTGTATCACCTGCTACAAATGCTCCTAAAGCAGTTTGTACTGATCCAATCCAGTTACCGGTTGTACCATTAGACAAATTAACATATGGAATATTAGCATATCCATCTTTAGGAGATCCATCTCTAATTAAACCAATTGCTACGGTATTAACTTCGATAGCAGTTATACCTATCTCCATATAATATAGTTGATTAGTATATAAATTACCAGGATTAAATTCAGGTATTACTGATGATCTTGCTCCGCCTCCTGCTTGTTGAATATTATCCCATTTAAATCCAAAAGAACTGCCGTTTCCTGAAAAATCTGAATAAGTAGGATTCCATCCTCCTACAACATTTGCCTGTGTTGATGTAGTTACTGCCAAATACGCAGGACTTGGATATACCCTGTTAATGGTAGTTAATGCAAAACCAGAAATTATGCCGCCACCGCCACCACCCCCACCTGCATTTGTACCAGCATTATTTCCACCACCCCCACCACCGGCTACAGCTAAAAATTCTAAAGGGTATATATTAGATGTAGCAGTGAATATACCAGATGCTGTAAAGATGTGGGCAATATAAGTTGTACCACTATAGGTATATGAAGTAATCGTTCCTCCTTGAGCATAGGGGCTAGAAGTTACGTTAGCTGCTGTTAATGTTGAAACATAACGTTGGCGGCGAATTATACCTAGATCTAAGGTCATTGCTTATTAAGGTAATAAAATATTTCCGTCATCCGGAGGTGCAGGAATTGGATTAGAAATCCATGTTATACTTTCTTCATCCCAAGAATAAAAATATCCCTCAACTGATTCAGGAATAGGAATAGGAGGTTCCCATAAGCATGTATCTTCATTTAATATCCAACTTACATAAGGCCGAGAAGCATAAAATGCATCTCTTTCAGCATCGTATGTATAACCTATACCTGCATAATTTTTTCTTAGAGGATTTCCGCCTAATTTATGTTCTCCACCATAGGTATTATAGCTAGTTTGTATCCAAGAATCTGGTGCTCCAAACATACCTGTGTTAATAACATCTTGTTCAGCTACAATAACTTGTGTTACTATTCCGTTTTCTACTTTTGCAAAGTGACCCATTTTTTACCTCGTAATTATATTATTAGGTATTTATGTGATTATTATTATTGATTTTAAAAAGTTACCAGCTAGTAGCAACTACTATACCATCACCGCCATTACCCCCCGCACCGGATGTTGCACCTGTACCCGTTAATACCCCACCGCCACCGCCACCCCCACTGCCATAAGCACCGTTACCACCTCTACCACCTGTTTGGTTAGTAGTTGTAGTACCGCCTGATGAGCCTCCACCTGTGCCGCCATAAAAAAACCATAAACCACGTATTGGTTGAATTCCGTTAGATCCAGGGCTACCATTACCTGTTGCTGTAGCAGCGCCTGCACCGCCGGGTAATGTAGGAAATATACCAGCACCTGTAATTGCTCCACCAGCTGCTCCAACTGATGCTGCTGCACCAACACCGGCACCGCCTGTTCCGGGAGTTACTACCAAACCAGTAGTACCGAGTGTAAATGCACCGGCTGCACCTGTGGTACCACCGGCATTACCAATTATACCTGCAATGTTAAGGTTAGCTGCTAAAGTTGAATAAAATGTTCCTAGAGTAGATAATGGTGCTTGTGCTACTGTAGTGATTAAAGCAGCAGTACCAGCAGTACCTGCTGTGGCACCTGTTGCTGCTGCTCCAGCAGCCCCAGCATTGACTTTAATTAACAAGTTTTGTGCTGTTAATCCAGTATCGGGATAGATTGCCACATGACTAGCAATACCTGCTTGTCCAGCATTACCTGGGTTAACTGTAACACCAGCACCGCCAAGTCCGCCGTTTCCTACCGAAATATATAATACATCAGGTATTGCCCACGCTGGAAAAGTAACAATGGCCTGTGATCCGGAAGCACCACCACCCCCACCTGCTGCTGTGCTAGCTGCACCAACTGTACCACTTCCGCCGCCACATCCACCTGATAGTACAAAAAATTGTACAAAGTTAATGCCACGTGGTTTAACCCAAGGGACCCAACTGGCACCAGCTACGGGAGAGTTGGCATAAAATACCTGTACATCATATTTAGGATTACCAGCAAGATGACTTATATCTAACATAGATTAATACTTTCCACCTATTCCTGTTACATACCAACCTGTAGCCACAGCAGCCCCTAATCCTACTAATATTCTATATCCCGGAGGTAATGCTAAGTTCATTGGATAATCAATTTCTACTGATGCTGCTGTCATTGACACAGCAGTAGCCGGTAATGATATTTCACCATAGAACATATTGTTATTAACATAATCAGCAGGGTTTGCTACCTGTCCTGAAATAACTGCAACCTGTTGTGTATAACTTGTAGTAGTTGTAACAAAATATGCATACTCACCGCCTGGTGCTGGGCCGGAATACAAACGATAACTAACAGCACCAAATACACCTGTCCAATTCCAACTAATAGATCCAAAAGCGCCGCCCGGCGCAATCACATTGACCGCAGCTGATTCGCTTGAAGCTGGGCCTAACCCACCCCACATATCTACAGCTTGTACTTTGGCATAAAATGTACCAGTGGATAGTGATCCGCCTGATGAACTAGGTGTTCCGGTAATTGAAGCAGGTGCAATTAATGGGGATATTTGATTTAATGTACCTTCATTGATCCATATACGTGCAACTGTTGTAGCATTGGCGCCGTCTCCTCTTGCTTTAAATCTTACTCTTTGAATAAATCCGCCATTGACAGCATCGGCAGTGAATACTGGAACAACAAATGTTCCAGTACCTGCAAAGTCCATAACAACTGAGTTGGTAGCAGAGTTAACAATTAATGTTCCTCCTTGTATGTCTCCTACTCTTGAAAAAATTGGGGATGAATTTCCAGCCATGTTTGATATTCCTTAAATTAACTATATATTTATGGTAGGTACCAACCAGCAGCTCCAGTTATGACTGAGTAATATGAGCTAACACCAGAAGCACCAGTATCACCTTTACTACCTACAAAACCATTATTGCCTGATGGACCCGCAGCACCTATCGATCCTGTATAACCTACAGCACTAGTAGCAGGACCAACCCATGTCCATTCGTTAGCAGCTATTTTTATCAATGTACCAACGCTATATTGAAAATTTAATATAGGATAATCTGTATAATGAAGTGTAACTGCTGCGGAATATGGTGCAATTGTTACAGCACCTGCACCAATTTGTTGAATATCTACACGTTGTCCAACAGCAAATGCAACATCAACATCACGTGGAATTATAATAGTACCACCTGTTGCATTGTTTATTTCTACCAAATAACCAGCATCACCTGCTGTTAATGTGTAAGTAGCACCTGTTTGTACATTTAATGATTGTACAGAATTAAATGCTCCGATACTACCAGTATATCCAAAACTACCAGTATATCCAAAACTACCAGTATAACCAATGCTACCTGTATATCCTTGACCACCTGTTGGTACAACAAATAACCATTCATTAGATGCAGTTTTAACCAACGAACCTAAACTATATTGAGCAGCTAATATAGGATAATCTGTAGATACTACAGTAACACCTATATCTCCGACTACAGTAACACCACCTGTACCTAGTTGTTCTAAATCTAATCTACTTCCTATTGGAAAATTAACTGAACTTTCTGCTGGTACTGTTAATGTAATAGGACTACCACTGTTTAATTTTAAGAATACTCCAGCATCGCTTAATGCTAGTGTATAGTTACCTGTTTGTGTATTGAATGCTTGTATTGCACTACTGAAATTACCTATACTACCGGTGTAACCTGTTGTACCCGCGCCTGCACTACCAGTATAACCATTTTGCAATACAAAATTAAATAATGCATTTCCAGGTGTGCCTGAACTAGTAACAGTTGAAGTTGT
>Ga0114962_10004137_pt1 | contig 11605 bp, 10 predicted proteins | sample C_130820_MF_Meta_FD_87017 | JGI IMG/M metagenome (GOLD analysis project Ga0114962, IMG submission 87017) | Freshwater microbial communities from Lake Croche, Canada to study carbon cycling - C_130820_MF_MetaG | ecosystem: Environmental > Aquatic > Freshwater > Lake | place: Lake Croche, Canada... | reverse complement strand
TGCTGCCGTGTAGGTGAAGGTGCAGAGGTTAAAAGAGGTTGGTGTTCCATTCCCAACTGCATTGATAAACGTTACTAATGCAGAAGCTGTCGCGCCACCTGCGGCCGTCAGAGTGCAGCCGAAGAGTGACATAGAGCCGATGCCGTTTGAAGATACGCAAGCGGCAGTCGTGGTGTTATTGAACTGACATTGGATCGCATTCAACCGACTGGCGTTGAGGAGTACGCAAGCATTTGCGGTTGTGTTCTGTGTTACGACTGTGTTATACATGACGACGACGTTGTTGCCAGTCCCGTCACTGTTTTCCACGATAGCCCCTGTGCCGTAGGAAGTAATGTTGGAATGCTGAATATACCAACTGCAGTCCTGCGATGTTGAATCTGCGCAGACTACATTGCCGACTATACTCACGCCAGACATGCCCTGACTGATGGCGGCTGTGCCAGTGGGACTGAATGTTAATGTTCCAATAATGACAGCATCCGCTACACCTACATTTCCAACCAAGAAGGTATTGTTACGGGTGACCGTGGGGTTCTCTGTGTAGGTGCCTGGGGCGATGTTGATGTTAAGGGGGATAGTGTCAGAAATGGAAACCGTTGCTGCCAAGGCGCCAGAGACCGTCGCAAACGGGCGTGAGACGGAGCCTGTGCCTGTGCTGTTTGATCCATTGACTGCGACATAGTAATTATACTGCTGGGGTGTATTGATAAGGCTCCCAATGGTGTTAAGTGAGTAGGGGGTCGAACCGCCGAACGAAGAGACGACATCAGCAGTGGCTCTGGAGTTTCCAGTAACCAGCAGATTTTGTGGTGACCCCGCTACGCCAATGTTTGTATCGCCCAACATTTGAATAGTTCCGCCAAGGGCCAACGGATCTATTGTTATGTTGCCCGTGTTTGTAGAAAGGTTTAGCGCAGTTCCTCCTGCAATTGACGTAGGGGCGAACTGAGAGGCCACAAGGATGCTCCCGTTCAAATCTAACAGAGCTAATTGCCCAGCGCCACTGTTTTGAATCGTCAGAGGTTGTCCAGTAACACCATTTATCGTCGTGACGTTGTTAATATTATTAGCAGAAAGATCCACATTCGTTAAGGCTGGATAACTGCTCCAATCAGCATTCGGTGGTATGGGCGGAGGATAAGCCACGCCGTTGATTGTAGCCACTCCAGTGATCCCGCCTGTGCCAGTCATGGTAAGGGTCTGTACGCCTGACACTGTGCCAGTTCCTGTCATTGTGATACTCTGAATGCCTGTCATGGTTCCAGCGTTTCGCATAGCAAATGAAGCACAGTCTGCAATGGTAACATCCGCTGCAGGGCCTGGCACAGACGCGCGACCTTTTAGGTTGAGTCCAAGCGATGTAAAAGGATAAACATCAGTGGCATACAAGTCAGAGTTTCCTGCAATTTGAACGCCGGCTGGGCTGGACAAGCGAATGCCGCCTGCGACTCCTGGCACGCCGTCGCCGTATAAATATATAGTGTTAGGATACTGTCCTAAAATTGGTGGGGCCAGAGACGCAACGATGCTAACAATATCCTGGCCATAAATATTCATAGACCCCGCAGTGCCAGGTAGAGTTGGGACGGCGCCTGCGGACAGTGCGATAGTTGCAGAGCTAACACTGACACGACTGGTTGCGCTGCCGTATTCGCCAAGGCCACCGGAATATGCGTTGATGTCAATTTTTCCACCAAGGCCCAATGCCTGGTTTGATGATCCATATGCATTCAGCTGAATGGCGCCATAGCCAATCTGTTGAGTGCCAAGCTGATACCCTGGCTGCGCGTTCAAGGCGATATTACCGCCGCTGCCATTCTGCGCTGTGATATCGACATTTGCTGCCGCTACAATATTAATGCCTTTATCCACTGTTACATTGTAAGCCCCACCTGTGGTCGAGTTGATGGCGTTATTGTCCGCAATAATATTTAAGGGCTGACTGCCAGGCGCTCTGATAACAAGGGGTTCTGTTGTGACGCCTGTGATATCATTAAAGGCAGGATAGCTGCTCCAGTTTGCGGCATCGCCTTCTGTACCTGTGGTAATGGCCTGGCCGTTGAATGTTAGGAGCGTGCCGCCACCATCAGTCGCTAATGTGCCACCGCAGATGTCAAAGAGGATCTGCGACGTCGTGACGCTGTCGGTCGTAGCGGCAACGGCTGGGTTGGTTGAAAGACCGCTGGTGAGGATTCCTGAGGTGTTGGTGTTGATTCCTGCGGCAACGGTGCCGCCAACGGGTCCTGCAAGGGTGCCAGTGACATTGATGGATTCAAGGGTGGCAAGTCCGCTTGTGGTGAGGGTGCCGAAAGAGGCTGCACCGTCGCCTGAGATATCGGTAAGTCCTGTGATGCTGAAGTTGTTGAAATCCACACTGGCAAGTGCGGGATACAGACTCCAGTCAGCGACGTCTTGAATGTCACCAGCCTTAGCCAGAAGCTCATTATTATAGTATAGATTAGCGTCAATAGAGTGTAAAAGCTGTGTTCCACTTGCGTCATCTAATAGTATCTCACCATTTAGTGCCGGATTCAAATACCATGTGTTAGGCATTAAAGAATCGCCATTGTAAAACACACCATCCCCAAAAGCATGCAGCGTTCCAACACCAGGGGTTGGCACAGGCGGCGGTAGCAAATTATTCATTACGATACTGCCATTCAAAGACGGGTTCAAATACCAAGTGGAAGGCATCAGGCTCTGGCCACCGTAGGCTATCACACCAGGGCCTCCTACAAGATCCTGTTGAGGGCCGCCACCTATCGGATCAAAAATAACAGTGCCACTTTGCGTTGGATAATTATACCAATCTGTTGAAGCACCGCCCTGTGACGCAAGTGCGAAATATGACTGACCGTTAGAATAAAAATTTGAAACATCTGCTGGTAAATTTACAGCCTCTGTAATCAATGTACTTCCAACAACAGGCGCAGCGAAAGCAACAGGCTCAGGAGCAGGTGGCGGGGGTGCCGCATACACCGGAGGCGCATGAACTGCAGCCGGAACTATTTGAATAGGCTTAGGGACAGGCGCCGGGAGAGACGTGGGGGGTGGGGCAGGAGTCGCAATTTCAGACGTTCCTTTACGTATGAAATTATGAACTGGCACGTTGTTAAATTCATCCATTCACTAAATACTCACAAGTTTTTATACGGTGCCGCCTGGCAGCAAAGGTGTAGGAGCATTTGCAATCTTGATGGCCGACACACTGTAAGTTAGCGAAGCCTGGACGTTCTGGAAAACATAAGGCAGGTAAGATCCAAGAGCACCGTTCTCAAACAGAATGTTGTATGTTGCAGTAGCAGTAGCCGTAACAGGAGGACCCTGTGTTACAACAACAGTAGAAGCCGGGGTTACATTGTTGCAGAAAAAGCCCTTGGAATCTACGATGGCACCACCCACAATGGAAACACTGCCCACGGCACTCAGGTCGTTGTTACCGCCTCCATCGCAAAATATAGCATACACGCCGGAACCAGCGGAGAAGACAGAAGCAGGAACAGCAACAGGGGTGCCAGTCGCAACTACAAGAGGCACAGCAGCGCAAGCGATAGCACCGGGAAGACTCTGGGCCGTGGATTTAGAAAAACTGGTGACCGGAGCGTTACCACCAGAAAAAGGCACGGCGTCGGGGCCAAGGTTGGCAGTTACAACAAGGACGGGTTGAGGTTGAGCCATCTTATAATATTAGCCGCGATATTCTTTGGCTGGAATCTTTTGGTTACGTCATAACGGGTATAGACCCAGACAAAAACGGAACCATATACACGGCGACCTGTGATAAAACAGCCGTTCCTGTATTCTGGAGAATGAGTTGCGCTCGTGAAGTGGCTGTAGATCCAAACCAAATGAGCAAGTTGCCTGTGCCGATGGGCTGGGATGAGCCGCACCCTCCTGCGACCCAGATAGACCCATTCCAGTAGCCAAACGTGTCAATCTGTCCGTTAATATTGACCGCCGCATTATCGCCTACACGCACCAGAATATGATAGAATCCTACTGCTGATGGATTGGTAATATTCCAAGGCAACTGATCCAGATTGCCGCCGCTGTTAATAATCTGTTGTGTAATACCACCATATCCAACCCCTGCATTCGGTGCTGAATACACAGTCGTGGGAAGTTCCAGTCGTATGGCCGTGTCATTAATAGAAATAGCGGGAACGGGGTTGTTCGTCGCCGATGTGAGGTTCAGAACGCCCCCACCTCCCACCCCTACGTTCGTGGAGACCGTGGCAGCTGACCCTGCTCCATATCCCTGTAGGCGTAACGCTATACCAGTCCCCGTGCCTTTTGTAATATCTACAACGGCCGTGTCGGCTACTCCCCCTGTATCGTTAATGAAAATGGACGTAGGGTTAGCAACGGAAGACCCCAGCGTCAATGAAGCGACTCCTGATGCGACTTGCTGACTGATATTCGCATTACCGGGGGCCGTCTGTTGTAAAACAATGCCGCCGGCCGGAGGACGACTGGCGCTGTTCGTCACTGTCGTGGTGTTGTTGAGGTAGATGGCCCCAGCGTCCAGAGGATTTCCCAGATTAGTTGTGTTCGTAAGCTGATTGAATGTTGCTATGTTTGCGTTTGTAGTATCATTTCCGATGGCCAGCTGACCAGGAATAGCAGTGTTATCATAGACGGCAATGCCAGTCGTGGTGGGGTCGCTAAAATGAATCGCATCCTTTGCCCCTCCGTTCAAATAAATTGTAGCATTGTTGCCGCCTGGAGTCATAAGTGTGAGAGAGCTATTCGGTGCTGTTGATGCTGCGTCCGTAGAGCCAATAGTTACAGCAGCATTCACGGTGTCTATCGCTACCTGGTTAATATTATCAATAGCATTTGCGACCCCAAGAACTCCATCATTGGAAGTCTGGAGGAGAATAGCACCCGACCCTGGATTCGGCACGCCCATCTGTATGGAAGAACTACCACCCACTATGTTTTCAAGGAAAAATGTGGCGTTACTTCCATTTGCAACTAAAGAAACATCCCCATTCGTGTCTGGGAGGATAGAAGCAGGGCTCTGTAAAGAAGAACCAGGACCGTCTGGTGCGCCAGTATTCAGCTGAAAACTAAACGTGCCTACAGAGCGCTGCGTTGATACGTCAGCAGGAACGTTAGTAGAGTTAGTTAGGTATCCGGGATACGACATTCTATATAGGCATTACAAATCTAACTTGCAGTGGAAAACTTCGTCCATCAATGTATCAACGCAAATGAAGTGATGATTGGCTGTCAGGAGTTTGTATGAATGGCACTTGTCTTCTATTGTCTTGCCGGGCAGGATGTGACGTAACCAGTTCCGTACTACCTTCTCAATAGCTATGTCGCTATTCAGTCGGAAGCATAAAATATAATTTAGGTTAGTCCTGCCGATAGCGTTTAAGATTGACAGTTCCTGGGCGCAAATTATAGTGGATTGACCATTGTTACGTCCGATAGTGAGCAGCTTGGAAAGTGCTTTCGTATTTTTGCCGTCTAACATGTCATCTAAAATGTGTAAGAAAGGGTAATGATTTTTGGTTTTGAAACTGAGGGCCATTGTCTCCTTGATGATGTCGGGGTAAAACTCTGGCGCGATAGCACAGCTGCGGCGAAGCGGACCATAGATGTCAGCCTGTGATGATCCAGTGGTTAGGATCGTAATGTGGTGTTTGAAATATTTTTCCCAAAGCCACAACATTGCACTGGACTTGCCGCTGCGCGTGCTTCCTATGAGACCAAAACTTACACCACCGTTGGAAGGTAAATCAATTGATTCCATTTTGCGAAAAGGTATAGCGGGCGTCCTTACTTCCATACTATTCTCTAAGTAGATATTAGATGGAGAATAGGTTCCTACATGATTTTATGCGCCGACAAGCTACGCTGATTACTTCCGGGATCCCAGAAGAAGCGCCAACAAAAAAAGAAAAGAAGCCTAAATTTGGCACCCGGGATGGTAAGCACCCGTTCGGTGGTGATGACATGGAGGCAAGGTTGGCCACGATTGTAAAAGAACGTCCAGCCAAAAAAGAAGTCCTACAATATTTTCGTGACCGTATCGCTGAGTGCATGGCAGAGAATTTTTAATGCGGCAGTAAAGAGTCTTGAATGTGACGGATGAAGCGGCCATAAGTATAGTCTCCACGCCAGTGGGAATCTTCATGTTCTTCGCTGCCTTCCTCTTCAGTATTTTTTAAGTATTCGGTTCGGCAAGTTATTTCCAGCTCGTCACGGTCAGCCCATTTCTTAATCATTTCAGTGTAAGTCATGATGTTAGGACTGATATGCCTTGAGCTAATAATAACTCTGTTAGGCTGCCCATGGGTAAGAAGAATTTTCTTGATATAGTCTCCCAGCACTTGATTGTTAAAATGAATAGGATGTTTTGGCGCTGTCATAATATCGCCGACACAGCGAAACCCATCCACAATCCATTCAGTGTGAGCGCCACCCAGATAACTAACCCTTTCGTATCTGTTGATTTGATAGTGCGTGTCATCCACTACCAAAGCGATTTCAGGTGTCCATATTTCACGCTGTAATACTTTCTTGCCTGGCTTAGCAAGTTCAACATACGCATCCTTGAGTGCTTGGCTGAGCCTGAGCATATCACCCTCCGGCAAGTCAGCCATGAATGGGTGCGACACAAAGTGCTGCAGGAGTTCGGTTGCGGTCTTTGGCTTTTCTGAACAATCAAGGTCATAATGGCCCTTGGATGTACAGATGGAACAGGTGGGTGTGGGGGTAATCGCGGCCATCGTGCTGTTAGGGGGGGGCCTTTTTGGGGGCTGTCACCTTTGGGGTTTTTTTACTTAAAGTGTGATCCACGTAAATGCACCATCCCGGCGTTATAAGCTGTAGCATCATGACCCATCACTTTATGGACAGGGCCTGAAGCATGCTCCCCAGCCATAGGCGATTCAATAATACCCGACACAAGACGGGCGCGCTGCTCCGGGCCAAGTGACGTGCTGGTAATAATGCCAGGAATGCCCATGTTGTATTCCTTACGATTGGAAGGATGTTCAATGATGCCAAGAGACCCCATCATAGACGTGGCGGGGGGCGCCTGGCCATGACGAGCCGCTGCGATACCGCCATGGATCATACCACCAGTTTTGGACTTGGGGTGAGGGGCCATGTGAATGGCGTCACGGACCATATCACCCCGGACACGCGCCGTGCTTGACCCATAGTGAGCAGTACTCTCCATAAACTTACGGGCTTCTTTGTGGGCCGCCGTCAGCGCCTTGGGGCCACTGCCTGTTCCGGCATAGTCATCCGCTAAGCTTGACTTAATCTTCCCCGACTTGGTGACGCGTGAGGCGGTCTTGTGCGGCATCTTTCTATTATGGCGTGAGAAATAACCTTGGCGTAAAGTATAAGATGCAGAGCCAGGTTGCCTTGAACGTCCAGCAATCTATCCGCCCGGGTGAGTGCATTGACACCTTTTATGCAGGGAAGGAGAACTCCCTCAAGCAGTGCCATGCAACAGTAGAGGACAACCGTTTTTTCCAGGGTCTCCAGAGCACCCAGAGCAACTCTTCATCCACCGTCACGTTTAACCCTAATGAAGGCCTCGGGGAGGTAATTGTCGCCCTCCAGCTGCCCGCCCCTGCGACGGGTGTTGGCCTGGCTGCTCCTTTAGGCTGGGGCTATAACTTGATCCGTCGTATTGGCTACAGATATGGATCCTCTCAACTTTACTACATTACCGGGTCTCAGAACCTTATCCAGACGATTGCCCTGTGTGAAGACTCTGGTAAGAAGCAGGCCATTCTTTTCTTGGGCGGCCAGGCACTCACGACCCCCCAGGACTGGGCGGACCCGGCCAAGCGCACGGCCTATGTCTATCTTCGCCTCCCTCACTCCAGCCCTGCCCTCAGCGGTGGCGCTCTCCCGTTCCCGACGGATGTTTTAACCGCCCCCGTGCAGCTCCAAATTGACCTTGCCGACTTCTCCCAGGTCATCTCTGCCGTCACGGGTGCGGATGTTGTCCCTACGCAGCTTGCTCTGGGCCAGGTCAATTTCACGCAGGTTACGATGCAGGATGCGGGTGACCTTATCGCGCGTCGGTTTGATATGTCCAAGCATGCCCTTACGATTCCCCTCCCTGAGGGCTGGACACAGGAAGAGGTTCAGTTTCCCTTCGGCTCGGCAACGGATGGTACCTTCTCACTGTCGCTCACTGGCTGCAAGGCAGGAGACTTGAAAAAGCTTCGGATTTGGTTCACGGATCCTAACAACACGACGGGTGGCATCAAGAACACCAACATTTGGGTCCCCCCGGCTTCGATCCGTTTTGCGATTAACGGTCTTATTTACCTGGACTCCCTTGCCGGTTCTTACCTGCTCACAAACGTCCTGCGTCGTCGCACGCCTCCGTCGGTCACGGCGTCCCTCCTGGCATCCGCTGCGCCCCCTGCCTACACGGCCACGAACACTGCCTCCACGTTTGTTGAGATTGACCTTGCGCAGCCCTACTGTATCGGTAACAGCCAGGAGGTCGCACTCCTGCACGGCGTCCCAGTGATGAACAGCGTCCTGAACTTGACTGGCACGATGCCTATGGGCAACAACAACTACGTCTGTCACGTAGAGTATGTATTGAACTGCAGTTGGATGGCTTCCAGGGGTTCAGCAGAGTTCGTTTTTTAACCAACCTATACGTAATAGAGTCTATTATCAGTAGGTTGCTTACTCAGAATGCTCATCCACCAAAAAAGTAATGGCCATGTTGCCGGGTCCGCATTGGAGGATTTGTGGTCCGACTAAATCATTAGGATTTGATGCATCAGGAAGGTAGGGCGGCGCAAACGGAAGATTGTTGCCATACATGTCAAACATCTGAATGTCAATAGCATCAATAGACCTGTCAGCATTCCATTTCATAATTTTTGTATTTTTCATTTGACGGTGAATTTGAAAAGGTCTTCCTTGTACGGTGGTTGTAGAGGTTTCATTGGATATGTAAAGTCGGCAAATGATATCGCGGTGAATACTGTATTGGTTCGTGTTACCATCGCGGACATACTGCGCCTGGCAGAGAGTCGGGCTGCAGATGTCAATGTAGTCAGTGTAGAGACCCGTGTAGTAGGAACCATGGATCGCGCTGACCCAGTAGCCTGGCGGGAACACAGGCAGAGGATTGTTTGCAGTGCCAGGAACGTTAGGGTAATTTTTAGGGACAAGATGGACGTTGCCCGTGCTACCGGCAAAAGGAAAAGGTGCGGGCAGAGGAGGGTAAAGAGCGAACAAATCCTGAAACCCAAGTGTCCAGCAAAGATCCGGTTGAGAAAAATTTGATGATAAGAAAGTTCCAAGTTTTGCCGTGCTGCTGGCTTGGATTTCGCCTAACACATTTACAGCGCCATCAACACCGCTCCAGATTTGATTGTTTGCAAACGAAATAGCATTTGAAGCCTCATCCCACTGAACGTCAATCGCCCCTGGCGCTCCTGCTGTCACCAGGTAGGCGGCAATAGGAGCATTAACAGCTACTGCTAACTCTTCGCCATTGTAAAAGCCAGTTGGAACTTTAATAACTTTTAGCGCACTCGTAATAGTAAGAGTTGTTCCACCGGCACCATATACAAAAGTAGAAATGCGAAATGTCAGCTGACCATTGCCTACTCCTGCACCGTTAGGTGACACACCGGCTATTTGCTGAGCAGCTGGATCTTCTGAGCAAATTGTTGGAATTTGATAATTCATTAACAACTCAGAAACGCGAATTTTGTTCATCTGACCTTGAATAATGTTACCACCCAGAGTTTGAATACGGAAATTGTTAAAAGGCTGGAACTTCCTGGCTGTGGTAACAGGCCCCGCAATCCTATCAAAGGATGACATAGCCATAGTCGCATTTGCTGCCATTCTATATTCTGGCAACATTATTTATGTCCGCGACTTACGTAGAATGACATCCTTCGTGGCAGACATCTCAGCCTCAGCCTTTGAACCTTTATTGGAGGAATTGATCCGGGAACAAATAACTGTAAATCATGACCGGGCGCTTGCCGGGAAGGGCCGCAGTCAAGCTTTTGGAATCATCCGGCGCTGGTCGTACAGACCCCACCTGGCACGTAACACTTGGATGCGCCCCCGGCTTTGGCAGCTCTTGTTGAACTTTGCATCCGCTCATGTCCCTATTAGTTGGGATGGGGTGACGGTGAATGACACCTATCAATCCGCCCCACATAGGGACAAGGGAAATCAGGGGCAGTCTTTTACAGTATCGTTTGGCGATTTTACAGGCGGGGAGTTATGCATAGGTCCTACCAAGTATGACACCCGGCACAAGGGTTTGTTGTTTAATGGTTTCTCCGATGAACACTGGACAGCGCCGTTTGAGGGTAGGAGGTTTTGTTTAGTGTTTTACACCATTGTGTGGCCGACTAAGTTTTTGCCACGCTACAAGGTTGAGTGCAGGCAGGAGCCTGATGGTTTATGGATCGGGGATGAATACGATGAGTCAGAGGTTGTGTTAGACAAGAAGGGCCATGTGGTGCGCATATTGAAGGCACCCAAGCCCCGTGAATGGATAGGTAGGCTGACATCAAGGGGACAAAAGAGCCGGGCAATTAATCCACCCCCTGAGTAAATGGATTACGTCATAGCCATTCCATCTTACAATCGCCCAGGTGCTATTTCTAAAAAGACGTTGGCCATGCTTGACCGTCATAATATTGAAAAGGAACGTATTCACATTTTCGTGGCAACGAATGAACAAAATGTTTTATACACGGAAGCAAACCCCGGCTATAAAATTATAACAGCGCAGCTTGGTCTGGCTAATGCCCGAAACTTTATAACGAATTACTTTCCGATCGGAAAACCAATCATGAGTTTTGATGATGACATAACTGAAATTAAACAGAAAGCTGACACCAGGCTCCAGCCTATCGGTGACCTTCACGCTTTCATATTATCAGGCTTTGCGATGTGTGTGGAGCATGGCCGACTCATGTTTGGTCTGTACCCGGTTGCAAATGGAATGTTTATGAAACATAAATTGCGGGATGGCCTGCAGTTGTGTGTTGGTGGAGTGTGGGGTATTTTGAATCCCGGCTCAGAGTTGCGCATAACTGTTGAGTACAAGGAGGACTATGAACGTTGCATCCTTATGTATATGAAAGACGGTGGTGTGATTCGGTTTGATAATGTTACACTGGTCACTCAATTTTACAAAGGAGACGGCGGCATGGTTGATGTTAGGACCAAGGAGTTAGTGGCTGAAGCTGCTAATACATTACTAACAAGATATCCCCAATTTGTAAAACCCCGTAAATCAACAAAATTAGGATATGTGGAAATAGGATTATGTGTAAAATAGTGTAATGAAGTGTAAGGGGTCAAGGTATTTCATTGTGAAAATCACTTTACTACATTGGGGGCCAAAGGTGACGCTACACTTTGTTACACCATAATAGGTAAGCCCCATGTCGTCACTTTGCCCATATTGTCCGTTTGAAGCAGCCGAAGGCAAGGGGGGTCATGTTCGTACAGATAGTGTTAGGCGGCACGTCCAGCTGCGCCACCCGGCACCCATCTGGGATTATGTTGATGCAGGCGGATTCACCAATCGTAAGGTATCTCCGACGTTGATTATCAAGAC
>Ga0114962_10004134_pt1 | contig 11609 bp, 10 predicted proteins | sample C_130820_MF_Meta_FD_87017 | JGI IMG/M metagenome (GOLD analysis project Ga0114962, IMG submission 87017) | Freshwater microbial communities from Lake Croche, Canada to study carbon cycling - C_130820_MF_MetaG | ecosystem: Environmental > Aquatic > Freshwater > Lake | place: Lake Croche, Canada... | reverse complement strand
CTTAAAAAAAAATGAAATTATAATGAGTAAAATAAACCACTTAAAACCGAACAGTCAACGAACATATTTAATCAGTATTGTAAGCACATTAAAAGGTTTAAAAGGATTTGATAAAGAATTTAAATATTATTATGATAAAATGATGGAATTAAATAAAGAATTGAAAGTTAATAATGAAAAAAGCGAAACACAACAAGCTAACTGGATCAACCAAGATGAAGTATTAAAAATATATCATTCACTAGCAGAAAAGGTTTTACCATTACTAAAATTAAAAGGGAATAAAAAAATTAATCAAAAAGAATGGGATGATATTTTAGATTTTGTAGTTTTATCATTATATGTAAATGCTGAACCACGTAGAAATAAAGATTATCAATTAATGAAGGTGGTTAAAAAAGCCAAAGATTTGGGTGATGATTATAAAGAATTTAATTATTATTTACCTAGTAATGCTAAATTTTTATTCTATAATTTTAAAACAGCAGGCACATATAATTTACAAGAAATACCAGTTAATGGAGAATTAGAAAATATACTATTACAATATTTAAATATACATCCATTAAAAAAAGAAAAAAGTTTTTTTTTACTAGTTAATTATAATGGCAAAAAATTAAAACAAGTCAATAGCATCACACGAATACTAAATAGAATATTTAATAAAAAAATTGGTGTTTCAATGCTTCGAAATATTTACTTAACTGATAAATTTAAAACACCTATGGAAGAATTAAAAGAAACCGCTAATAATATGGGGACTTCTTCAAATACTATTCAAAATAATTATATTAAAATGGATGAAAAATAAAAAAAATATATATTATATTATATGGATAAATTTACTACAAATGAATTAAAAACCCTAATATTATATAAGTTTGAAGAACCTAAAAAAAGAAAATACACAAGAAAAGTAAAAGAACCAGTAAAAAAACCAATTAAAGAATATATAGAACCAAATTATAATAAAGAATATGAAGAACAACCCGAAAACCTTGATGACTTTCATTTAAATTTTGGATTAAACTATATTGAACCTAAGGAGAAATTACAACCTAAAAAACGAGAAGAAGAAAATGACTGGTTTGATATTGGTGCGGGTCATAGTAGTGTACAATCTGTATTAATACCTAAAAATAAATTTACAAAAATACAGGCGATCGAGTACATAATGGAACATTTTGAATTAATAAAAATGGATGAAACACCTAATTATTACCGTTTTAGACAACATAAGCCAAATAAAACAAGTCATTATGTTTCAAAAAAAATAAAAAATGGTATTATTTTAATTATTGAATATAATGATGATATGGGTGGGAGTTTACCAGTTGATATAATTTATAAGGCTATTAAAAATGGTTATTCTCATGCAAATGATAAACCAGATGAAATAATTGATGTTGGTGATGATTATGTTTTTGATAAAAATGATAGTTCAAATGAAGTACAAGTTTATATAAATTTTAAAGAAGAACGTATAATAATTAATTTTGTAGGTACTTATAAATTATATGATTGGGGAAATAATTATAAATATGTAACGGGTCGTTATAGAAATACTAGACGTTTCCAACATGCTAAAAGTATAGTTGAAAAAGTCATAAACTTATATCCACATTATAAAATTTCATTAGTTGGTCATTCTCAGTCTGCTGTTATTACTCGTGAAATTGGTAAAGATTTCGGAGATAAAATATTTGAAATTATAAATTTAAATGGGGCTAATTTAAGAGAGAAAGCACTGCCAAATGAATATAATATTAGAAGTAAAATTGATGTAGTTTCTTTATTAACAAAAAATAATGATCGAGTTATAACAATACCCCAACAAGGTTTTAGTATTTTAAAAGAACATTCGCCAGAAATATTAAAACGATTGAACCCATTACATGAAATAGGTGTTTAACATCATGTAAAATATAATTTAGTTAGCTTTCTTTAAAATAATAAATTTATTATTTTAAAAAAAAATCTTTAGTTTATTAATACATTTATGAGTGTTCAAACGTTATCAACTAATAATCAATTTAACAACCAAGGCGTATTGGCTGGAAATTTAAATGGTACTCCCCCATTAATCGGTTTTCCCGTCACTAGTACATCAAATAGTCAGGGTATGTATCAACATCTTGGAATAGCTGGCTCACCCAATTTAGAAACAAATTTTTTAAATGCATCAGCCTCAACAACTGGTGGTTTCAATTTTTGGACAAGTAACGCAACAACCGCACCTGATAAAATATTAAATTTAAGTACTCAAGGATTAACAACTAATAAAGTTATTAAAGTAGCATTAAATAGCGATGAATATACTATAAGGGCGAATGATTCAACTCTTAGAAATAATGCAAATGGGACAAACAACACACAAAATTCATATGTAATACAACTAGCAAATGATAATTTAAATACTCGTCTTAGGAATGATAATACTACTAATAGCCCATATACTGAATATATTGATTCAACCGCCAATAATTCACGTCTTAGTGCTACTGATTTAACTTTTAATGGTGTTAGTTTAAAAAGTAATGTGGCAACAAATACAACTGATATATCACAAAATTCATTTAATATAGCAACTAACACCACATCAATAACTAATATAAATCATATTTTACCACAAATTGTTGTTCCTCAATTAACTTTTTCAAGTCCTGCCATTTATGCAGACAGTACTATTATACCATCTACAAATACAACTTATCAAAACAGCTTCGGTGTGTTTGGTTGGTTTGTAAAAAATACCGTTGCAGGCACTAAATTTAATTATTATTTTCCCCCTCAACCAAATATGAAAGTTAGTGATTTAAAGGGTATCTATTATGAAATGTTTTCAAATTGTACGGATTTGGGGGCTTATCCATTTTTAACAATATACACTAAACCGACTGGTGTCAACGATTATCGTCCGTGGTATCATTCTTCATATACTGTTGTTCCTTCTGTTTTTCAAGGTGCTGATGCATTTGTTCAATGTTTTGGAAATTTACAAGGCTTAAGTTACAATTCTCCTAATGCATGGGGTAATTTTAGCGCTTCCCCTCTAGTTGCGTCAAGTGTTAACAATCCACGAGGAGACTACCAATCAACACAAGAAATATTGTTCATCTCATTGAGTTCAAATTCGGCGTCAAGTGCTAACAGTTTAAATTGTTCTCTATTAAAATTAGGAATGATAAGCACATTTACACAGGAATTCTTATTTTTATGAAATAATAATTAAAAAAAAATATATATGTTTATATTATATAATGCCAAATTTAAGAAAAAGTTTAAAAAAGGGTTATGCATATGACAACAGTATAAAGAATGTAAGTAAACAATTAGAAATGCAAATTATTGAAAATTTTAAAAAAAAAGATGAAGCATTAGTTAATGATAATAGATATGTTGCCAGTGGATTAAAAAAACATATGTTAAGTTTTAATAAAAAAATTAAAGAAAAAATAAAAAATATAAATTAGATATTTTTTTTATTCTCTATATGTAATATAGAATAAATAATATGGCTTCATTTAACTTAGAATCTGACGGAATACCTATAGCGAAAATTAAAAATAAAAATAAAAAAGGTAAAGACAAAATTATTTATTTAGATGAAAATTCATCAGCAACAAACAACTATAATGAATTAATATAAAAGAAAGAAAAGGGCACATTTCAGATAATCCCCGATGAAAATAAAAATAGATTCATCAGTTATATCGTAGGTGCATCTGGTTCAGGAAAATCATGGTTTGCGTCTCAACTTGCTAATGAATATAAGAAAATATTTCCAAAAAATCCAATATATTTACTTTCATATTTAGATAATGATACATCTATTGATCAAGTGAAAAATATAAAAAGAATAAAATTAGATGATGAATTTTTAAACACTGACTTAGATGCATCAGACTTTACGAATTCATTATGTATATGGGATGACACTGACTGTATAACTGATAAGAAAATGGTTTTAAAGTTACGGGATTTACTCGGTAAAATGCTAAACACCGGAAGGCATTGTAATAATTCAGTTATTTACCTTTCTCATATTGCATGTAATGGTTTACAAACTAAAGGAATTTTGAATGAGTGTCACTCATTAACATTTTTTAATGCTACTCTGGGAGGCAGAACGAAACAATACTTATTGAATCAATATTTAGGACTTAATAAAAAACAAATTGAAGCAGTCGACAAAATTGAAGGGCGGGCTATTACTATATGTAAAACTTACCCGATGGTTTTAGTTGCAGAGAAAGAAATAAAATTTGTTAAAAATTTATAATGTTAATACATCAAGCCATATGACCCTAAGCAGATTTTTACCATTTTGATGGTTGTAAATCATCTATTTCCTTATTATGATACCTATGGAAAGTCACGGGATTTATTGGGTAACTATATCTAAAAATACTAGGTGATATATTAATCCCGTGACTTTTTTTTACTACTTTTTTTAAGCATATACATAAGTCAATACATTTAATGTATATGTATTAGTATTATTAATATTAATATCATCAAAGAATGCAATTAATGAACCAGTTTTATTAATTATTATATTACCAAATGTTAATGTTTTAGTACTATCATTTATTATTGATACGGCAAAAGATGAGGTATAATAAGGTAAAAAATTAATTACACCTATTAAAGTAATTTGTAAATTACCACTGAAAGAATTTGAGAAGTTAATGTTTAATGAATTAATATTATTTCCTGACGAATCTTGAAAATATAAAACACCCATAAAACCCGTATGAAGATTAATAATTTTTACATTTTCTAAAATTGTTGAATATCCATTATTGGTTATCAATTGTGTATTTATAGGTAAATTATAAACAATTTGTGAAGGTAATGGTGAATTTCCTAAATAGGCGGTTGTTTGAATTGAATTATCACTAAATTGTAATTTTGTTAAGTGTAAATTATTAAATTCGAAATCATTGTCTAAAATAGTTTTTGCCGACATTATATATAAATATATAATATAATATTTTTTATATTATATATATAATATGAGTTATAATTCAGGTATAAACCAGCGTATAAGACAACAAATGTTTTTTAATAACACAATCAATGAAGATTATTCAATTGAAGAAACTAATCTATCATTAATAGCAAATTTAAAATATGTTCAAACTTATATCACAAATTATATTGGTTCTATAGATGGTTATTTAACTATTTTAAATCCAAGTTTTCAAGGAACTATGACAAGTACAACACAAGGAAATATAAATGTAAGTTCTTTAAGTGTTCCAACTATTACAAGTCCAACAAATTTTTTAATAAATCCAACAATTAATAATAATAAAGTAGAATACAATATAGTAGGTGAAATAGTGATGTTACTTACTAATACACCACCGCCTAATTTTATTTTATGTAATGGTTCATCATTAACAATAAATTCTTATCCGAAATTATTCCAATTAATAGGTTTTAGTTATGGTGGGAGTATTGGAACTGGGATGTATAATTTACCAAATTTACAATCTACTTTTCCTATTGGTGCTAATGGACAAATAAATAATGTTCCTGCATCAAATTTTACAACTGGTAACGGAAGTGTCGGGGCATTTAATACATTTTCTACATCTTATAAACTCTCTTCACCCGTTTTTGATGTGATACCGATCCACGATCATACATACGTTGATAATGGACATCAGCATAATATGGGTGCACAACTTATTCATTTTTTACCAGCGGTTGAAGAACCCATTCCATTACCGTGTTCTAAATCTAATGGACCGAGTACAAATTTAGCATTAAATAATCAAACAGGAATTCAAATATTAAACAATGGTGAAAATGTCCAACAAATAGATGGAAATTCAGGTTTATCAGGTGTAAATATATCACCGCCAAATGTTTCTGTTTTTTATTTTATATGTTATCAATAATTTAAAAACACAAAAAAAAAATATATATAATATATATATATGAGTTATAATACTGGGATAAATCAAAGGGTTAAAGAACAAGAATTTTTTAATAATACAACAGCAGAGGACCAACCACAAACACAAACTAATTTGTCATTAATAGCTAATTTAAGATATGTTCAAACATATTTGTCTAATATTGTACAAAATTATTTACCCGTTTTAAATCCAAATTTTCAAGGAACATTAATATCATCAACTGGTGGTTCTATAAATTTAACCGTTAATTCATCATTATATGTTCCAACTATTACAGGTAATACAAATTTTACAGCTAATCCAACTATAAACGGTAATCAAATATCTGTGATTAAAATAGGTGAAATAAAAATGTTTTTAAATAGTATAGCCCCTAATAATTTTTTATTATGCGATGGTGCTTCATATCCTATTACACAATACCCAACATTATTCAATCTTATAAAATATACTTACGGGGGTGCTGGTAATTCTTTTAATATACCAAATTTTCAAAGTCATTTTCCAATTGGTGCAAATTATCAAAATGGATTGGGTTGTGCTTTAAGTAATTTCGCAACTGGTAATGGAAGTGTTGGGGCTTATAATACTTACGCACCATCTACATTTTTTGGTGGTGATAGTTTTCAATCTTTACCGCCTGTAATTGATAGAGTACCAGAACACACACATAATATTTTAGATAATGGACATCAACATGCTACCTTTTTGGATTCTAGTTATCAATTAGGTACACCAGCTTTTCCGCCAGAACCAGAAATATTAATTTGGAACAGTAGTTTCCCACAATATGTAACCCAACTAGCAACAACTGGAATAGTAATAGAAGGCAGTGGGACAAATATTCAATATACCGATCCTGTTTCTAATTTAATAGGAGTTAATGTGTCGCCTCCTTACACAGCCGTATTTTTTTATATCTGCTTTGAATAAAGTATTTAAAATATTTATTATAAAAAATAAATTATTAAAAAAAAAAATATAAAATATATATATATATATAAATTTACTAAAAAACTTTATTTAATCAAGATTTAATTTTAAACAAATTAACTGTTAATAATTCAATTGATTCAAGTGCATCTGGTTATGTCGCAGAATCTACAACTATTACAGCAGGGGGCTTACAAAATAACTCAATATCAACTAATCTATTAACTTTAACAAATGCAACAGCTCCAGATGTAACTCTTACAAATGCAAATGGGACTGTTTATACTCCTGATAGTGTGAATGTTAATGGGACACTTACTACAAATGCTAGTGTAACTATTGGAAATACTTTAATATTAAAAAATGGTCCTACAAGTCCAAATGATGTTGTGTTGTCTTGTCCTCAAAATGATGTTTTAAATGTTGGTGGTTCTACTATAACCACAAATGTTCAACTAATATCATCAACTGGTAATGTAAATCTAAGTGCCCCTTCTGGTTCCACTTTACAGGTTGGTGGAAATTTACAAGCAACAGGTGCAGTCACATCCGCTAATTTAACTCTTGTAAGTGGTGTTAATTCTACTACAATTACACAATCATCAACCGCTGATAATACCCTTGTGGTTTCGGGTGATATGACTGTTGGAAATTCTATAACACTGCCCGAAAATCAATATGCATTTGTATCTTCTCCCATTTTCACGGGTGGTTTAATATCATGTGTTTATACTCCTGCTACTCCTGTTGTTTGTCTTCCTGGTCTATATACTGCTATTAATTGTAATATTCAAAATGTTCCAACAAACATTAATATTAATACCTGTGCGTTTTTCTTCCAACTCCAAAGCCCTAATTCTTTCAATGGGTGTGTTCCGGTATGTGTCCCTGCTTACCAAGCAACAAGAAGTGGAACCACAATATCTCTAGCAATAGCAGTATCAAATGCTCCTGGTGCAAGTGGTGCTACCATTAATAGTGTAAGTATTTTTATAGTAAATCCTTCTTACGGTGCTAATGCTTAAATTAATTATTTAATGAAATTTATTTTAAAAAAAGTATTTAAAAAAATATCTATATTATATTATATATGGAAAATATTAATGATGAAATTCAGAAAGGATATGAAAAATACTTAAAGATTAAACAAAGGACAAACGAATGTTCTAAAAAATGGCAACAGTCGCACCCCGATAATGCTAAGAAAAATAATAAAACTTATTATAACAAGATTAAAGAAGAACAACCAGAAAAATATAAAGAAATGATCAAGAGAAAGGTTGAACAAGCTAAAAAAAGGAAAGAAGAAAAAAAACCAGTTGATGAAGAATTACACCCAATATTACAAAATTTATACTTTTGAAAAAAAAAAACTTTAGAAATTTTAAAAAAATATATAGAAATATTTTTTTAATTTAAAAAAAAGTATTTAAAAATAAAATCTAATATATATTATATATAATATGGAATATTCAATATTTGAAATTGAAAATTATGGAAAGGCACCACTAACAAAATTTAATGAATTTAAAAGAACACACCCAATAGAAGAAATATGTAAAATGTTAGAAACTGATAGAGGATACAATGAAAGAGTATATAATAATGATAAACATGGCAACCCTGATTCAGTAACTAAAATTTACTTTGATATAGAACAAGTTGATTTAAAAATTGATACTGTTTTAGATGCTATATTAGACATTTTCAAAAATTTAGGCTTAGAACTTAAAAGAAAAGAAATTAAATACACATGTAATGATAAGAAAATAAATAAACAAGGACAAAAAGAAGAATCATATCATGTTACCATACCCCGATATTATGCCTCAATGCCTAATATTTTATGGTTTGATGAAGAATTTAAAAAATATGGTATTAAAATAGATGAACGTGTTTATAATACTATTTGGGTAAGGCTTCCAAATCAATCAGGTATCAGCAATGGTAAAAAAAAATATCCTCATAAAATTATCAATGGAAAAATTAAAGATTTTGTAGTGCATTACATTGATAAAACAAATTCTAAAAATATAACTAAACTGTTAAATGTTAATAAACAAGAAAAACAAGAAAAACAAAAGCCATCAAAAAGAAAAACTGAAATATTACCATCAGAAAGTGCAACCCCTTCAGATATTCAATATTTAGACTTATTATTATATGGTTTATGTAATGAACATAATACTGAATGGGTTGATAATTATGTTAACTGGATGCATTTAGGTTTTTGTTTGTTTAATATTGGTTCAACTGTTGAAAAATATATTGAATATACAAAATATAGTAAAAAATTTGAAGATGAATCATATGTTAGAGATAAATGGGCAAAATTTAGAAAAAATAAATATACTATTAAGTCATTATGGTATTGGTTAAAAAAACATGATATCGTTTATTATAATCAAGCGGTTAAAATAAAACAAGCATGTGAAAATAAAGAAAGGAAACAAGAGAATCAAATTCAAATCAATAAAAAATATTTGACTAAAGAAGTTGATGATAAATTAGAAATAGATGATGATTTAGTTGAATATTTTGAAGATTTATTTATAACTAATAAATATAAATCCATTAATATTAAAAGTCCTTATGGATCATCAAAGACTCAATTAATTCATCGTGTCATTGAAAAATATCAACCTAAAAAAATATTATGGTTATCATTTAGAAAAACTCTATCTGATGACATTTTTAAAAATTTTAAAGATTTAGGATTTGAAGATTATAGAAATAATAAATTAGATGCAGATAGGTTAATTATTCAGTTAGAAAGTTTATTAAAATTAGAAGATTTAGAGGAAGAAGAAGAAGATGAATTTACTGGTGAATTTTGTAAAATTGTTAATAAATATGATTTGATCATGTTGGATGAGATAGAAAGTTTATTAAATCAGTTTAATAGTGAAGCAACTTTTTCAGGTAAATCACGTCGAACATTTGAATATTTAGAACAACTATTATTAAAATGTGATAATATCATTAGTTTAGATGGTGATTTAGGAAATAGAAGTTATCATTTTTTAAATAATTTTGAAAGATGTTTAAACATCGAAAATTTAAATAAACGAAATGATAAAACATTATGTTTTACTAATGAAGAACAAAAAATTAATGATGAAATATTTGAATTATTGGATACTAATAAAAAAATAGCAATAGCAAGCATGACAAGTGAAAAAGCCGAATATTATTATAACACAATTAAAGAGAAATACCCACATAAGAAAATAGGTATTTATACAGGTTCTGACAATAGTAATAGAAAGGATTTAAAAAATGTTAATGATGAATGGAAAAAAAGAGATGTTGTTATTTATAGCCCAACAATTACAGCGGGTGTAAGTTTTGATATTAAAGAACACTTTTATAAAATATTTGGTGTTATTAGTTGCGGTTCATGTTGTCAAAGAGACTTTTTACAAATGTTAGCAAGAATTAGAAACCCTATAGTTAATACAATAACGGTTTTAAATGATGGTATCTATGGAAATTTAAATTGTTTTTTCACTTTTAAAGAAGTGAAACATTCATTAATTGAAACTAGAAAACTAAAAGTTATTTATGAAGATGGAAAAAGTAGAACAAAATTAGACATTTTTGATATCAATACAATATATAATGATGTTGAAAAATTAAATAAACTTGAACCTTTATTTTTAGAATACTTATATCTTTTAGCCGAAAACAAAGGTTATAAAGTTGAACGATGTGAACCAAAAATAAAGAAAGAAAAGAATGGTGAAGAAGAAGATGAAATTATTGTAAAGCAATCAATCAGAAAAAAGAAATTAATAGAAGCCAAAGTTATAGGTAATATGGAATTAGAAAATTTATTAAAGAAACAACAGAAACAAGAAGAAACCACTGAAGAACATTTTAAAATTAATAAAAGTATATTAGAAAAACAAATTGGTTTAAGATTTAAAGATAATGACCCATCAACAGCCGAATTAATCAAAAACTATTATAATTGTCCATCATCCATTAAGAATTTTAGTTATTTAATCGATGAAACTAATATTAAAGAAGTTGATGATAATTTTACAGAAAACAAAAAGAAACAAGTTTATTTAATTAATGAGTTCTTTAGTGATATGGGAATTAAAAGCGTTTATGATAAGGTTGAATTTACATATAATGAATTCTCAAAGAAATTAGAAAACTTAAATATATTTAAACCAGAAAATCAAATTGTATTTCATACGGGTAAGAAAGCTTTTAAATATACAACAGTCAAAGAAAAATATATTAATACAATACTAAAGAATTATAAATTGGCTTTTAAAATTTATTACGATGGTCAGAAAGTTGAGAAAAATAAAATTTATTGTTTTGAAAGATTAGACTATATAGATGAAATCATTTATTATAAAAAGGAAAAGAAACAAATTAAAGATAGTAAGGGATTAGTTCAAACCCCTTTGTCTTTTAAGTATTATAAGTATTTTGATGATCCAAAAACTAATGACGGGATATTTGTGGATGAATAAATGTTTAAATACTAGGATACTAATTTATCCCGTCATTTTTTTACTATGTTTTTTATTATTATAAAATTAAATAATAATAAAAAAATATAATTTATATTATATATATGAATAAAATATTATATCATACAATAACATTTAAAGTACCTGAACAACAAGTTTTTTTAAATAAAAAAGGTACTTTACATATCGCTCCAACATTAACTAAAACTCATAGAGTTACAAAACGTCTAGGATTACCAAGTATTATTTT
>Ga0114962_10004133_pt1 | contig 11610 bp, 9 predicted proteins | sample C_130820_MF_Meta_FD_87017 | JGI IMG/M metagenome (GOLD analysis project Ga0114962, IMG submission 87017) | Freshwater microbial communities from Lake Croche, Canada to study carbon cycling - C_130820_MF_MetaG | ecosystem: Environmental > Aquatic > Freshwater > Lake | place: Lake Croche, Canada... | reverse complement strand
TGCCCCCGCATGTGAGTGCACTCTTGATGCCACTGCGCGCCTTGATCGAGTCTTTAGAGGCCAGAGAGCACTGCCCTCAAATCGAATTGGCCTGTGGGGACCAGGTGACCGCACTCGTGCTCAGGCACATGGTGCCCTTGAGCGCAGCAGACCAAGCGCTCTTGCTCGAGTTCGGGGCGACACATCGGGTGCAGTGGTGGCTGCAACCCAAGGGCCTGGACACGGTGGCGTTGATGCCCAGCACCGATCCACGCCATGACGCACAAAACGACACATTGAGCTATGAGTTGCCAAGTTTTGGTGTGGTCATGCCCTATCGCCCCACCGACTTTACCCAGGTCAACCCCCACATCAATCGAGTCTTGGTCTCCAAAGCAATCTCTCTCTTGAAGCCCACCGAAGAAGACTGCGTGATTGACTGGTTTTGTGGATTGGGAAACTTCACACTGCCATTGGCGACCTTGGCCCGCAAAGTGATCGGCATTGAGGGCAGTCCAGAGCTCATCGAGCGAAGCCGAGAAAATTTGGCCTTGAACCTCGAGCGCATCCCCGACAGCAAAGACCCCAAGCGCAAAGGCCAACCGCGCCCCAAACCCTTGAGCAGCACCACCTTCATCGCCAAGAATTTATTCACCATCACGGGCGAAGATTTGATGCAGTTGGACCATGCTCAAAAATGGTTGATCGACCCGCCTCGAGAAGGCGCGTACGCGTTGGTCAAAGCATTGGTTGAGTTGATCAACCCCGGTTGCACCACCATTGATGAGAGCGACCGTGAAATCGTGCGCACGCCAGCAACTCTCGCTGCAGCAGAGGCCGCTCATGAAAAAATCGAGGGCATTGACCCGGGAGGGGATACAACTTTGACGCCGGCGTCTCAAGCCCTCGCCTTGGCAGCCCCATTTACACCGCCACAACGAATTGTTTATGTGAGCTGCAACCCAGCCACCTTGGCCAGAGACGCACAGTGCCTGGTCAACTGGGGTGGCTATGCGCTCACCCATGCAGGCATTGTCAACATGTTCCCTCACACGGCCCATGTGGAGAGCATGGCGGTTTTTGAACGGCCGGTTGAGGCCAAGGCCAACTCAATCTAGCACCACCCAAGGACTTCACCGCTCAAGCTCAACAGACGTAAAAAAACCCATGGGGTTTAAACCACGGGTTCATTGTGATGAGCAACACAGGCGATGGAGAGCTATCCTTGCCTGCGCTGGCCCATGAAGCTCAAACCTTATTCGCGCTCACCACCAAAAATACCCAACAAAGCCAACAAACTTTGGAAGACATTGACGATGTCCAGATACAAGGACAAGGTTGCGCTGATGTAGTTGGTCTCACCGCCGTCGATGATGGACTTGATGTCATACAGCATGTAGGCGCTGAAGATCGCAATGGACAACATGGAGATCGCCATCATGCCCGCAGAGGAGCCGACAAAGATATTGATCAAACTGCCCACCATCAGCACAATCGCGCCGACATAAAGCCATTTGCCCAAACCGCTCAACTCGCGCTTGATGATGGTTGACAAACTGGCCATCAAGAAAAACACGCCAGCGGTGCCTCCAAAGGCCACCATGACCAATTCAGTGCCGTTTTTAAAGCCCAGCACCATGGCAATCAATCGAGACAACATGATGCCCATGAAAAAGGTAAACCCGAGCAATACAGGTACACCCATGGCGGAGTTTTTGGTTCTCTCAATGGCATAGATAAAACCAAATGCACCGACCAAGAAGACGACCAGGCCTAGGCCGCCTGAAAGCGCCAAGGACAGCCCTGTGGCCACGCCCAACCAAGCGCCCAAAACGGTGGGCACCATGCTCAAAGCCAATAACCAATAGGTATTCCTGAGCACTCGATTTCTTTGATCGGATGAGGTGTTGACGAATGAGTAGTCAAGAGTTTGATAGTTGTCGTTCACTTGGGTTCTCCAAAAGTTACTACGAATCACATGAGGCCTATTCTAGGGTTTTTCAAGTCCCGTAGGCCAAATTTTGATGACTTGCAACACTATTTAAACTCAATTTGGCCTAGGCAGTCAATAATTGCAACAAATAACCCCAAAAAACCAATTCTTTAAGCCGTCAACCCCACTGGCGATCATGTCTTGGCCTCCTAAAAAAGATGATAATTCTCCATTTGAGGTGAGCCTGAGCAAGGGTTTACCCAAAAAATTGCATCCAGTTGGCCGCGTTCAACTGGCCTTCAATCCTCAAAACTGAGCACCATGAAAACCAAACATTACCTCGAACTGCAAGACCTCAAAAAAATTGCCGCGGCCTGTGAAAGCCATGCGCTTGAAAACAAATGGGCCGTGAGTTTTGCCATCGTGGACGATGGTGGACACTTGCTGTGGATGCAACGCCTTGATGGCGCACCCGCATTTTCTGCACACATGGCTCCGGCCAAAGCCCACACCGCCGCCCTGGGTCGACGTGAGAGCAAGATGTATGAAGACGTCATCAACAACGGACGTTACGCATTTTTGACGGCGCCAGACTTGAAAGGCATGCTCGAAGGTGGTGTGCCCATCGTCAAGGACGGCCAGGTCATTGGCGCCGTGGGTGTGAGTGGGGTCAAATCCAATGAAGACGCTCAAATCGCCAAGGCCGGTATTGCTGCCTTGGGCTAAAAACTGAGACAGAACTCGGCACGAAGTCAGCTCAATAGGTCAGACTTTGTGGCCTGATCTCTTGCAAAATGGTGGTGGCAATTTCCTCAATGCTCTTGGTGGTGGTGGAGAGCCAGCGGATGCCTGCTCTTCGCATCATGGCTTCGGCTTGAGCCACCTCGTGGCGACAATTGGCCAAACTCGCGTAATTGGAGTTGGGCCTCCTCTCGTTGCGGATTTCACTCAAGCGATCCGGATGGATGGTCAACCCAAAGGCCTTGGCCAAGTGCTCTTTCAAGGCTTGGGGCAACTGCTGGCGCTCAAAATCCTCAGGGATCAGGGGGTAATTGGCCGCCTTCAAACCGTGCTGCATGGCCAAATAAAGGCTCGTGGGTGTTTTGCCACTGCGACTCACCCCCACCAAAATCACGTCAGCCTGAATCAAATCTCGGTGCTGTTGACCGTCGTCGTGTGCCAGGCTGTAATTGATCGCTTCAATGCGGTCGTGGTATTGCTGGCTTTTGCTGACGTCGGAAAATCGCCCCACGCGGTGATGTGATTTGATCCCCAACTCCTCCTCCAAGGGATTGACAAAGGTGCTGAACATGTCGAGCAACATGCCTTTGCAATGGATTTTGATCACCTCCAAGATCTCCAAGTTGACCAAGGTGGTGAACACAATGGGCTTTTGCCCCTCGATCTCTGCGGTGTGATTGATTTGACGCACGGCTTGATGGGCTTTGTCCACGGTGTCCACAAAGGGCAAACGGATGTGTCTGGGCTTCATCTCAAACTGCGCCAAGATGGCATTGCCAAAGGTCTCGGCCGTGATTCCCGTTCCGTCAGAGATAAAAAAAACGCTTCGGTGGGTCATCGCTTGCCTTTCTTGGGTTAATTTTTAGGCCCAAAGTCCAAAAGGCTTGCCCGCTGGCGTCAGCCTCGCCCTAAAATAAGGACATTATCCACTTGGATTGTGCCACCCGATGGAGTCAACCCATCCATTGAAGGTCCGAGTCAAGCCACGGTGTACTGTGGTGGACTCAGGCGATCTTGGCCGATGTGGGTCGCCTTGATGGATTTTTGTATAACCTTGGAGTAATGCGTTCATGTCAACCTTGTTCAATGCAACCGATCTGGTGGTGCCCTTTGAAAAATTGAGGATGAGTGATGTCGAGTCAGTGGGAGGCAAAAATGCAAGTCTTGGAGAGATGATCTCTCAGCTGCCCCAAGGCGTGAAAGTGCCCACAGGCTTTGCCACCACTGCACACGCGTTTCGAGAGTTTTTGAGCCACCAGTCTTTGGACCAACGCATCCAAGCGCGCTTGAGCACACTGGATGCAGACGACGTGCGCGCCTTGGCGCAGGCAGGACAAGAAATTCGAGACTGGATCGGGGTGCAACCCTTTCCCGCGGACTTGGAGCGTGACATTCGAGCGTCATTCGCCCGCTTGGAGCAAGCCTCACCCGCCGCCTCATTTGCAGTGCGATCCTCCGCCACGGCAGAAGATTTACCAGACGCCTCCTTTGCGGGACAACAAGAGACTTTTTTGAACGTCTCAGGCATTGAACACATTTTGAGCAAAATGCGCGAGGTGTTCGCTTCCCTCTACAACGACCGCGCCATCAGCTACCGCGTGCACAAAGGCTTTGCCCACGAGACCGTGGCCTTGTCGGTGGGGGTGCAAAAAATGGTTCGCTCTGACTTGGGCGCAGCCGGTGTGATGTTCACCATTGATACCGAGTCGGGCTTTGAAGACGTCGTGTTCATCACGTCCAGCTTGGGGCTGGGTGAAAGCGTCGTGCAGGGCTCGGTCAATCCGGACGAGTTTTATGTTCACAAGCCTTCTCTCAGAGCTGGCAAAAAAGCCATCATCCGCCGCGCCTTGGGCTCCAAACTTGAGCAAATGGTCTTCACCACGGCGCAAGAGTTTCAAGGCAGTGGCAAATGGGTCAAAACCATTGAAGTGCCCACGGAGCAGCGAAACCGCTTTTCTTTGAGCGATGCGGACGTTGAGCAACTGGCCAAGTACGCTTTGGCCATCGAGGTGCACTATGGACGCGCCATGGACATTGAGTGGGGCAAAGACGGTGTCGACGGCGAACTCTACATCCTGCAAGCCCGGCCTGAGACGGTGAAGAGTCAGATGAAAGGTCAAGTTGAACAGCGCTACAAGTTAAAGGGCAAAGGGCCCATGCTGACCCATGGCCGGGCCATTGGTCAAAAAATTGGCTCGGGGCCCGTGCGCATTGTTCAAAGCATCTCTGAGATGGACCGGGTCAAACCTGGTGATGTGTTGGTGACCGACATGACCGACCCCAACTGGGAGCCCATCATGAAGCGCGCCAGTGCCATCGTCACCAACCGAGGCGGGCGCACCTGTCATGCGGCCATCATCGCGCGCGAGTTGGGCATTCCTGCCGTGGTGGGCTGCAGCGACGCCACCGATGTCCTCACCGAAGGCGCCTTGGTCACGGTGAGTTGCGCAGAAGGTGACACGGGCGTCATCTACGACGGCTTGCTGGAGACCGAAATCACCCAAGTCTCGCGCGGCACCATGCCAAGCATCGCCACCAAAATCATGATGAATGTGGGCAACCCTCAATTGGCGTTTGACTTTTGCCAATTGCCCAACGAAGGCGTGGGCCTGGCGCGCTTGGAGTTCATCATCAACAACAACATTGGCGTGCACCCCAAAGCAATTTTGGACTACCCCAACATCGACTCCGATTTGAAAAAAGCGGTGGAGTCGGTCGCCAGAGGCCATGCGTCTCCACGGGCTTTTTATGTCGATAAAGTGTGTGAAGGCGTGGCCACCATCGCCGCTGCGTTTTGGCCCAAACCGGTCATTGTTCGTTTGTCCGACTTCAAGTCCAATGAGTACCGAACCCTCATTGGCGGCAGTCGCTATGAGCCCGAAGAAGAAAACCCCATGCTGGGCTTTCGTGGTGCCGTGCGTTACCTCAGCGAGAGTTTTGCCGAAGCGTTTGCCATGGAATGCGAAGCCATCCACCGTGTGCGCATCGACATGGGACTCACGAATGTCCAGGTGATGGTCCCCTTTGTGAGGACGCTCGAGCAAGCCAGGCGGGTGACAGAGCGTTTGGCCAGTTTTGGGCTCCAGCGTCGGGTCGATGGCCTCAAACTGATCATGATGTGCGAAATCCCCAGCAATGCCGTATTGGCCGATGACTTCTTGCAGTACTTTGATGGCTTTTCCATCGGCTCCAATGACTTGACTCAACTCACGCTGGGACTGGATCGGGACTCAGGTCTCGAGCTCTTGGCGCAAGACTTTGATGAGCGTGACCCTGCGGTCAAGGCGCTTTTGAAGATGGCCATTCAGGCGTGCCTGCGTCAAGGCAAATACGTGGGCATTTGCGGCCAAGGCCCCAGTGACCACCCGGACTTTGCCCGCTGGCTAGTGGAGCACCAGATCAGCTCCATCTCCTTGAACCCCGACAGCGTGGTGAGCACCTGGCAAGATTTGGCCCTCCCAGCGGCCTAAAGTTTGCGACCAAGACCATCACTCAGGGTTGCCAAAAACCCTGGTGCGCCTCACTGGCCTCGTCGATCAATGCTGGTCCAATGCATTCAATGGGGTGAGGAGAGGCTTGGTAAATCTCCTTAATGGACCACGCAAGATCGCGGTACTCTTCCTTGAGCCCACGCATTTGCCGCATCCGCACCGCATCGAGCGCATAGACCACCCGTCGAATGCCCGACAAAAAAATAGCCCCTGAACACATGACACAAGGCTCCCCAGAGGCATAGAGGGTGGACTCCATCAGTACCGCCCTTGAATGCGCGAGGCTTGCAATTCGAATGGCTCCAGTCTCGGCATGAGCGGTGCAGTCCAGGGCTTCTTTGGTTTGGTTGTAAAACTCCACCAAGGTCTCGCCCGACTTGGAGACGATCAAAGCACCAAAGGGGCGATTGCCTCGTTCACGCGCGGTGTGAGAGTGACGAATCGCTTGACGCAAGTAAAGCGCATCCGTATCGGATAAGGTTTCTTCTTTTGGAAAATCTGTAGTCACACACTCACTCCCCATGGACAGATTGATTGATTGATTGATTGATTGATTGATTGATTGATTGATTGATTGATTGATTGATGCTTTGAATTGAACCCTGAGCGCATGGGCTCCATTGCATGGTGACCCCAAAACGCTGCTCGTGTTTCACAGACATAATATCATTGCGTGAATCATTGGTTCAAAGCAACCGACCGTCAGAACCCACCTGCCCGAGAAAACAACTCAAGCGAAAAATGCGCCTCCATTGGCGTGCAGTGTTTGCCCGGTGATGTAGCGAGCTTTGGGGCCACACAAAAACTCCACCAAATCGGCCACGTTTTCGGGCGTGCCCTTTTGCCCGGACAAGGTTTTGTTTTTCGCATGGTGCTCGGGAGCGCCTTTTCCCGCGCTCTCCCCCCTCTCGGTGTCAATGAGTCCGGGGACCACGCAATTGACATTGATATTGAATTCACTGAGATCACATGCAAGAGCACGGGTGAGTCCGATCAAGCCTGTTTTGGCTGCAATCACATGCGCACGATCTTTTGAACCGGTGTGCGCAGACAGGCCTCCCAAATTGATGATGCTGGCCATGTCAGATGTCTTCAAGTGCGCCAGCGCCGCATGCGCGCACAAATAAGACCCATCCAAAATCACCCCCATCACCTCTCGCCACTGCTCCCAGCCCAGTTGCTCAAATTGGGCATGTCGCCGCAAGGCGGCATTGTTGACCAGGATGTCCAAGCGACCAAACGACTCCATGCAAGCGTGGACCAGGCCTTGAACCTCTTGAGGATTGGCGACATTGGCCAAATGAACCTGGGCACGACCGCCCAGGTCTCGAATCTCCTGCGCCACACGTTGTGCTTGCACTTCGTCACTGAGTGCGTTGACCATCACGGCGGCCCCTGCTCTGGCCAATCCCAATGCGATGGTGCGACCAATGTTGCGCGCAGACCCAGTCACCAAAGCAACACGGCCTGTCAACTCACCATCCGAGTGGTGTTCACTTTGAAGTACGTCAGCCATGGTTCATTGCCCAAGCGCGGTGGCGTTCACCACGTCGGACTGCCGCATGCTTAGCAACAAGTCAAGGGCGGCTTGGGCTGCAGTCTCAGTCCATCCCCCGTAGGCGCAGTTGGCAAAGAATTTCTGATGCAAGTCCGCGCGGCTCATGGGGTCGTCCTTGCCACCGCGGAAGTGGTCTTGAGAAGCCTCCAGCACTTGTCCGCTGTTGAGGGTCACTCGGACATGTCCAGTGAATTTATTGGGATACGGATTGTCAGGGTCCACCACGTAGCTCACTTTGCCAGCCAAGTTTCTGACCTGCTCATCGTGCACCACCTGTGGCTCGTACTCAATGAGACCCGCGTCTCCTCTCAAGAGTCCAACGGCCACGGCATAGGGAATGCTGAATTTTGCTGCATAGCCATTGAGCGGGTGTTGTTTGGCCTCGAGGGGCTCCCACAAGCGATGAACAATGCCATGGGCGGTGTTGCATTCAATGCGTTCAATGTTTTGGACATCCAGCCCATCCTTCACCAAAGCCCTGGCACAGTCGATGTAGGGGTGGGCCATGGTGCCACAGGCATAGGGCTTGAACGCCATGTCAGCGGCCAACCACTGCTCGCCAACTCCTGCCATCATGTCCTCAAAAAATCCTGCATCCGTATTGGCAAATGCGTGAAAGAATCCATGCGTTCCTTCAAAGAGTGTTCTCGGGCCGGTGAAGCCCTCTTGGGCCAAGCGGGCCGCCCGGTATCCCGCTTGAGCAGCCCACCCAGGATGCATGCGCTTGGTCCAAGCACCCTCGGCCAAGTATTCAATGATGCCAGACGCCATGCTGCCTGCAATGCCCAAGGCATTCATCCACTGCACTGGCGTCAAGGCGAGCGCACTGGCCACACCGGCTGCTGCACCCAAGGCACCAAAAACGGCCGTGGGATGAAATCCTGCTTGATGCACTTTTTTAGGAGCCACACTGCACAAGCGACACATCACTTCTGAGCCCACCGCCATGCCCCAGGCCAAATCAGCACCGCTCAAGTGGTGAACCTCAGCGGCGGCCAAGACGCTTGGGACCACCACAGCCCCAGCGTGAATGGGCCCACCTTCAAAGGTGTCGTCATAATCTTCGCCATGGGTTGCAGTTCCATTGATGAGTGCGGCCGCTGCCATACTGGCCCCTCGCCCATGACCAATGACCGTGCACACCCCCGGCTCGAAGCTTGCACGGTGCATCGCCCCCACATAATCGGTGTGCCGTGCGGCAACGCACAGGCCAGCGACGTCAACAAGCAATGCATCGCACAAGGTCTGCATGTTGTGCGGCAAGACTTGAGCGCCACGCTCTGAGGGTCTGACAAAGGCCTCAGCCCAACGCTCAGAAATCGAAATACTTGGCAAAGAATTCAACGCTTTTACTCCAATACGATTTTGCTGGCCAAGGCGACATCGTGCCAATGCTTGACTTCAAGTTGCATGTAATTTTCAAACTCTTTGACACTCATGGGCATGGCATTCAAGGCTTGCTCCGTGAAGCTTTTGCGCACCTCTGGCAGACTCAGGATTTTATTGATTTCAGTGTTCAATTTATTGCGAATAGAGTCAGGCAATTTGGGGGGTCCCACAATGCCATACCACGTCAAGCCATTGAATCCCTCATAACCCGCCTCCTTGAAAGTGGGCACATCGGGCAAGAGTGGGTGTCGTTTCTCCCCTGTGACCGCCAAGGCTTTGAAGGAGCCATTGCGGATGTGCGGCAGGCCCGCAGACAAGCCCGGAAAGATGACCTGAATGTGACCGCCAATGGAGTCGGTGAAGGCTTGTCCAATGCTGCGGTAAGCGATGGCTTGACTGGGCATACCGGTCAAATTTTTAAACTGCTCCATGAGCAAGTGATTGAGGGTTCCCACACCCGAGGTGCCATAGTCGGTTTGCTTGGGGTGCTCTTTGGCGTAAACCACCAACTCACCGAGTTGACTCACAGGCAAACTTTTATTGACCACCAAAATATTGGGTGTTCCACCAATCATGGCAATGGCTGTAAAGTCTTTGATCGGATCATAAATCCCTTTTTTAACCGCGGGGGTGGTGCCATGGGTGGCCACATACCCAATCATCAAGGTGTAGCCATCGGGGGCTGCACGCGAGGTCATTTTGGCCGCAATGGCCCCCCCTGCGCCGGCCTCGTTGTCCAACAAAAAGGGCTGGCCCATGGCCAAACGCAATTGATCCACAATGATGCGCCCAACCAAGTGCACACCCCCACCAGGCGCTTGAGGGGCAATGAGCTTGACCGGTTTATTGGGATAACTGAGTGACAAGTCTTGTGCCTGTGCCATGCTTGCAAGCATGAGGAAGAAGGCGCATAGGGAAAAAGCCTGCACGCAACGGATCGTGCGGCGCATGGGGTGTTGTGATAGGTGCATGGGGCTAGAGGGCAGTAGGGCCATCAAAATGGCGGAGTTGTTTTTGGTCACGCCAAGACATATTCGCCAAGCTCTGCAATGCTCGGGCTGCCGTCTTGGGCGTGGTGATGTCAGGGCTTGAGCTTGCGCACAATCCAAGGGAGTGTGACCGTTTTAAAAATCTCTTCGTCCTTGAGCGTTTTGGAGCGGCCCATGTGACCGCCTTCGGGGTTGAACCAAACCTCTTTGGCTGAACCTGTTTTGAGTAGCAAATACAAATCTTCAATGGGCACTTGCGAGTCTTTTGCGCCATTGACCAACAACATGGGGGCTGAGGGTTTTTCAAGCCAATGCTCATCTTTGATGCTCATCTTGGGCCCATAAGCCAAAAAGTCATCCAAGGTTTTGACCCCATAAATGGCCGCACGCGCTTGGAAGAGTCCAAAGAGATACTCGGTGTTGCCCAAGGCTTTTCTTTGCCACTCGGGCTGGAAATACTCGTGCACTGGGCCGGCTTGCACCACCACCCCTTTGAGTCGGTCTTTTTCAGTGAATCCGACCCTGGCCGACCAATGACCGCCCCAACTACCACCAAAGACCGCGATGCGATTGCCGTCCAAGTCGGCGCGTTTTTTGATTTCATCAATGGCCACTGAAAACACACGCTCTGCACCGGGCTGAATTTTGATTTTGTTCTCTCCAGTGCCAGGCATGTCCATGGACAAAAAGGCCACACCGTGTTTGAGGTATTCGCCTTCGCGAATCGCGTTGCTTTCTTTGCGACTGTCTAGGCCACCCACCGTGATCACAATGGGAGGCTTGGCAACGCCTTTGGGTTTTCTCAAATATCCCGTGACGGTTTGCCCTTCAAACTGAAAACTCATCGATTCAAAGGGTGGATCGACCATGCGCGCATAACGTTTGAACGCTTCGCGCGCCAAGGCGTAGGCTTTTTCAGTTTCAGGCGAGTCTTCGACGGGAAAGCGTGCAAACAAATAGTATTGCAAGGCTTTTTGATATTCATGCGCTGCTTGGACTTTGCTTTTGCCCTCTAGAGCCTTGCCCGCCTTCATGTGCTGATCCCCAACGGGAGTCCAGGCCTTGGCCCAGTCGTCGTGGTCCAAACTGTTGAGATGGGCCAAGGCTTCTCGAGCCCCCTCGGGATCCAATTCCGCCAAGGGGTAAGCGCCACGGTTCGCTCGATCTTGTGTCTCCGCCTTCAACTGCTCGAGTGTGCGAGCCGGTGCGATTTGTGCATTGACCTGGATGCAGGCCATCCATAAACTTGCACCCAAAATGAAACTCAAAGAAAGTGTTTTCACAGAGATCTCCCAAATGGTATGGTGAATTCAATGCGTCAAATATAGAAGAATTTGACCTCTCCCCCAATGAGGTAAACCATTAGCATAGAGAGACTTCACCTTTGCAAAATGCCCCCATGCCTTTTCAAAGGGTCATTTGATTGAACGCAAAATAGGCGACTTCAAGTTCTTGGGTCTTTGGGTAAAATAATGACGGAGACGAAGCAAAACCGCATTCACACAAGCCACCCCGATTCACATACCACCT
>Ga0114962_10004131_pt1 | contig 11612 bp, 10 predicted proteins | sample C_130820_MF_Meta_FD_87017 | JGI IMG/M metagenome (GOLD analysis project Ga0114962, IMG submission 87017) | Freshwater microbial communities from Lake Croche, Canada to study carbon cycling - C_130820_MF_MetaG | ecosystem: Environmental > Aquatic > Freshwater > Lake | place: Lake Croche, Canada... | reverse complement strand
TAACTAAGGCAGGACTTACCCAGTTACAAACTGTAATAACCTTGGTTTTGGTAAACCTATCTATTTCAGGGGTAGTTATTTACTTCAGAAACGCAGGAAGTAATATATTAGTGGGTCTGTTAGTAGGCTTTTTCTTGATCTCGTTTTTCTTGCTTGAGTTCTTAGATAAGCGCAACAAAGCAAAAGCTGAAGCAAATTTGCAGGCAAAAGAGCATAAGCTGCACGCTACACACAGGAACCCACAACAAAGCATAGGTATATAAGTTCCTTCGCAATTGTCTAAATTGCACCTATGCAGGGGAAGCGCATAGTTTTTTATTCCAGTCTGGTTCTGTTAATACTCAGCTTTTTATTTAGAGCGGAGCAGGCTATAGGTGCTAATAAGCTTAATTCAGAGACCGATATTTCTCCCTCAGATAGTGGTAAATTCATTGCCTCTTTAGTTAGCAGGTGGTTAGTCTTCGATAATAAATACGACGATTTTGTTCCCTATTATTATTCGGCATACCCGCTAACAACAAACCTAAGTGCTTGGATAGATGCAAAATCTGAAGTCTATTTGCTCCAAATGCCAGTAAATAAGGGTTTATGTGTTTATTTCAACAACAAGCTCTATTACTATTATTCAAAGCCGGGAGTAGCCTGCATTAATTTAGCATCTATAGCTAAGGAACTAAAAACTAGAAAATTATTTTTAACCCTTTATCAGCCAGATGGGCAACTTCCTTTTAGCCGAACTTGGTTAGTGAATAGCGTAATAAAGTTGCCTTTGCAGCCCTCGAATTCGGCAGGTAAACCAGTTTTTGTTTCAAGCGGACCTATTTCCAAACCCTCATTTTTGTTCAACGAATGGAGCTTGTTTTATGTAATAGTATTAGTGGGTCTATACATTGCTCTAAAGAATTTTAACCCTGCCCAGTTTAGCCCTATTTTTCAGCTGGTAGATTATTTTAGTTCCGAAACCGATATTTATACACGGAGTACCCACAGGTTAAACAACCTTTTTACTTTGCTTTTGGCTATTGTTAATGTGCTAGTAATCAGCTTTATGATATGGCTTGCTGCCGAACATACCTTACTACCGGCTTTGTTTCAAAGCCTTCCCATGCTAAAGGAATGGGGACTAGGAAAGCTATTGTTGCTAACCAATTTCGTTTTGATAGGTATAGCCTATATTTCTTTTAAGGTTATTGTAATCAATAGCACAACTGCATTGTTTAGCCTGAAGAAACTAAACTGGGTACATCTTTACGAAATGCTACGTTTTACAACTTGGCTTGGTATTGGGGTGCTTATTTTAGGATTGTTAACTTTTGGAGGAGGCTACCTAACCACAACCCAGTTCATTTATGGAACTGAAATACTCATCCTAATTTTGTTTGTTTTGCGAGGTGTGAAAGTGGCAATTTTATTAAGAGCCTGGGGAAATTACCAGCGTATCTATCTTTTTTCTTACCTTTGCGCCACTGAAATTCTGCCTATGCTTTTGGTAATTCGCCAAGTTCTAGATTATCAGGCAAAAGCAGGGGCACTTTAGCAGCGACGTGAAGAAAATTATGAGCAAAATTGCCAGCAATGCTGCCGAAAAAGTAGAAAATAGGGCTAGAACAGTTTCTAGCATATTAATTACACAATCAAGGCCACCAGAAGCGAATAATCCTTATGCCAATTTAGAATCGAAATTCGATGTTAAGGTTGAATTTCGTCCCTTTATAGAAGTGAAGGCTGTAGATGGCAAGGAATTTCGGAAGCAAAAGATAAACATTCTTGAGTTTACTGCCATAGTGCTAACTTCTAAGCATGCTGTAGATCATTTCTTTAGAATTTGTAAAGAAATGAAGCTAGAAATGCCAGCAGAAATGAAATATTTCTGCGTGAGCGATGGCACAGCAAATTATTTACAGAAATATATAACTATTAGGAAGCGTAAGTTGTTCGTTGGTCAAAAATCGGCCCAAGACCTTATTGAAGTGCTAAAGAAGCACAAAACTGAAAAGTTCTTATTTCCTTGTTCTAATATTAGGACGCCAGAAATTCCGGATTTCTTTGAAAATAACGGTTATACTTGGAAAGAAACCATTATGTACCAAACCGTACATAGCGACTTAAGCGACCTTAGTGAAGTAAAATACGATGTGCTTGCATTTTTTTCGCCAAGTGGTGTAGATAGCCTTTTGAAAAATTTTCCGGATTTCAAACAAAACGGAACCCGCATTGCTGCCTTCGGACCTACAACTGCCAAAGCGGTATTAGATGCCGGTTTGGAGCTTGATATTCAAGCGCCTATGCCTAACGCCCCAAGTATGACAGGTGCCCTTGAAGTGTATATGCATCAAGTGAACAAAACAAAATAAATATTGCACTTTTCTGCATTCCAGAAATTTTCTAACGATTATTTCAGTAAAATTGTTCGAAGGTTCTTTCAATACACTCAAAAACTTAATACCTTTACCCAACTGCTTTACTTGATACTCCTTCTCTGTAGGTAAAAAATGAGGAAACTAATACTATCGCTCTTACTGTTTGTGGGGTTGTTCATAAGCCAAGCTTATGCACAACAAGAACCCCAATTCACTCAGTATATGTTTAATGGTTTGTATTACAATCCAGCCTATGCTGGAGCAGATAATACTACACGCTTCTCAACTACCCAGCGTACCCAGTATTATGGTTATACCCCCACCAACCCTAGGGATAATATTGGTGCTCAAAACACGCAGCTCCTAACTTTTTCAATGCCAATGTCTACTCTTTTTCAGAGTATGAAAAATATGGGTGTGGGTATTCACATAGCTAATGATAAAATTGGGCCTGTAAAAAGTACAGAATTTCAAGCGAGTTATTCTTATCATATCAATATTGGTGAAAGCAAGCTATCTTTTGGATTTAGGTATGGTACTTTCTTTCGCTCCCTAAACTACGATATTTTGGTTCCTTTTGAAAAAGAAAGCACCATACCTACTGGTTCGATTAAAGATAATAATTTTGATTTAGGTCTAGGAGCTTGGTATACTGCAAGTAACTTTTATGCAGGTATTAGCATGGCAAGGTTAAACCAAGCCACGTTTAACTTAGGCGCCAAAAATACATACCAATTAAGGAGAACCACCTATTTAACGGGAGGCTATACATTGGATATTAACGAGAATATTAAAGTTACCCCTTCTGTATTAATTACAACTGACTTTAAAGACGTATCTAAATTCGATATTGGTGGTCTTGCAACCTACCAGAATGTATATTTTGCTGGGCTTAATTTTAGAAGCGGTGTTGCATCGTATAATAATTTGGCAAGCGGTAACGTTACAAAGTACACAGTAAGCGATTTAGGCATAATAGCTGGTTTGTACTTCCTTAAAGACAATGCCATGAGAGTAGCCTATTCTTTTGATGCTGTGCTTCCTAATGCCGATGCATTGGCTCCTACTTCACACGAAATTTCCTTGTCTTACATTCTTCCAGTTATAACTCGTACGCCTCGCATACAGATGCGTACTCCTCGTTATAGAAAATAATTATTACCTTTACAGTAAATCTCTAACATTATCTTATTGTTATATTCTAGGCTAAATTTGCTTAAAACAGCGTTTAACCTTAAAATTGCACAAATAAAATATTGCTTGAGGTATTGAATACACATTACCTTTATCTACTTTTGTTCGCAAAATTTACCAAATTACCCCGAACAAACTCTTCCTTTACCTCAATAGTACACGGTGTTATGAATAAGCACAATCTCGTTGGCAAAATTGCCTGGTGTGCACTGATTGCTGGAACTGTGGTTCTGCAGAGCTGCGGTGTTGGCACTAAAGAAATCGATGGAGAACTCATTGGAGTTGAAGATCGTGAAGGCTGGTTTCAAGTTGAACCTTATGGCATGGTTACCGTGCCTGGTGGAACATTCCACATGGGTCAATCTGATGAAGACGTGCCTGCAACGCAAATCAACTTCAACAAGCAAGTTACCATTGGTGGCTTCTACATGGACGACAGTGAAATCACGAATAATGAATACAGGCAGTATCAGATTGCTATGGACGCAGCAGATACCGCCGGTATTGGTAGGTTAACTCAAGAAGAGATTAACATGATTGCAGGTAAAAAATACCTTCCAGACACAGTGGTTTGGATGCGTGATTTTACCTACCACATGGGCGATCCTTTGATGCAATACTATTACTTCCACCCTGCATTTGACGACTATCCGGTTGTAGGTGTGAATTGGAAGCAAGCAAAACTTTTCTGTAAGTGGCGTACTGGGTTCTTGAATAAGACCCGTGCTAATAATGGTGAATTTGGAATGCCTAATTTCCGTTTGCCTTCTGAGGCAGAATGGGAATATGCTGCCCGTGGTGGTAGAGATTTAAGCCCTTATCCTTGGGGTGGACCTTACATCCGTAATACAAAAGGATGTTTATTGGCAAACTTTAAGCCAGGCAGAGGTAACTATTACGATGATGGTTTCAGTTACACTGCCCCAGCTTATTCATTCTTTGCCAATGATTATGGCTTGTACGATATGAGTGGTAACGTTTCTGAGTGGTGTGAGGATGCATTTTTTGAAGCTGCATTCCCTACAGTGTGGGATATGAACCCTACCTATAATAAGGATTCTGAACCGCGTAAGGTAATTCGTGGTGGTAGCTGGAAAGATATCAGCTATTATCTGCAAACTGGAACTAGAACTTACGAGTACCAAGATACTGCACGTTCCTTCGTAGGATTCCGTTGCGCAATGATATACCTTGGCAGAAGTTCTGGCGACGAATTTTAATTCTTAGTTTAGCACCCCCCCCGATAATTCCTATATTAACACTTAGTAAACCCTAAATCTTTAACCCAACTACTAACTATTTTAACACGATGGCTCGTAAGAAGACTTTCCGCGATCAATTTTACAACAATATAGCACCTATCATTACTGGTGTTGGTGCATCAGTAGTAATCCTTGGCGCACTTTTCAAAATCATGCACTACCCTGGCGCAGGTCCTATGCTTGTAGCAGGAATGGGTGTAGAAGCTGTAATTTTCTTGTTATTCGCATTTGCACCAATTCACGAAGATCCAGATTGGGCTTTAGTTTACCCACAATTAGCTCACGATTACGTAGCTGAAGAAGCACCAGGCGAAAAGAGTTCTGTAGTTAATAAGGTTAATGATATGCTTGAAAAAGCTAAAATTGACCAACAATTAGTTGAGAAATTAGGTAGAGGTATGAACAACCTTACTGATTCAGTTTCAAAAATTGGCGATATTTCTAATGCTACTGTTGCTACTCAAGAATATGCTAAGAATGTAAAGGCAGCTGCTGGTCAGTTATCTGAAATTAATAAGGCATATGGTACTACTGTTTCTGCTATGAATGAAATGAGTAGTGCAGCTACAGATGCTAAGGCATACCATACACAAGTTCAAGCTATCACTAAAAACTTAGGAGCTTTGAACGCTGTATACGATAGCGAACTTAAAGATGTGAACAACCACTTGAAAGCTATGAACTCTTTCTATGGTTCAATTAGCAAGGCTATGGAGTCTATGACTGCTGCAAGTGCTGAGTCACAAACTTTCCGTACTGAAATGGGTAAATTAAGCCAAAACTTAACTAGCCTAAATAATGTATACGGAAGCATGCTAACTGCCATGAGAGGTACAACTGCTGCTAAGTAATATTACCATAGTTAATCTACAATTCAACGTTAATCTAAAATACTGAAAATAGATGGCTGGAGGTAAGGAAACCCCGCGTCAGCGACTCATTGGACTTATGTACTTGGTATTGTTAGCCTTGCTTGCAATTCAGGTGTCTGATTCAATCATGGAGAAATTTTTCTTCCTTGAACAATCGCTAAACAACGCAAAGAAAGACGCTGTATCTCGTAACCAGAACCAATTATCTAGCATCCAGAAGAAAGCTGGTGCTCGTGGTACTGATGATGCGAAGAAGCACGCTGCTACTGCTGCTGAAGTTCGTAAAGAAACTGAGGCAATGCTTAGCTATATCGAGACTATCAAAACCGATCTAGTTACTAAAACTGGTGGTGTAGATGAAGGTCACGGTGGTTTATACACAGGTGCTAAAGAAGAAGGTCTTGTTGAAGAGACGATGATTGGTGCTTCTAGCAATGGTAAAGGTTATGAGTTAAAAGCTAAGCTTGAGGCTTACTATAATAAACTTGTTGCTTTAGCAGTAACTGCTGCTCCAAAGTTCGATAAGAGCCAATTGCAGCCTTTAGCTTATGATGGTAAGGATCACCCTCTATTTAAGAACGATCACAACCAAAGCATTAAAGATTACGCTAACCTTACTTTTGGTCAAACTCCGATGGTGGCTGCTATGGCGGTTCTATCTGAAACCCAAAATAAGATTGCCTCTTATGAGTCTTTAATTCTTGCTGCTATTGACCCTGAATCTGCTACCATTAAAGTAGATAAAATTACTGCCGATTATTCTGCTGTATCATCTGTTGTAGCTGCTGGAACAGAATACGAAGCTAAGATTTTCTTAACTGCTAAGAACAAGAGTTTAAGGCCAGATGTAACTTTCCGTGGTGCTAAAATCACCGTAGATGAAGAAGGTTATGCCCCAATTAAATTTAAAGCTGCTGGTGGTGCTTATGACAAGGATGGTTTCGCTAAGGCAACTTGGACTGCATCTGTAAAAGTTCCAACCCCTGCTGGTGGTATTGAGGAGCAAACTGTAACTGGTGAGTATTTAGTAGCTAAGCCTACAGTTGAAGTTAAAGCTGCTGCAGTTTCTGCACTTTATGAAAATTGTGGTAACGAACTAGTAATTACAGTACCTTCATTAGGTGCAAACTACAAGCCTTCATTCCAGTGTAATGCACCTTTGATTAACGGTCAATCTCGTGGTCAAGTAATAGTTGTTCCAACAAGCAGAGCTGATGTTTCTATCGGTGTAAGCTCTAGCGGTACTTTTATTGATAAGGTTGTATTTAAAGTTCGTCCAGTACCACTTCCGGCTTTCTCATTGAAAACCCCATCTGGCCCTGTAAACGATAAAACTGGTATTAAGTCTAACACTCCTTACGTTAACTTAGAAATTAAGCCTGATGAAGGTTTTGCAACATTCCTTCCTAAGGAAGCAAACTATTCAATTGGCGAGATGGAAGTTACTGTAGGTCGTGGTAAAACTGCTAAGTTTAGCCAAAAGCTTACTACTAATAGCATCCGTTTGAATGGTCTTAACGTTAGCTCTGGCGACCGTTTAGTTATTGAAATTAAGAAGCTATACCGTACCAATTTCCGTGGAGAGAAAATTGAAGTGCCAATTCCGGCAGCAATTGCAACTCGTTCCATTAGTATAAACGATTAATCTGATAGTTCCCCAGGTGTTATGAAAAAGTCCTTGTTCTTAGTTCTCCTACTTTCTTTTGCGCTATTATTTGTAGCAGAGCCTACAATGGCACAAAAGAAGAAGAAGAAGAAGCCAACCAAAGCGGTTTCTGCCAATGAAACTGTTACTCCGCCTGCGGAACCTGCTGCTCCAGTAGAAGTTGCAGAGCCTTTGCGTACGCTTTCTTACGATTCTGTTGAATATAACACTACAGGTTACAATCCGCTTTCTACGCTTAATATTCATAAGTCGAGAATTATGTACCGTATACGTACAACTCGTATTATTGATTTCAGCGAAAAGTGTAACGAGCCTTTCTTCAATAAAGGAACTGAATTTACTCGTTTTATCCTTGATGGATTAAAATCTGGTGAATTGATAGGCTTTAACGATTCTTTAGAAAAGCAAGTTTCAAAGAAGTATGTTGTAGGTGAATTAAGTAAATTGATGGATCCATTAGATCCAAACTCAATGGTTACTTTAAAGCCTGAGCAATTAGCTCAAGTTTATTTCACTGAAGATTTAGTTTTTGATCGTCAGCGTTCTCAAACTCGTTACGATATTCACAGTTTCCGTTTGTTTGTTCCGCAAAATGCTTTCGGCGACGCTATTCCTCCATTCGATCGTACACTTGCTGTAGTTCGTTATAAGGATTTAGTTGCTTATATGAACAGCAAGCCTCAGGCTACTTGGAAAAACCCTGCTAACAATTCAGAAGATAAGCGTTATTCAGATGCTTTACACCTTCGTTTGTTCTGTAGCCGTATTACTAAAATTATGCTAGACAACCCTACTGGCGATGCCATTGACGCTATCGAAGCTTATAATAAGAATGAAAGAAGCATTTTGTTAGCTTCTCAAAACATTGAATATCTATTGGTAAGCAAGGAAAACGAGCTTTACGAATATTAAGATTTAATATGTTTGCTTAAAAGCCTTGGTGAAAACCAAGGCTTTTTTGTTTTATGTTCCTATTTATTTACTTTAATAAGGTTCAAAGTCTTATTTTTAACCGATACCATCGTTACCATCTTGTCTTATTTGTTTTATTTGTTTTACTTTACTCATTATGAACAGACATTCTTATTTCTTTTTGCTTAAGATTATTGGTACTTGCCTTTTCTGTTTGCTATTGATTTTAGGAGGCTGTACCAAAAGTGAGGTTGTAAACATTGTTAGTTACGATGACGATTACGGCACTCAAAAAGAAAATACCATTGTCGCCAAAATAGGTACCACCACCTTTACTTCTGTTAAAGATCCTTTACCGTCAGATACAGTATCGGCTTATGGTACTGGTGCTTTTTTGAAGAGTAATGGTCGTTCAATTTTGTTCGTAGGTATTGCAGAATATCTTGGCTCTTATGAAAGGATTCAGTTTTTTATAAATTTGAAAACGACAACGGATGTTCGTGGCGATTACCCAATTGCTGTTACTAAAGTGGAAGGATTAAATGGTTATGGAAATTACGCCGTATTTGGCAATGCTGCAGTTGGATTAACCTATCCGAATTCTAGTGGTCCTGTAGGTTTTACTTCAACCGGAAAGATTACGATTACCAATAAAACCGGAAGTTATATTAATGGTAGGTTTGAATTTGTGCAAGGATATGCTGGAGTAGTAACTAGAGTTACTCAAGGCACCTTTTATAAATTAAAAATTAAATAAGTATATTTGTATTAAACTAACTGTAACTATATGAACAAGTTAACCAGACTATTACTCCTTTCATTTGCAGTAATTACTACTTTAGTAAGCTGTAAAAAGGATAGCGAAAGTACACCGAATGTACCTGTAGAAGAGCAAATTCCTGTTCAGTCCATTGCATTAAAGACTAATGGAATTGATTGGGCTTCGAATAGTAGTACTTCTATTGGTTTATTTGGATTTGGTTTGCCAGGCGCTGGGGTTACCTTACAAGGGAATAGCTTTATACTTACTGGTGTTCAAACCAAGGGAACTGATACTACTTTCTTTGTATTAATTAAGCAAGTTACTAACCCTGCTAACTTAGTTGGAGAGTATCCAGTGTCATTTGCAGCAACTTCGTTAATTAGTTTAATTACCACTGGTGGAGGTAATTTCGATCCTTCATTAGTGAGTAATTTGGCCATTTTTGGTAAGCCTAAAGATTTTTCAAATATAAATTTCAATAACCAATTAAGCCTATTGGGCTTATTGAGTTTAGGTTCGAATGGAACTTTGAAAATTACTAAACACGATACTTCTAAAACGCCTGCAACAGTTTCAGGAACCTTTTCTTGGAACCAAACTGGGACAACTGGCTATGCTATTACTGAAGGCCGATTTAATCAAATCCCTATTCAATAGTTTGTTTCAGTAATATAAGTCAAGATAAATGCCAGCCTAAGTAGTTAATTACTAAGCTGGCATATATTTTGTTCTGTTAAGTCAATGCATCATTTTATGAAAAAATTAATCTATTCTTGTTTGCTGCTTGCGTTAATGGCAGTAAATTTCTCTTGCTCAAAGGATACTAACAATAATACTGATAGTCCTGCGCCAGTAGTTAATGTGAATCTTATTGCTGCTAAGGTTTCAGGAACAGGTATTGCATTGACGGATTTCTTATCGTCTAAAGATTTTATTCAAGGTGGTGCTAAAGCTAACGCTACTTTTACGAGGGGAACTTCCGCAACTATTAGTAACGATACTCTATATATCAGGGGAATTGGCAGTTTAGGTGCCGATTCTGTAATGCTACACCTGGCTATTAAGTTACCTGCAGGCAATTCATTGGTTGGTATTCACCCTATCCGTTACGATAGAAATACAGTTGCTGAGCAAGCAAAAGGAGCAGTTGCATTTTTTGGTAATCAAAGCTTGTATGCATTGTTTAATCCCTACACTGCAACAGTAAGTGGAGAGTTGGAGATAAAGACTTTTGATGCTGCAAACAAAACTATTTCTGGTAACTTTAATTTCTCGCAAACCATGTTTGCTCAAACAATTGCCATTACTAATGGCTCTTTACAAAAGGTAAGGATCTATTAATTTCAGGTTGAAAAAAAGTAATCATATTATTTGATTTAAAATGTAAACGCTTTACTTGCTTAAAGCGTTTCTTTATTTATAGAGGTTTTTACTTCCGATATTGTAATTATGAACAAAGGGTTTTCTGTTAGTTTCTTAGTAATAGTTGTTTTTTTGGCACTTTTAGCTGGATTTTTTGGCGGTAGGTTAGCCTCACCGGATAATCATTTGCCTCAAGTTAGGCCAGACTCAAAAGGAAATAAGAACTTTACCTTCCTTACTGATACTTCTATTACGGTACCTGATGGGCTCAATTTTATTGCAGCGGCAAACTTGAGCAAAAGTTCTGTGGTGTATATTAATAGTAAGATAAAAGTAAAGGCAGGTTCTTTTGGGGAAGAGCTCGATATGTTCCACGATTTCCCGATTCCAGATAGTTATAGGGAAAGTGAGAGTAGTGGTAGCGGCGTTATTATTTCAGCGGATGGATATATTATTACCAACAACCACGTAATAGACGATGCCACAGAAATTGCGGTAGTTACTTCAGATAAGCGCCAGTTTGTAGGTAAGGTAATTGGCACTGATCCTTTGACCGATATTGCCCTAATTAAGGTTGAGGCTAAGGAATTGCCTTTTATGAAGATTGGTAATTCTGATAAATTGCAAGTAGGGGAGTGGGTGCTAGCCATCGGTAATCCGTTCGACCTTACAAGTACAGTTACTGCCGGTATTGTGAGTGCCAAGTCCAGATTTATTCAGGCCATAAACACCCCAAACGAGCCCGGTATTGAGAGCTATATACAAACCGACGCTGCTGTTAACCCTGGCAATAGCGGTGGCGCTTTGGTAAACCTAAAAGGGGAACTTATGGGCATAAACACGGTAATTGCCAGTAATACTGGGGCATTCGTGGGTTATTCTTTTGCAGTACCTGCAACTATTGTAATTAAGGTATACAACGACCTCAGGAAGTATGGCGATGTGCAGCGTGGCTTAATGGGTGTGAACATCAATGAGATTACAGCCAAGTTTGCAAAAGAAAAAAGATTGCCGTCCATTAAAGGAGTATATGTTGGCGGTGTAGTTTCTGGTAGTGGGGCCGATAAAGCAGGACTAAAAACTGGCGATGTAATTACAGATGTTAATGGTTATGAGGTGAATAGCGCCAACGAACTTGTTGAATACGTAAGTCGCTTTAGGCCTGGCGATAAAATTACAGTCGCATACATTCGCCAAGGAAAAGAGTTGAAAGTTACTGTT
>Ga0114962_10004129_pt1 | contig 11614 bp, 13 predicted proteins | sample C_130820_MF_Meta_FD_87017 | JGI IMG/M metagenome (GOLD analysis project Ga0114962, IMG submission 87017) | Freshwater microbial communities from Lake Croche, Canada to study carbon cycling - C_130820_MF_MetaG | ecosystem: Environmental > Aquatic > Freshwater > Lake | place: Lake Croche, Canada... | reverse complement strand
TAAAAGTGCTTGAGGTTAAAACAGTAACAGCGTAGTTGCCGTTGGTTGCCGTACCACCTGTGCCTGCGGCAAAGTCAATACCAATCATATCGCCGGTTGTAAAGCCGTGTGCAGTTTGCGTCACTGTCACTGTTGTACCAGAACGACCATAAGTTCCCGTGGTTACAGGTGCAGTTGTCGTATCAAACAATGCCACAAAACCTGCGGTTGCCGTACCAGTAAAAGAAATACCTCTGACGCGGTTGCGCCCCATCACCATAAAGCCGCTACCGTTTAAGTGTGCTTGTTTTACAGGTGTCTGATTCATAATCAATCCTTTAAAAAGCGGGGGCCGAAGCCCCCAAGATCAATTATTGCTGTGAAGCAGGAGGTGATTGCACACCCGTAGAGTCTGCTACGGTGTAAACAACGGTGTACTGCACCGTGCCAACAGTCACGTTAGCAACTGTGGGTCGCACAGTGGCGATCATAGTTACATCCGTAGCGCCAACACCAGCACCATTAGGAGAAGCAGTAGTAGCAGCACCGGCCCAATTGCTTAACTTAGCCGCCGCACCAGTATTAGCCAAACGACCTTGCGTGGTGATGTCAGTAGAGGCCCAATACAAAGCGGTTGAGCCTGTGATGCCCAGAGACATATTTGCAGCGGTAGAGCCAGTGAAGGCCACCAACGTGTCAATGTGGATGCTTGTAATTTGTGCGCCAGCAGGGATGGTAAACAAAGTGGTTGTAGTGTCAGCGGTATAAATAGCGCCGTCATAAACTACTTTTTTAGTCTGTGTAACAGATGTTGATCCAGTGTTCTGGATGTTTCCAGCAGTCGTGCCGGTGGTGTTTTTGACAGTGCCCAACAGCCAAGGGCCAAGGTGAGTTGCGAATCCCATAATAAATTCCTTACATACAAGTTAAGTGCATCAATCGGTATGTCGTCTGCCGGGACAGTTTGATGCACCGGGTTTCCCGGTTTAGAAGCAATATACACTAAAAGAAAAGGGGGCACAAGGCCCCCTTTTACTATCAAGCTCCTGCCGAGCCCCACATACCGAGGGGATCAGACCAGCCGAACGAATAACGCTCGCGAGACTTGTAACGCACGTTGCCGGTATCGAAATCGCCGTCCATGCTATTAGACAGCGGAGAACGAACGAAATGCTTCATACCGTTGGGCACGTCAGTCGTCAAGAACCAGGCATTGGTGTCGGTCAAATAGTTGTTAACAGTGTAACCACCAGGGATCGAACCATTGTTCTTGAGAGCGTTGATGTCGTTGTCAGTGGTGCCGACACGGAGTTCGGTTTCCAACAGACGGGTTGCAACGAATTGCAACTGGACAGGGATGATTAGCTTCTTAGGCTTGGCTGCGATTAACAGGCCACGCTCGTCCGTCCACTGGGCGATCTGGATAACTGCGTTTTCCAACGAAGTCTCATTCAAATCAGCAGCGGTCGAAGGAATGTTGCTGTTGGTGCCACCAGAAACCAAGGGGTGGCTAGCACTGAACAATGCAACGCCATCACCACCCACGTAGGACGATGAGAAGCCGTTGTTCAGGACTGATGCCGACTTGATCTGCTTGGTGTACGCCATACCGCGAGCCAGGGCTTTGGTGTAGCGAGCAGACAAGCTGTCGTACAAGTTGTCCTCGATGGCCTCTTCGGTCAGCGAGAAACCCAAAGCGATGGTTTCGTGGTTGTAGCGAGCAGTCCAAGCTTCCTGCGCATTGTCATAAGCAATGGCAGAGCCCTCGTTCTTCACCGGAGCGGCGGAGAAGCCAGACAGCTTGGTTTCTTCTTCAAACGAACGCTCGGAAGTCTCAGTCTCGTAGATTTCCTTGTGTTGTTCGCCGTATGTTGCGTACTCGACACCAAACAAAGCGTTCAGGCCAGGGAGCAACTCTTTCAGTAGTTGTGCGCGTGAAATAGCCATGGTTTATGCTCCTTATACGCCAGTGGCGTTGTTGTACTGATGCATAGTCGCATTGATTTTGATAATAACTTCAGGGAAGTTATCGGCAGCAGTTGCGGTGTCCCGAACTACATCAATAATGCGAATAGGCAACGTGGCGGTTGTTGCAGTAGAGTCCAATAGGGCCACTTTGGAGTTACCCGTAGTAGTCGAACCAGCATTCTGCACTAACGTACCGTTATTGCCGATGGCGGTGATACCAACGCCAGTAATAACAGTAGTACCAGACACAACAGCTACTTGGAACAACGTATCAGGATCATCTGCGACAACTGCAAAAATCTGCGTGCCAGACTTGATAGACTGACTTGCTGGATAGTACTGTTGTTGCTGGACTTGACCAGTTGAACCATTGGTAAACTGAACACCCAAGAACACACCACAAGGAGTGGCAGTTGTGGTGCCTGTGTCCTTTTGGATCGTGCCATCAGAAATGCGTTTTACCAAGTCACCGTAGAAAATGTTAGTGGCATAGCCACTCGCAATCTCCATCAAGCGGGTCGCGCCCGCGAATACCTGTCCACCAATTAGGTTTACAGGCTTTAGACCGTAAGGGGCCGAGACTGTAGGATAAGCCATTTTAAAGCTCCAAAAGATTAAGTGCCTTTGCCAAAACTAGTCGAAGATTTACCCTCTTTGAAGATAGGCATCCGCGCATCGCTTTGACGCATTAAATTGTTGTCTACGGCCTCTGCTTGAGCTCTGTTTTGGTTCTGGAAATAAGCATTCCGTTGCGCAACAAACTCAACAGGGGTCTTGCAAAGCAACAACCCGTCGATCTCGATATTGTTCGCAAAGCGACTATCAGGATCGGCTAGCAGTTGAAACTTCGGTTGTTCTTCAATGGTTACTGGCTCCCAACCCTCACGCATTTTTGCGGAAAAGTTTTTAGGGTCCCGGCGACCGTTGAAAGAAATCCGAATCCATCTGTACGCGTAGCCCGGAGCCTTATCAGGTTCCGGCAGTAATTCCGCAGGCTTCCACTGCTGGGGACGCTCTTGCGTTGAACGACTAGTCATCTCGCGTTGTAATCTGCTCTCAGCCATGTTAGGCCTCCAATTTCATTTTTTCACGAGCATATTGCTCATTGGTTAACCCCAATTTTTTCGCCAACCCGACCTCAGTCTTCGTTAGCACCACCTGTTTGGAAGCGGTACTGCGCTTGGCGGGGGCAACCACCGTGCTCGGTCTTGTACGTTGAGGTTTTACCTCATCGTTGTTAGAAGATGAAGCAAATTCTTCTGGGAACCGCTTCTTAACCTCTTTGTCGATACTAGTGAAATACTCATCAGTACCAACATAACTTTTTCCGTAGCGTTCTGCTAGGTCCTCGTGGACTCCTTCGGCAAACTTGCGCATGGCACGCTTGTCGCGGTCTACAAACCAGGGGTTTTTGGACACCCAGCTTGCGACCTTCGGGTCCATCTGAGGCTCAGCTTCTTGCCTAGATGAAGTAGTTTGTACATCATTTTCAGGGATTTGTACAGTGGGTCTGAAATTTTTTGCTTTGTCAAGCTTCATTTCTGCCCGAACTAGCTCTTTTTGGGCCGCTAAAAGCTGGCTAGAGTCCCCAGAGTCATACGCCTCCTTGTAGTTCCGCTCCGCTTTGTCAAGCTCCATTTCCGCAGAAGTTTGGTACGTTGAGATAAGCTCTTTTTCGCCATACTGCAACATGCCTTTTAGCTTGTTGTTTTCATCAAGAATCCGCTGAGTCATTTTCAGAGCTTCTTGCTGTTCCCGTAGGGCGGCTTCCTTCTCCCGGCGCTCATCATGCCAAGCCTTCTTGTACTGTTTGAACTTCTGTGTTACACCAGCGGTGTACTCTTGAGACTCATCAAGCCGCTCTAGCTCAGACTTGATGTCAGCAGGCAGGGGGTCTTTATTCCTGTCTTCTTCAGGCGTATCGTCAACAACCTTGACTTTTACATCAGGCTCGTCATCACCCTCAATGGTGATGTCAAGCTCGTCTTTAGTTTCCTCTTGCTCATGAGGAAACTTGTATTCTTCGTATTGCGTAGCCATTGCTGCTCCTTATCGGTTACGACGAATGCCGCGAGGGTCTTCAACGACACCTTCAACGGAATCATCATTGATTACACGGAATTCGCGGTCATGAATAATCAGTCGCGTACCTACGTGTGGCCGAGTCAAAATGAAATCACCTTTCTTGCACCAAGGGCCAGAAGGGAATTTTGTCTTGTCAAGGTAGCAGTCTGGGCCAAGCTCAACTACGAATAAAACCGTAGTGAGTAGCTCATCAGTGCGGAGAGTCTCATCCGCTTTAATCAGTCCACTCTCATACTCTTTATCCTGGTCAGGAATAGCGCACAAGATTTTGTAGCCTGACGGCTTTGGCAATTGTGTTGCCTTTTCTTCACTGTTCTTGTTCAGAATAGCCGATAGATCGACTGCCCTTCCAAGATCGAGGGTTTCACTCATCTGAGTTCTCCAAGTTTTTTGTCAGGTCTGTGATGAATCGACGCGCTGTGAGTAGACCTGTTACAACCCCACATTGTTCGCAATACTCTTCGTAGTTCTTAGCAGTTTTTGATGCCAAGGACTCCTCAAGTTGTCGAACTTTCTCGTCAATTTTTTCGGTGACGATCCCACCAAATTTTAAAATCTCGTACATCAATCTCCTTTCTTAGTAGGCTTCTGGGCCTGTTGTTGCCGATTTGATTCAGCCGTCTCTTTCTGGTGAGCTAGCTGCTGTTGATGCTTCATCATTTCTAGACCTGCCCGAGCCCCTTCGGTTTCCTGCAAAGCCTTAGTTTTCTCTGAGTCGTACATGTTCTTCATCATGATCTTGGCTCCTTCAGTCTCCTGGGTAACCTCAATACGCTTGAGTTCAACCTGAATCTGAGCCATCTTGGCCTGCATATCCTGCATGTCTTTTTGAGTCTTGCGCTGCAAGTCTTGCTGCTTAATCTCCAACTCTTTCTGCTGCAACTGGATAAGCGGGTCTTGAGCTTGCTGCTGGGCCTTCTTCTGCTGGGATTCCTGCTGGTGCTCTTGAAGCAACTGTTGAGCTGCTTGAGCCGCCAACTGAGACACCTGAACCTCCACATCCGGAGACATCTCTTTCTCGTCTTTGTCCTCGTTGTAGGGAGGCAAGGGGAAGCCCATCCGCTTCTCAATCTCCTTGCGGTACTCCATACCCAAATGCTCGCCAATGTGAGCCGACATAGCTGCTTGCAGCATCTGTGCTGCTTGTGGGTTCTGGCCCACCAACTCTTGGACGTGGGGGTCTTGCATACCAGCCATGTGGACGGAGATGTGTGCCCGGTGATCCTGATAGATAAACGCTTTGACGGGCTTGCCCGCCAGCACGTTCATGTTCTCCGTCACAGGGTCGCGGGGTTTCATATCCTCTGGGATGGGGACTAGCTTTTGGTAGTTCTTGATGCCCAGCACGTCCAGCATCTGGCGATGCAACTGAGGTAAGTCATACAGTTGTGGCGCGGTTTGCGCCAACTGCAATGCTGCTTGATACTGGACAACCTTTTGAGCCATCGTAGCTGCATTGGGGTCACTCACGGGAATCACGTCCACCAAGTCGTAATCAGACTGTTTGGCTTTCCTGCTGCCTTCGACTGGGTCGTAGTTGTATTCCTCGGGGGTGTAGTCGCGGATGATCTCTTTCAGGAGCTTGAACTCTTGCTTCATCGAGTAGTGGATGCGCGCCTGTATGGCACTCATTGTCTTCAACTGACGCTCAAGAATAGCCAGGGTCGTGCCCACGGGTGCTTGCGCGCTCATGTCTGAGGTCTGCAACTCCACAGCACCAGCAAACTTGCGGCCTTCCTCAATGATCGTAGCAAGCAACGCTGCTAGGACCTGACTTGGCTCCTTATAAGGCAGCGGCATGATGTTGTCCCGCATCGTCCCACTAGGTACGTCCACGTCTCGGAATTCTCCTGGGGAGATAGGTGTGTCGTCTCCCTTGGTACGGAGACCACGGGTCTTGAATCCACCGGGTAGATTAGAGAGTGTGCCTGCATCAACAAGCTGGCGCAGAATAGAAGTACCAGACTTAGCAAAAGCACCGATAAGGTGGATAAGGCCAAAAGCGTAAAAACCGAAACCCGGTATGTACGGGTAGTGGACAAAGTGGGTCCGCTTGTGACAATCTTCATCCTCCGGCCTCCAATTCCTACGTATCGACAACACAGTACTTGAACTCTTCTCGATCGTGATGATGTACGGCAGCGCAATGCCCGTCTCTTCATCATCGTCATCCGTATGCTCGTAGCCGTCCAGGTCTAACTCAACCTGCATCTCCAAGAGCTTGAAGCGATCATCTTGAGAAGCCCGAAAGCCAAGCTTCTCAGCAATCTTCTTCTCCACCTCGTCCATCACATTGTTGGGCTCACCCAAGTCAACGTCTCGGTAAAAACCTTCATGCTGTAGGCGTTTGATCTCGTTTTCTGTCTTGCGCATCACATGCGTGACCCGCTCTGCTGCCTCTAAGCTAGAAGCTCCATAGGGGACGACCACATCTTCAGCAGGCACGTACATCGACACCTGACGCCCCAGCGCCGGATCAAAATACACTTTTTTAAACGCATTGCCAGCTAACCCCAAGCCCCACAACATGCGCTCATGCTCGGGGCGGTATTCATACATCACGTCTGTCAACTGATGGTTCATGTCATCTTGGACCCGCTCAGCAGCTTTCTTAGTAGCTGGGGTCTCTTTGCCAATGATCTTCGTCTTGACCGGCCCCGCCGCAGGGAAGGTCTCCATCATGGTCTCAGCCTGGAACTTCACAACCGCTTCAGTGAGCAGTGGGTGGTATACGCCACAAGCGCCGGGCCAAGGCTCCATACGCTCTTCTAGCTTCATGCCCAGTAACTCCAGACCATCCACATAAGTCTGTATCCAATCCTTGCGACTCGAGATATCCGTCTCATAGTCTTGCATTAGCGTATTGGCAAGGAAGGAGAGTTCTCCTTCGTCCATATCTTCAGCCAGATTCTTGCTGAACTCATCCTCATCTATATCTTCTTTTTCCATCTCGATTTCAAAGCCAGGGCCAGAAATATTGACCGCCTCTGGGTCCTCGATTTGAATCTCGATCGGCTCTTCCTCAACACCCAATTGCTCAAGCCCTTGAGGAGCAGTGTAAAGACCCTTGCCCATATTGTTTGTTGCCATCATCTACCCTTTAGAGTTGCCCGATTTGTCTGGGCAGTGTATTTAAAATCTTTTGCTGAGTGGCCAGTACGTTTGACCGCCCGGTCTTTGGCTCTCTCTTCAGCAGTCATCATGTTGCGCTTTTGCCCCTCTGCTGTAAGCGTCTCACCATCTGCCTTCAAGTGCCCACGTTCTTGAAGTATCTTGACAGCCGAATCACGACTCCCCACTTGCGCCGCAAGCCGGTCGATCAACTGTCCCCTACCCATGAACTTCTGTGTAGCCATGTTGGTCCTCAATAGTAAGCCGCTTTTCTGCGGAACTTGTACATGAAATCGTCTTCTGGCTCATCAGTGTCAAGACGGATGAACCCACCCTGCCTAAATCTCAGCAGTGCTAGCGTTGTTGAATCTACCAAGTCGTCATTGACGCCACTGGGGAAGTCATTGCACTCCTCAATAACATCCTTAGCCCATCTGCGATCGGGCGCGTATACCACACCACCTTGGAACAAGCTCGACACAGCATTCACACGGGCAATCTTATCCTGTCCTTTGCCTGGAGTAAATTCGCCAACAGGTATGCCCATCCTACGCATCTCTTGGTAAAGCACAGAGCCACTGGACTTCTTCTCGACCATGAACGCGTCTGGCTCCCACTGCTTGTACTCCTCCAGCACCAGCGCTTTGAGGTCGGGGTACTCAAGACGTTTCTTAATTGCATTTAAGAGAATGATCGCGTAATTGTTTGTCTGCTCATTGAAGAACACACCCCACGTCGTAAGTGCGTTGTAGTCAGACCTGTTATTGGCCTCCTGCGCAGCGTCCAGGCTCATGATGGTGAACTCGCACTGGGGAGGAACCTCATCCTCCCACGTCCTCCACCACTCCCGCTTGATGAGTGCCCCCTCCTCGGAGACAGGGTTCTGCATGTACTGAGCATTCCAATACCGAACGTCCATCCCCGCCTTCTTAGCCAGCAACTCCTCAACCGGCCAAAACTCGGGCCACAGCGCTTCGCCGTCATCCTTAATTGCTGGGAAGTCCACGACCTCCCACTGGTCAACACCATCTTCCTTGTTCATCTGCGAGACTATTTGCCCAGTCAAATCAAGCTTTGACCACCGCGTCATCACAATGATAATTGCACCCCCCGGCATAAGCCGCTGGAGAGGGCCAGACTGAAACCATTCCCAAGCAGGAAGAAAGACATCGGGTCTCCCAGTTTTAGCTTCTTGTTCAGAATGAGGATCATCAATAATGAATAGGTCAGCACCGCGCCCAGCAAGAGCGCCACCCACACCGATTGCAAAGTATTCACCATTGAAATTCGTCCCCCACCTTGATGCAGACTTACTGTCAGCTTGCAGTTCTACCTGCGGAAATACGTCCTTATAGGTATCCATACCCACCAAATTTCGCACCCTGCGGCCAAAATTCACCGCTAAATCTGCGGTGTGGGAGGCCATAATTACCTTCTTTTGGGGGTGTTTGCCCAAGAACCAGGCAGGTGCAAGATAGGAAATTAGCTCTGATTTGCCATGTCGGGGGGCAATATTAACAATGACACGTTTTTTCTTGCCATTAGCAATATCTTCAAAAATTTGGGCCAGTTTTAAGTGGTGCGGACCTACTTTATAGCCCGGATAAACGTGTTTTACGAAGTCAAGGAAGCTCTCTTTGCTCAAATCTTGGGTAATTTGGGCGTCGTACTTCTTCAAAAGCTCCAAAGTACGCCTTTTCTGCTTGTCAGGCATCGTGGGGAGTGCCTGGCGCAGGGTAAATAGCTGTTCAGGCGTCAGTTTCGGACTCATGCTTCACGATTTCTCGAGCTTCTACATCAATTACCTTGGTTTCTAGGCTGGTGAGGGTCTCAAGTAGCTCATTCTCCACCTCTTCAGCGGTCATGTGCTTGTGCGTAACCTCGCTGCGTTTCTTAAACGCATCAACACCATCAATTTCACCTAGTTTTGACAGTGCCGCCACCCTTGTCTTGGCATCTTTAGCGTTCTCAACCTCCATCACAAGCTTGTTGACCACATACATCTTGAGGTCAGCTAACTCATCAACGATCGACACGTTCATCTGAGCCACCATGCCAGCTAGCATGGCAAGAGTCTCGTTGGGGTACTTAGCAAAGTCGGGGCGCGTACCAGGGTTGTTGATCATTTCCCGAGCAAGCTCTTTGGCTTGGTCGGCATTGTCCTGTGTGGGCACGAGTAGGGTGCCTGTTAAGTCAGACATTAACTTCACCACGTTTGCTCTCATGGTGAGTTCTTCCGCAGGCGACAGTTCAGGGAACGCATCAACGGCGTTCTTTGGTAGAGGAATGTTTTCCTCTATGTGCGGAATAATTAAGTCTGACATGTCGGGCGGGTGGCTCCGTGTTTTGGCAAATGTATCATAAAAATTTATTTATGCAAGGGGGAGGTAAGGAATCCTACCGGGGGTGGGTACTCTAGATCAGTATCTTATTTGCTGTGTAATTCGACTTATCCTACCTGGTTTTATATACAGTAGTGTGGGGTGAAAATTTTAAAAAATATGTGGTGATTTGTGTAATTCCTGGGGTATGGGGTATGAGGGGGAGGCTCATTGAGATTCTGGGGGGTGGGGTGCGCTGGGGGCGGGTGGAATGCCTGTTTCCCCCTACCAAACTTGACCTATTCAACAACAACATATACTCTGTATTCATCAGGCAAGCAGATCGGCCCCTGATATTCCAACCCGTTCAATCTTAGGAGAATGAACAATGGCAAAAACCGCCACCCTGGCTTTCGCTGACGCCATCAAGTCAGCCAACGATGACATGAATCGCATGCGCAACAACAAGGCTGCGATTGTTGCAAACCGAAAGGTTATTGGCAAGGTCATGCGCATGTTGTCTAAGGACCTCAACGACCGCGACCACATGTACATCGGTAACGACTACGACAGCCGACCTTACATCGGCGTGACGCTCTACAACCTAGAGTCCTTCAAGTGTCTGCAACTCGAGACCTTGTTATCCACACTGAATAACATCGGTGATGCAAAGTCCACCAAAGATTGGCCCAGCAGTCTGAACCGCGACTACAAGTTTGACTTGGGTTACTTTGATGTCAGCGTCAGCGCTTATGTGCGAGACGACAGCCCCACATGCAAACGGGTTGTAGTCGGTACTGAGATGCGACAGGTCGATACCTATAAGATAGTGTGTGAGTGATTTAAGCCCTGCCAGGTTCGCCCTGGCAGGGCTTTTTTGTGGCCTGTTGATACCAGTTATGTTTGGTCGCGCGCATCTGGCGCGTGTGGCTCAGGCGCGTTAAATAGCGGGTCAGGCATAGCAGGGTCACTAAACAGGCGGTTTCCCCCTGCGAAAGTTGACTTATCCGCACCGATCAACTAAGATGGATTTATCAGTTAAGAATTCTCTTACTGATACTTTGTGTAATCGACAATTCTAGGAGAATGTAATGTCGAAAAAAACCGCGATAGCTGAAGCTATCATTTCCCCCGCCCCCGCCGATCAACCCATCACGTCATTGGTTGACCTTGGTTATCGTCAATCTGGCACCCGCGATAGCTTGCAAAATCAGGCGCGTTATGCCATTAAAAACATTGTCGGTTTTCCTGAGAGCATTGACGATGATTCTAAGGCACAACTTTATCAAGGTTATAAACGCCGCTACAATGAGAAACATCCCCCGATCATGTTCGCGATTGTGGGCGGTAATTACTTGGTTTATGATTCTCTTACCCCTGAGGGTCAATCCAAGGTGACAGAAAAGGTCTTAATTGGTGTTGACGTGGTTTATTCCTACACTCAGCAGGAATATGGAAAACTCTCGACAAGTGACCCCGCAAAATACGCTGTTATCAAGTCGATAAGAGAAAAGTGTAATGATTATCTCAGCGGATGCCTTGGTGACTTAAAAGGTGCGGCGCGTAAGGCGATAAAGGCGGATAACCCTGATTCGACAAAACGCGCACCGAATAAAGACTTTTCAACCAAGGTTGATGACGCGTTGGACGGGTTGACGACCAACGTCAAAACCGCCTTGAAACGTGGTGATGCTACCGCCGACAAGGAAAGGTTGATTAAGGCGATAGCGGCATTTAAAGCCGCATGGGTTAAGTAAGTATTAACCCGAACCCCACTAGGTGCAAGCCTAGTGGGGTTTTTTTGCGCCTATTTGAAACCAGTTATATTTCCTCGCGCGCGTGATGAGCGTGACTGTGTTGGGCAAGAACACTAATTAGCGACCCAGCAATACCTGGCCCACTAATCAATTTTTTGTCCATCGATTCTGAGAAAATTAGATGATGCCTTGATTTTGTGCTACATAGAATCTGAGAAACTTTAGCGATGAGTCTGAAAATGACCAAGTTATTTTCTGAGAAACTTAGGTGACACATTCTGCCTATTATTTAGGCAGTGTTCTAAAAAACAGTAGAACAAAACATACCTCGTAGAACAGAAAATGCCTCGTAAGCCCATGATTACATTGAGAAAAAAAGTTTTGTTCTAATGT
>Ga0114962_10004128_pt1 | contig 11616 bp, 11 predicted proteins | sample C_130820_MF_Meta_FD_87017 | JGI IMG/M metagenome (GOLD analysis project Ga0114962, IMG submission 87017) | Freshwater microbial communities from Lake Croche, Canada to study carbon cycling - C_130820_MF_MetaG | ecosystem: Environmental > Aquatic > Freshwater > Lake | place: Lake Croche, Canada... | reverse complement strand
ATTTTTTTACAAAACGTATTATCTCGGTCGTTACAAACGACGGCGATAAGCGATGCCTAGAATGGATCTGAAGGAGGCCAGGACATAGTACAAGGGCATGGAAATGCCTTCTTCGTAACAGCTTGCCACGTGGCAATCGGAAAAAAGAAGGGTGCGACGATCGGGCCTACAAGAGATCCCACAATTCCATCCCGTAGTCCTCCTACAACAGAGAAGGGAGCTCCGCGGCGTTCACGCTCCTTATATCCATGGAGAGTGGCAGCCACTGCTCCCGAAACGGAAGAGATTCGCAAATAGACCGCAAATGCTTGAGACATCCCTACATAGTTCCTCTTCTGAGTTTATTTAGACCGTCGAACTTCCGACCGGCTATCTTGCGTTGCTGGCACCGTTTCTTCTTGTTGCCCGCCCTTTCGGTTTCTTTGTAGATCCTCGTTTTGTAAAGTTGCCGCGAGCAGCCCTTCGTTTCTGGATCATGCGGGCGGCCGAACCCGCTCTTGTCTCATCCACGGCCTTGTGAGCGTTCTCCATACTGCCCGTAATCCCTGGCAGCGGAAGCGGAACTACCGGCTGTGTCTTGGCCGCTGCACGAACGGCGGCTTCGTCAAATCCGACCTTCTTGTAATACTCGTCCGTCTTCTTCGCATCGCACTCCTGTAATTTCTCCCTGTAGTAACACACAAAGGTCAAACGACTGAAGCGAAAGTCGGAACCCGCGACTCCCACTTCAGGATCTCGCGTCCGAATATCGGGGAGCGTCTTGTTGTAGGCCTTGTCTTCTGCCGTTTCGTAAATCGGCGAATTCGTATGCCATTCGTGGACGTTCATTGCGAGAAAATCGCCCGTTCGCACATCCACGCCGATCTTGAAACGCGGTAGTAACGTATGCCCTCCATGATACTTGCCCCATTCAATCACGCTCAGATTTCCGAATCCTCCGCGGTAATCACCTGCGTCCTTGTGAAGGGCCGTGCGAAAGTTATTGTTCACCGTAACCGTTGAGAATGCTGTCGTACCGATCCGATACGCCGGGGTTTTCTTGACAATCGCAAGCTGCTTCGCGTGGGCATCGGGAATCAGTTGCTTGAACAGTCCGTCAATCCGGTGAAGGAACTTGTGTCCGTGTAGGAAGTTCTTCATATTGCTGCGAGCATAGGCCGTCATGCGACACGGGATGCCAAGGAAAGGCGTCTTCTCGTAGTATCCAACCACTCCTGACGCAACATTGTTGTTCACCCGCATCTTGCTGACCTTCTCGCTTACCTTGCCCTTCTTGTTGGGCTGGAGGTATCGCGTGGACCACCGATCAATGCCTACCGGCTTTCGCTTACCCCAATACTTGCCGCCTACGTCAATGGGTCCCGCAGCCGCCCCGCGGTTTCGCGAAGGCTGCGCCGCTCCGCGAAACGCGTCCCACGCCTCCTGAACCAGTTGCTTTGTAATTACGTTTTTCCGAAACTTGATGAGCACGTGCTCGGTTCCATCGGGCTCAACGCCGATGACGTCCACGTCTTCCCGAAAGATTGTCATACCGGTGTCGTCAAACCATTCGCCCTCACTGGAGGCCCCGAATTCCACGTCGCCCGCGACGGCATTGACTTTGACCGTCTTTACCATTCCTACAGAAGGCGTAGACATTGTTGGAAAACTGTGCGTCCCTAGCTACGCGTCCCTAGCTACGCGTCCCACTGAGCAATCGGTCCCAGTGTAATAGGCCCTCCTCGGTCCCGCTTTATCTCAATAACTTCCTTCACGATCTGGTAGTGAAGAGCCCGCACCGCCTCGTAATTCCCTCGCTCATATCGCGTCGCAAACACTGATTCCACGTAGCGATCCTCGTCGGGAAAGTTGAGGAAATGCTGAAGAGCGGGAATGTGACGAAGATCTTGCGTATTCCCCTTAAAGATCGTCTTCAGCATCCCGCCGCTTTCACACATCATCTCTCGTACGACACTGCTGGGAAACAAGCAGAGAAGCAACTTTACGCTGCCCAGAGTGAAGACGCATGTATCAATCTGATGGGCCTTCTTTCCATAGAGATCCTGAAATCGCTCAAGGAGTGGAACCGGATCAGACAGTTCAAAGGAACTACAAAGATAGTCGCGATGGGTTGCGGCCAGTTCGGCTTCCACGGCTTCCTCCAAGGAACCGCGACGAAAGTAAAATCCCTTTGACGTCTGAAAAACTACTACGCCACCCTGTACGTGAATCATAATGCTGTCGCTGGTAGATTCCTTTCGCAGAGGAGATGATCCCTTCAGAAATGTAGCAAACCAACGCGTCAATTGCTCTTCGGTGGCCTCCTTACATAGAAACGGCATTTACACTTCTATTGTCAGGGTGGTTTAGGCTGCTGTTGCTGCTGCTGCTGCTGCTGCTGCGTCCTTTGTAGTTTCTTCAAAATCAGCCTCATCCAATAGGATGACCGATTCGTGTACGACGACGGAATATAAGAGAGCCTGGGCTCTCGTGTGTCCCACGATCCAATTGATTCCAGGACCACAGGGATCGCAAGGAATCCAAGGATTCACCGGTCCTACAGGCGATACGGGGTTTACAGGTCCTGCAGGCGACACAACCTCTACGGGAGCCACGGGATACACAGGTCCTACGGGGGACATCGGAACAACCGGATCTACAGGAGAAACGGGAGCCACGGGGGGCACGGGTCCTTCCGGTTCCACGGGGCCTACTGGTTCTCAAGGAGTGATCGGGCCGCAAGGATACCCGTTTGTTTTGGGAGCGGCAGGACCGTTTACAAACTTGAGTTCCTACAATACGTGTAATTATTTGTTCGGATTCTTGGATACTACTTATGGTAATCTGTACATCAATCTGTCAACGACTGCTATCTGGAGTCCACCGATTCCGTTTGGCACAGGTCCCAGCGGTTCTACCGGAGCAACCGGCTCCATGGGAGCCACGGGAAACCAAGGAATTCCTGGATTTGCGTCGCTTACCGGAGCAACAGGACCCATGGGATCCCAGGGACCGACGGGGCCCACGGGAGCCGTGGGCGACATAGGGCCTCCAGGAAACGACGGTACCGCGACCAATACGGGAGCCACCGGAGACACCGGTCCTACCGGAGACCTAGGGCCCACAGGAACCACGGGGACCACAGGTCCCGCAAGTACCGTAACAGGTCCCACAGGAAATACGGGTTTCACGGGCCCCGCGGGCACTGCCTCTTTAACGGGAGCTACCGGTCCCACTGGATTGACAGGGCCTACTGGAATCACGGGGGCCACAGGTTCCGCGAGTACCGTGACAGGTCCCACGGGAACTACGGGTTTCACGGGCCCCGCAGGAACCGCCACGAATACCGGTGCTACGGGTACTACAGGTCCCACAGGTCCCACGGGTCCCACGGGGTACACAGGTCCTACAGGAGTCACTGGGTATACGGGCGTCACGGGGTTTACCGGATATACGGGGCCAGCTGGAGTGACCGGACCAAGAGGAATCCAAGGCATTCCTGGCTTTGCGACAAGTACGGGTGCAACGGGGTTTACAGGACCCATGGGGATCACAGGAGCTATAGGCCCCACAGGAAACGACGCAGTCCTTACAGGAGCTACGGGCCCTAGTGGGCCCACAGGAATCACGGGGCCCACCGGCCCGACTGGAAATACTAGCACGGTTACGGGTCCGACGGGATATACGGGACCGCCCTTCGGCCCTACGGGCAACACGGGCCCGACAGGTCCCCCCGGTCGCACAGGCTCTCCTTTCCTCGCAGCCTCCTACTATTCGTCTGCCTCTCAACCCCTTTCTAGCGGAACCGGTACTGTCTTTTCGTACAGCGGCCCCGGCCCCTATGTAACGAGCAACATCCAGTTGATTTCCAACACGCGACTCACGGTTCCTAAAACATCGTTTTACGAACTATGGACTTCGCTTCAAGTTCTCAATTTGGGGAACAGCAACAACTCAATCTATTCATGGATCACGAGCAACGGAACGCCGCTTCCCACGACCCTGGGACTTACCTCGGTGGGAGCATCCAATACGCAATTCACGCGTAGTTACATGATCTCATTGAACTCCAACGATTACGTTCAATACGTCGCCCAGCCGTGGGAATCCAATATGGGACTCATTCAAGCCACGGTTCCTACGCCTGGCACGGGCATGCCGACAGGAGCTTCGGTGGTCATCTCCATACGTGAAGTGTAATTCGGCCTCAGAATTTATTCGGCCTCAGAATTTATTCGGCATCAAAGAAAGGAAATACCCTCTGTAGGAACCATGGCGGCTTCCTACACAGAGTTGAAGGAATTGCCCGAATTGAGGGGCAGTCTGAATCTCGCGGTCAGCGAAATCTATAGACTCAAACGACCTCCCAGTCTTTCCGAGAGTCACGCGTGGACTCCTGATAACGTTGAGCGAGCCGCTACACTTCTTACACCGCTTCCGATTGTTGTGGATGAGTCCTTTCTGGTTCAAAAGCCTCCGTGCGTTTCCCAACATGTCCTGCTCATCTCCTTCTTGTTCCATATCGTGCTGATTAGTCTGTTTGAAACGCTCTTTTTCTTCTTTTACGTAAGCACGTTGGAGAACGCGGGCATTCTTAAAACGGTAGGGGGGTTCACACAGACGCTAGTAGATGAATGCGAGGCGATGGGACCCGATGGAAGGCGTCTAGTGGAATGGATGTTGACGCCGTATGTAAACACGACAGAGGAACGGGGAGCTGCTGCGTACGAATCGCGTTCTGCTTATAACCACGGCTTGCTTCTTCTTTCGTGGTATTATGCGATTGGTCTCGTTGTCTTGTTTGCGGCAGCAGCCGGTACGGGATGCTACCGCAGACTGGAGATTCCGTGGCGTCGCCTGTTGTTGGAGAACTGCGGGCTTGTCTTCATGCTGGGAGCGTTTGAAGTTCTTTTCTTTACAACCATCGTGTATCCCTATTTGCCCATCACCGGCCAGGAAATTGCCGCGAACACAGTGGCTCAAGTACAGGTGGCGTGTCAAAATGTATCCTCTATGTAGAAATGAATGTTCCTGCTGATGTTAAAACTGGTCTATATGCGTTTCTTTTTTTCGTTGTAGGTTGTATAGTCGCGTTTTTACTGTGGATCGCATTTGGTACAGAAGAAACGACCATGATTCTCGTGCGAAACGGCCGCGCACCTCATGGACAACCAACTGACCATTGGGTACCTCATAAAGGAACTACTGCGGTTCGTGGACCCCAAGTCACTCTTCGTACAAATCCTGCCACCGGTGAAATGTACGCTGTCGCACAGCCGAATGGTACACAGCCCGTTGAAGTCGTATTAGTAGAAGCCAATCCCCTACTAGGCGGAGGAGCTTCGAGTGAACTTACATTAACTCCTCTAGCAGGAAATCCAGGCATGTACAAGGGCTCAAATGGGAGCACGTATGCTGTTTTTCCTGGCAGCAGCAGTCGCAGCAGTCGCAGCAGCAGTCGCCGTTCTAAAGGCAATCCACGCAATAGAAGCAATAAACGCGACACGCGTACGTAAGTAAAAGTTTTTTCTTAGTACCCCCCACAGACCTGGCCTCTTCCTACTTTGTCGTCTCCCGATCCGCTCTTCATCGGCAACTCACACTGTGGTCCCGGCATCTTCCCTTTGTAACGCCGTTTTATGCCGTCAAGTGTAACAACGATGCGAAACTACTGCGATGGATGACGGAGATTTGTCCGCCCCTTGGATTTGATTGTGCCTCCTTGCGAGAAATCCAAGACGCCCTGGCCCATGTGCCTCCGTCGCGGATTCTGTATGCCCAGCCGTGTAAACGGGCCGAGGACATCGCGGCCGCCTCCGAACTCGGCATTCGGAGTACCGTCGTGGACAGTGTGGAAGAAGTGGAAAAGTTGGCGGAGTGGAAGGGGGCGGGTCACGAGGTCCTGGTGCGACTTCTTGTGGAAGACAAGGGAAGCAAGCAGCCGTTTGGAAAGAAGTTTGGAGCCCCTCTGGCTTGGGTTCCTCGGATCGCGGAAGCCGCGAACTACCACGGCCTTTGCCTAACGGGATTCAGTTTCCACGTCGGCAGCGAATGCCAGGACCCCCGTCAATATGAGAAAGCGATAGACGAATGTAGGAAAGCCGCGGATCTTGTGAAACCGCATGGATTCCAGGCACAGACGATTGATATTGGAGGAGGATTCCTACCAGATCCGACATCCTTTGCCGCGGTAGCCTCTGTTGTAAATGCCGCGATGAAGAAATGGGGGAACGCAACGCATTGGATCGCTGAACCGGGTCGCTTCCTTGCGGCTCCGACGCATACCTTGTATACCAAAGTCATTGGCAAGAAACCTATGTATCCACCGCCCGTGGATGAGCATACAGATCCGACGTGGCGAATTACGGTGGACGAATCCGTCTACGGGGCGTTTTCCAACATCCCGTTTGACGGACAACGACCTCTGTTGGAACGCGTGTCACCTACGTATCGGCGGGCGGTTGATACGATACGACCCACAATGGTGTTTGGGCGGACCTGCGACAGCGGGGATCTGATCGCAGCGGCCACGGAACTTCCTGAAGTGGGGGTTGGCGAGTGGCTATTTGCTCGGAACATGGGGGCTTACACGACGGTAACGGCCTCGGAATTCAACGGATTTCCCAAACCCCGCTGCGTATACGAATTACAATAAACCAATCCTATCTAAAGTTCACTAGCCATTCTTCCAATAGAATGGCTAGTAACGTAATTGCCTGCAACGTAACTGCTGCGGAGGATAGTGTGAGTTCTCTGGACAGTTCGGGCGCCCTCTTGTTTTCGGATGCTCCTCTCTTTTCAGATGTATCGGGTGTTTCTGCTGATATTGCTTTCGCCGGCTCCGCAAATACTCCCACAGGTCCTTCAGGCTCCCCGAACCCTGACGCTCTTCGCAAAGGCACACTGGGTCTATCGGGCCCTTGTCTAAATTGCTCCTCTTCTAGCCGTTGTAATTCTTCGGATCATCGTACACATTGTCCCTCTTCTTGCCCTTCTTGCTTCTTCGGAACCTTCAGGCCCTGGGTTCCATCGGATTCTTCTTCCCCTTCAGGTCCTTCAGGTTCTTTGGGTCCCTCGGATTCTTCGGATTCTTCTTGCCCTTCAGGTCCATCGGGTCCCTCGGGTCCGTCGGATTCTTCTTCCCCTTCAGGTCCTTCAGGTTCGTTGGGTCCCTCGGATTCTTCGGATTCTTCTTGTCCTTCAGGTCCATCGGGTCCATCGGGTCCGTCGGGTCCATCGGGTCCATCGGGTCCATCGGGTCCGTCGGGTCCTTTTTCGATTCAATCGTTTCCCCGCACCGTATGCTGTGTCTGCTAGTTACATAAAATCGCCCATACATGTAAGGAATGAAGTTCTCTCAGAAAGTCATTCTTGGCATAGGGGCGGCAATTGTTGTTTTTCTTGTCTTTCTTGCTTTTCTTATTATGTACTGTATTCCTACGCATCCTACAATTGCGACAATCCACGTACTCAATTTAGACAAAGATGTAAAGCGTTGGGAAGCCATGGAAGCCGATGGAAAGCGTCTTGGCCTTCCTCTTCAACGATTTCCTGGATTCAATGGCGGTGCTTTGACGCAACACACGGTTCATCCTCTTGGCGTAGGTCGTGCGATGATAAGACCCAATCGTAAGGACAAGGAGGGAAAGCATCTTGTCAACCTCGGGCTTGTGGGATGTTTCGTGGCCCACCGCAACTTGCTCACACATCTTTCTACGCTTCCCTACAGTGATTCAGCCGGTCATCTCGTCTTGGAAGACGACATCAAGCTGCCCGACGATTTCATGGCACGCTGGTCTCTTGTGGCGGCCCAGATCCCTGGTTCCTACGACATCATCCAGTGCGGTCTCTGGCATCCGCTGGGGGCCGAGGTCGCCCCTGGGATCCTACGACTTGGCAGCGACGTCACGCAACGAAAGAATCTAGGGGCCTTCTGCTACGTGGTGCGACACGGAGCCCTGCGAACCAAGATTCTGCCGTGGCTCCAGTACATGGTGGACGCCTACGACGAGCAACTTGCTCTCAAGTACGGCGAGTGGAACGCCTACGGCGTCCAGCCCAATCTGGTGGCGGTGAATCAGGATTTTGAGGAATCTTCCATTAATCAGATTAATGAGGCGTATAAATAATAGTAGTCCAACTATATGAATCTGTTGTGGTTAATTGCCATAATACCCGGCTCAATTCTGGTACTAGTAGGCATCCTTTTCGCGATTGTTCGTATGGTACAAGATACACAGTGGAAGGCTAGGTTAGAATCGTTAAACCCGAGCCAGCGAATAAATAGGGCTACTCGAATAAATAGGGCTACTAAGGCTCTGGAGAGATATGAGGCGGAAATGGTTGAGGATGCGAGGGCTGCTGGCACAATTAAATATGGTGATACCGATTCTAATGATGAGAATACTCTCCCGGACAAGTTCAATCTTATAGGGGTGCCAAATCTATCAGGTATTACGTTTCAGAAGGGAGATCGTGTTGTTGTGTCTTCATTCCCTAACATTCCTTCTATAAATGAGATTAAGAATAAAACGCGATATCGGCCTGTCCATGGTCCAGGTAGATCGATAGAATATCTACAACGATGGCAGACTTCAGACGGAGGCAGGTTCAACACGAAACATGATCCTACTATACTCGCCCCCTATCACTTTCTTATTCGGTCCACAAAAAAAACAATACACAGTCGCAAAGCCCGAAAAAATTGACCTTCCTTCCGCTTCTAAACGCCTCCCTACATGCGACTCGTCATCGTAGAATCACCGGCAAAGTGTGGAAAAATCCAAGGCTACCTAGGACCCGGTTACCGTGTCGTAGCAACCATGGGGCACATCCGTGCGTTAGAGGAGTCCTTGGACGCCGTCGGTATTGAGAACGGTTGGACGCCCAAGTACAAGGAACTGGAAACAAAGAAAGACGCGATCTCACGAATGAGAGCCGCCGCAAGAGACGCCGATGAAATTATCGTGGCAACCGACGACGATCGCGAAGGCGAAGGCATCGGCTTCCACGTCTGCGTCGTCCTCAAACTCAATCCAGCGACCACGAAACGCATCGTCTTCCACGAAATCACGGAACGGGCGATTACAGAGGCGATTCGGACTCCTGGATTGCTGGATCTCAACAAGGTCGCGGCTCAGCAGGCCCGATCTATGCTTGATCTTCTTGTGGGATTCACGATCAGCAAGGTGCTGTGGAGTCGCGTAGCACCCAAGTTGTCGGCGGGTCGGTGTCAAACGCCCGCCCTCCGCCTCGTAGCGGACCGTGACGCGTTGATTGAAGGCCATACGGCCTCGGCTTCCTGGCGACTTTCAATGACCGTGGGGCTCCCTACATCGCCTGCGTTGCTTGCTCTTTCTGATCTTTCTGATCTTTCTGCTGCGGCGGTTGACGAGGTGGCCACGGAATCCGCGGCAGTTGCGGTGTTGGAGAAGGTGCGGGGAGAGAGGGGTGTGACCGTCGCGAGTGTTCTGGAAACGATCAGTACCTCCTCGGCCCCCAAGCCGCTCATTACGAGCACGCTTCAGCAGGAGGCCTCCTCTCTTCACGGCTTGTCACCTAAGACTACGATGATGGCGGCCCAGAAACTGTACGAGGCGGGCCATATCACCTACATGCGAACCGATCAGGCGGTCCTCTCAGCCGAAGCCGTGGAGGCCATTCGTGCGTGGGTGACGGCGAAGCACGGAGGGGCGTATTTGGCACATCGGGGGACATCTGTAGGGAAGCCTACGAAAGGAAAAGAAGCAAAGGAAGCAAAAGAAGCAAAAGAAGCAAAGGACGCAAAGGACGCAAAAAAACCCGAGGCGCAAGCCGCGCACGAAGCGATCCGGCCGACGCATCCCGAGATTCCCGACGTAGCCGTCGCTGATGCGACGCAAAATACCGTCTACAAACTCATTTGGCGTCGGGCCGTTCAGAGTCAAATGGCTGCGGCTCTCACGGATGTGCGAAGGGCGACGCTCATCTGCTCTGCTGATCCGGATCGCAGGTACATTGCGGAGCAGACGCAGTCGCGGTTCCTTGGATGGCGTGTGTTGGAACGAGCTTCCACGGAAGATCCTGGATATGCCGCGTGGGGGCCCGTTCTCATCGCGGGGCTCCGACTCGCCTGGAATTCCTTGGCCGCCGACGAACACTTTACAAAGGCCAAGCCTCGCTTCACCGAGGCGAGTCTCATCAAGGAACTAGAAGACAAGGGCATCGGGCGACCCTCTACCTTCGCATCGCTCGTGGAAACCATTGTGGATCGCGAATACGTGGAGAAGACCAACGTAGAGGGAACCGTCCAAGATTCTCGGCACTATCGCATGGAGGCAGGATCCTGGCCTCCCAAAAAGACGGTGGAATCGCACAAGGTGGGGGCAGAGAAGAACAAGATGCGGTCTACGCCGCTGGGTCGCTCCGTTGTCGCCTTTCTTGGAACAGAATACGCCGATCTGTTTGCCTATTCCTTTACTGCCGAAATGGAAGCCAAACTGGATGCTGTCGCAAGAGGAGCCGCGGAATGGAAGTCGGTGCTTCAGTCCACATGGGATACGTACAAAGATAGGTATACAGCACAGACTGCGGTCAGTGGATCTGTATCGGCAAAGCAACGCACGCTCTCCGAGGAGCTCCGCCTGAAAGTCATCCAAAGCAAGAAGGGGCCTCTGTACGTCAAGGAATCCGCAGATCCCAAAGGAAAGGCTGCGTTCGCTTCGCTCGGCCCCGACCAGAGCTTTGAAACCGCAACATTGGAACAGGCCGAGGCGGCCTTTGCGACTGTAACCGAAAGTAGGCGAGGCGAACTCATCGGCACAGAAGACGGCCACGAGATCCGAAAGAAACGAGGACCCTATGGTCTCTACGTGGAATGGAATGGAAAGCGACTTTCCGTAAAACCGGAAATGTCCGTGGAAGAAATCGTGGCCGCTCTCAACGCCAAATCGGAAGTGGTTGCGTTCACGCGTGTCGTTGGAGAGTATACGATTAAGCGTGGCCCCTACGGTCTGTACTTCTTCAAGCACGGACTCAAAAAGGTGACGTTTCTTACGTTTCCACCGACGCTTTCAGCGGAGACGATTACGGGAGCAGAGTTGAACGCCCTGTATTCGGTTGCCTTGGCGGCCAAGAAAAAACGAAAGCCCCCTTAGACAATGGAGAATGAGGGCAGCTATCCTGTGACCGGGACACGCGTTCGGAGTAAGAAGGCCGTACGCGAATCTATGCACCCTCATCAAACCAATGTTGTATGGCCAGTCATGAGAAATGGTGAGGAAGGAATACAGACACGGGTGAACCCGCTACGGATGGTCGGGTCAAAGGTGGCCACAAAGACAGGAAAGGTAGGAAATACAGGAAAGGCTACAGGAAAGGCAGCAAATCCAGGGACACTCCGAACATCGGTAGTGAAAATCGTGACACCCATGAAAAGTAAGCGTAATTTTACGCGTTCAGTATTCGGAAAGGGTGGTCGTCATCTGCTACATACAAAAACAACAAACACAACAAAAACAACAAAAACAACAAAACCATCAAGAAAAACAAATACAAGAAAACACCGTCTTCGTAAGAATATATCAAACTAAATCTTCATCCCAGCAAATGTTGGTTATTTACTTCGATGAAAAGAGATAACTCGGTGGCTACGGAGAT
>Ga0114962_10004123_pt1 | contig 11636 bp, 14 predicted proteins | sample C_130820_MF_Meta_FD_87017 | JGI IMG/M metagenome (GOLD analysis project Ga0114962, IMG submission 87017) | Freshwater microbial communities from Lake Croche, Canada to study carbon cycling - C_130820_MF_MetaG | ecosystem: Environmental > Aquatic > Freshwater > Lake | place: Lake Croche, Canada... | reverse complement strand
CCATTAACTCGTTTTGTGATGGATGTTACAACCGCATCGGTTGCACCACCGTCAGCCATTTTATGTAATCCGTTCTTATTAAAGAACCAAGCCGCAGATAATAAAGCATAAGATGACGCAACCTTTTCAGGATTAGCTGACATATCTTCATTTATTGACTTACCAAATGCAGTGTAGTTGTCTTTACCTGTTAATTGAATATAACCACGACCACAGAATTTAGCACCGTCTCCTGATGATTCAGGACCATTACCCATTCTTCCACCATATACCTTATTTGCAATCTTTTCTGGTTTTCTTTCATAAGGTGTTGCGGATTCAAGTGTTGGGAAATACTTTTTAAATGTCCCGTTTAATCCTTTTGCCGAATAATTTAAATTTTCTTTTGTAAGTCTAAACCCACCACTTTCATGACCACATTGAGCCAAGAAATGAGCTAAACGTAATGGAGTATTAATTTCAAATTTAGCTGCAGTATCAGGAATCTGAGCAATAACAGCGTCAGGTATATGACCCCTTAATCCCTCTAATTTTAAACCACCAACACTCTTAATCGGTGCTGGTTCTGTAATTACAGTTGGGGCACTAACAGGTGTAGATTCAGATATTCCCATAATTACCGACCAAGTCTTATCACCTACAATACCATCTGGTGTTATTCCGTTTTTTGTTTGAAATGATTTTACTGCAGATTCGGTCTTTGGTCCGAACTTACCTATTGGGTCAACCCCTAACTTAATTTGGAGTTTTTTAACGTCTTCTCCTTCAGATCCTAATTTTAGTAACATAATTTTCTTTTATTATAAATACATTTATAAAAACAATAGTATTTATATATAAAGTTTTATGTCCAAAAAAGTAGTAAGATTAACCGAATCTCAATTAAGATTGATGATTAACAAGGTAATTAAGGAACAAACGGCATCAACAGTGGCGGCACCTCAACAATCAACATTTACACCTTTCGCTACAAATTTTGGAAATCTATTTGATAGTGGATTGTATTCATTTAATCCATCTTATGCAAATATTGTTAATGAAAAAATTGCAAAAATTGCCGATTTTATAAAAGACGGAAATATAAAAGATTTTAAAATTGTTATTAATTCAGGAGAATCACAAGTTCCAAACCAACCTCCATTTGACAAAGAAAAAGGTTCATTGGCAAAAAAAAGAGCGGAAGTGTTAAAATCTTATTTAGAAAAATATTTAATACCAATATTACCTGTTAAGCCGGTAATCGAAATTACAGAACCTGTGGTAGGTGGTCCAGCATGGGATCCTAAATTAGGTAAAGATAATGACTTATATAAAAAATTCCAATATGTTAATGTATTGGTTAAATCGTTAAAGGAAATAATACCTCAACCAACGCCAACACCAACACCTCCCCCACCACCAAAAATAGAAAAGACTGAATTTATGATTTCTTGGACTTTGGATAATAAATGTGATAGAATTAAATTTTTCAAAACATATGAGGAAATGAATATGATGGTAAATAAATTAAATGCTGCAGGATATAATACATCAGAAAGAGAAGAACGTGGAGGGGGTATACCGTGGAGTGCATCGGTAAAACTACAATTTTTATCCCAAGACCCACCATCAAAATTCTTTGATGGCCCATTTTTTGACAGTTGTGAACAAAAATTTGTAGGTAGAAAATAATTCTAAATACTATTACAATCCTTGTTCTTTACGTAGAGAGTCGTTAAATTTTTTAAAACCTTTTGATAGGGTATCTAAATATTCTTTACGAGTAAGAGACTTACCATACCAGTTATATTTCCTCTCATCGGGTTTTAAAGTATCTATGATTGTTTTAAATGAGTTATAACTATACGATTTGGAAATACGTTTCGGATTTGAAAATCCGTAAATGAAAGTAAGAACTGAAATGATAAAAAATACTTTTTTCATAATTTTTAATTTAGAACACAAAGATATGGATATTATTGGAATATCCAAAAAAATGTTTTTTTTTAAGTATTTATAAGTTATATGAAGAAAGTAATATTATTGGAAGAACAAATCAAAAGATTGGTTAGTAAGTTGATTATTAATGAACAAAATGTAATAGTTGGTCAAAAAACTGATACTACCACAACTAAAGAAAATAAGGTATTTCCAACAACACCATTAGGGGATAAATTTGATTTTGGTCAGTTTGACTCCCCAAATGTTAAATCAGCAATAGAATCTCTTAAACCCCAAATAAGTGAATTTATTAAAAATAGCGATTCAAGGGAATTTACAGTTAATATTATTGCTGGTGAATCACAAGTAACTAACCCAAAAGGTTTTGAAACAAAGGGAAGTTTAGCATTAGCTCGAGCTAATTCGGTGAAAAAATACTTTCAAGAAATATTCCCTGACTTAATTAAAAATGGTACATTAAAAATAGTATCTCCATTAGATGTAAATCAAGTTAAAATTGGGGATACTCCATATGGTGGCCCAAAAAGTGGTGATAATAAAAATATAGAAAAAGTTAAAGTATATAAAACCGAACAATTTGTTAATTTTAACATTGTAGGTTCAGGTACAAAGACCACAACAAAAACAACAACAACTAATTTAGTATGTGATTTTAAAACAGGGGCAAACGGTGGATTTGCAAAATTAGAAAACGATTTCTTATTTAATGTTGGTAAAAATAATTTTCCGATTGGAAATTTACCTGACGGTAGTAAAATTAGAATAATATTTAATACAATTGAAGTTCCTGATTTAATGATAGTACAAATGGGTGATTATTCATACAATACGGGATTTGTTGGTAGTACAGCCGATGGTATGTCAAATGATTTAGCAACATTATTAGGTAACGCTTACATAGTGAATGGTAAAGAAATCCCAACTATATTTCCCCAAAATATAGTTCAAATGTCACCTGAACAATCTAATTCATATCATAGAACTCTTAGTGATGATACTTATACTATGACTTTTTCACACATATTTCCAAATGGTCTTCCTAAAAAAAGAAAATTACCAGCATTTATGTTTACAGAAGACCCTATAAAAGCATATGGAACTCAAGATGTTAAATTATCAAGAGAATTACTTACTTCAAGTCATGGTACTGTGTTAGATGTAGTAAAAAAATCAGGAGATGAAACATTAAATATCTCAATATACAGCCCACTTGGAAGTACACAGTGGAGGTTAGAAACTAAATGTATATAAGAAAGTAGTATCTTTTGATTTTTTATTCTCGTTATAAAAAAGGGTAATTGTTGATTTGTTTTGAATTGAACTTAACCAATAACCGGTTATTTCTTTTTTATATATTTTAGATAACGTATCCATTTCAATTTTATAATTTTGATATTCGCTTTTTTTAGGGTCAGTTTTTATAAATCTATTTTGTGAATATGAATAGTTTAATAAAAAAGATAACACAACAACAAAAAATACTTTTTTCATAAATTTGGTTTAGAACACAAAGATATGGATATAATTGGAATATCCAAAAAAATTATAAAAATATTTGTATAATTCTATTTTAATTATACTATTTGTTATGTGTCCCACAATAAGGACAAATTGGTAAAGACTTCTTGTTTTTGTGTGTTGTTTGTGTGAACTTCTTTCTACAATTCTTACAAGTCAGGAATTTAGCGTCCTTATTAAGATCCTCAATACCTTTAACTTGTTTATCTGTTAAAGGTTTTTCTTCCTCAATTCTATCCGCCGGTTTATATCTAAGTGGATTAGACATTCTTTCAGGTTTACTAAACAATCTTTTTTTTCTTGTAAATGCAAAACTACGACTTCTTTCATCGATATCTTCTCCTTTATTCACCGACTTTTTTAAATTTTCTAACTGGGATTCCGATATTACTATTCTCATTTTATAAAAGACGTTAATTTTAGTTTATTTTCATTCAAATTCAATTGATAATTGGTTAAGTATGAAACTAAATTATCTATTTTAACTGATTTGTTATAAAAATTTTGTTCATTATCTTTATTCTCATAATCAATCTTAATTGATTCTGTGCTACAATCAATATGATGTGTTTTAAGTCGAACACGAACATGTTTATTATCAAACGTGTCCGTTCCATACCCTCCATTAAAAAATTTATTAATAATGTTATTTAATTTTTTTCTTAGTTCAATACAACGTTTATTATTTTCAGGGTCATTAATTAATTTATTGAAATATTCATCCGTGCGTTTTGTAATATAATTACTATCTCCGTATTTTGGATATGTTATTTCAAAATTATAAACGGGTTCTTCAATTTCTACTGTTAATCTGTAATTACTTATATACATGTCCGTTACATCTTGTAATGTAAGTCCATTATCATTATCCGAATTGTAATCAATACGAGTAATTCCTCTTTTAATTAAAAATCGAACAAAGAACACAACGGAAAAATTAAGTTCATCACTCCTACTACCAAATGATAAGTATTTTTCAATAGCGTCAGCCTCTTTATCATTTTCTTGTTGGTAACTTTCATACGATAATTCAGTTACATCGTCAACATATGAATCTTTCAGATATTCATCATTAACGTAATTATCAAAATAATCATCTTTAAATTGTTCATATGACATAACACCTAAATCTTCATCCAATTCACTTTTATTGTTATTGTAATAATTTGTAAAAATCCCCTCAATATCTAATTTATAATCATCTGAATCGTAATATTTGTTTTCTATATCACTATGAACAAATTCCCAACCATTATTTCCTTCATATCTATATTGGTCAATTGACTTTTCAACCCCATCAGCGTCACCTAATAATTTATCAACCTGTATAATAAGTCTTCCGTTATTAATATAAACCGAACCATCTCTACTATCATCTACAATTAAATCTTCTAACGCATCTTCATCGTTTTTTAATATCGCATTAACCAACGGATTATTAATAACACCAATAGATTTTTTTATGATTTCCATCCCATCTTCATCGGGTAATATTGATATTCTTTTTACTTCACTTTCAACTTCTTCTTTTGATGTTTCTCTCACTAACGAAGGGAAAAAATAAAACTTAACTTCATCTTTACCAAACCAAAATTCAGATAGATTAATTCTCCTATCCATTTTATCCATATATTGATTTGTTTCAAAATGGAATTGGTATTTGTCAATTGGATTTATATTGTTTATAATAATAAACAAAGGACCTTGTTTATGATGTCTTTCAAAATAATTATCTCTATCTCTATTCTTTTTATTTAAACAATATTGACCCCATGTCGTGCACCACTCAGTACTAAATCCTAAATAAGATGATCCCTTTTCAGTTAAAGGTTGGTAGAATGACCAATCCTTACCTTCATGTAATAACTTATAATCAACCTCTATTATTAGTGCATTAATAATTTCTTTAAAATCTAATGTATCCTCAATAATATATTTCTGAATAATTTTATATAAATCTGATAAACTTCTTAAACTGTTAACATCCAAAGAAACTCTATGTTGATAGACATACCCAAGATATTCTTTAGCTTTAACCAAATCCTCAATTTGTAATGTTCCCTTTTGATAAAACGATAAAAGTAGTTTTGAGTATTTTCCTAATGATTGTAAATTGCCAATACCGTCTATATTTGACTTTGGGTCAGCCATTACTATTTCCACAAAAGTCTCATATGGTATTTTAGAATAATACTTTTGATATATTTCCGTCCCACTTAACTCAAGTAGTAATTCTTCTAATAGGGTGTTAAAATTCATTATATATAAATATCCTTATATTTTTAATAAAAAACCCCTCATTTCTGAAGGGTTTTCCTATAAGTTTTATGAGATTACATAAATCTCTTGAATTGTGATTTAATTTTTTCAACCGCCTCATTAATTTGGTTGTCCTCAGTTTCTTCCTCTTCAGGTAAATCTATAGTTTCTTCTTCTGTTGTTTCAACAGGTTCTTCTTTAAACTTATCTTTATTTTCTACCAATCTTTTTAATTGGTCTTCTGTGATTTTAAACTTCTTTCCCATTTTGTGTTTTTATATAAATACTTGTAATTTAGAATTAATTTAATTATATTATAACTATGGAAAAACCAATAGTAATTAACGCATTAGAAACCGAAGGTTGTTGTGTTCCAAAAGGTTGGGGCGACGAAATTATAATTGAGAATAATGAAATGTATTGTGGTAAACTTTTAAGGTTTAAACAAGGTGCTAAGTTTTCAATGCATTATCATATGATTAAGGATGAGACTTGGTATGTGGATAAAGGTGAATTTATCTACAGATGGATAGACACGGAAACCGCAGAAACGATTGAACAAAATTTAAAAGTTGGGGATACTGTTAGACAAAGACCAGGACAACCACATCAATTAGAGGCACTAACTGATGGGGTAGTATTTGAAGTATCAACAGAACATAAAGACACAGATTCATATAGAGTATGGAAGGGAGACAGTCAAAAATGAAAATTTGGGTTAACGGAACATTTGATGTAATGCACGTTGGTCATATTAAATTATTAGAACATGCCAGTAGTTTGGGTGTTGTTAGAGTTGGTATAGATACCGATGAAAGAGTTAAATTAAAAAAGGGACTTAATAGACCCGTTAATACATTACAAGACAGAATTGATTTTATGAAATCAATAAAATATGTTGATAGTGTTGTTAGTTTTGGTACTGATGAAGAACTCGAAAAGAGTATTATGGAATGGGATACGGATATTATGGTAATCGGTGACGACTATCAATACCATGAAATAATAGGTAATCAATGTGTGGATAGAATATCCTTCTTTGATAAAATAAAAAATAAATCAACAACAAAGATTTTAAAACATGAAAATAACAGTAATAGGTGAATTTTGTACTGACATATTTGTATATGGTGAAACAAAGAGATTAAGTCCTGAAGCCCCCGTACCGGTTTTTAATCCATTATATGTGGAGAGAAACTTTGGAATGGCGGGAAATGTAGTTGAAAATTTGAAGTCATTAGACCAAGATGTAACAATTAAACATTTACATCAATTTCAACCAATCAAAAAAACAAGATATGTGGATGATAAATCCAACCATATGTTTATTAGGATAGACGAGGGCGAGGAAACAATTACACCTTTGGAATTGACTGATAGTGTAATTGATGAAATAAAAGAATCTGATGCAGTTATTATAAGTGATTACAATAAAGGATATTTGAATGAAGAAATATTATTAGAAGTTGCATATCATTCTCGTTTTATTGTTATGGATACAAAGAAACAAATTTCACCTAACCTCGTATCCAATTTTAATTTTATAAAATTAAACGAACACGAGTATAGTAATTTTAGTGATGACATTAAGAAACAATATCCAAACAAATTAATTGTCACGTTAGGATCAAAAGGAGCAAAATATATGGATACCATATACCCATCACCTGATCCTCGTGAAACAATTGATGTTAGTGGTGCTGGTGATACGTTTACTGCTTCGTTTACCGTAAAATATTTGGAAACAAAAAACATTGAGGAGTCAATAATATATGCAAATGAAATGTCATCTATTGTTGTTCAAAAAAGAGGGGTGAGTGTACCAATAACGAGACAAAAAAAATAGTTATGAAAATTTTAATCACAGGGACAAATGGGTTTATTGGTAAAAACCTATTAAATGAACTTAAAGACCAACATGAGATATTAGAAATTAATGAAGACATTTTTGATGTATCCGATTGGTATAATGAAATATATTTTAAATTAAATAAGTTTGATCCTGAAGTGGTATTTCACGTTGGTGCGTGTTCAGACACTTTGGAAACTGATGTTAACTATATGATGACACGGAACTTTGAATTTACCCGTAGAGTTGCGGAATGGTGTCAGTTATTAGGTAAAAAGTTTATTTACTCATCGTCTGCAGCTAATTATGGAACAAATGATGAGTATCCATCAAATCTTTATGGATGGAGCAAATATACCGCAGAACAATACGTTATTAAATGTGGTGGTATTGGTTTACGTTATTTTAACGTTTATGGTCCATTAGAGGATCAAAAAGGGAGGATGGCATCCGTTGCGTATCAAATGCTGGAAAAACAAAAAGAAGGTCAGGAAATCAAGTTATTCCCCAAAAAACCACAAAGAGACTTCGTCTATGTTAAAGATATTATAAATGCCAATTTATTTGCTTTAGAAAACTATGACGATAATAGAGGTCAATGGTATGAAGTTGGTAGTGGTGATGCGAGAACATTTGAAGATGTTTTGGACATTTTAGAAATAAAATATAGTTACCATAATGAAAAAGATATCCCTGAAGGATATCAATTTCATACTAAAAGTAATTCAGAAAATTGGATGGTTGGATGGGAACCACAATTCAATTTAGAAAAAGGTCTTAAAGATTATTTAACTTTTTTGTAAAAAATAGAGTATTTATCTAGTATACTAGTCTAGTTTTAAACTAGATATAATAATACTAGTTAATACTGGGTGATTTTTATTTATATATTTTCGTTCCTTTCTTCATGTTATCATCCCAATTGTAAAATATATCCCACCAATTATTAAAAGTTATTTTTTTACCGTTTAACGTATCTGTCACATTATTACCATATCCTGGTATTGATTGCCACCAAAACATAAACCATTTAGATTGTGCATCTTTTGAATAATCAACAGTACCAGTTGCAAACGTACTTGGTGTGACCATAGATATGGAATTTTCAAAAGTATATTTTTTACTCAACCAAGTATTCACATTGATATCAACATATGTTCCGCCGCTTGGTTTCCAAGTCATTATGTCTGATTTTACGGTATTTGTTTGACCATAATCATATGCAACGGTTGCATTTGGTACATAATGACAATTACCCATTCTAGGTCTTTTAACAACTCCTCCAGCACTATCTCTTGGTGTGAAACCCCAAGTCCATAATAAACCACCAACATCAACTTTTGTTAATTGTGCTTCTAATTGATGTCCTCTGTTGTGTAAGTCGGTGTCTGCACCCCTTGAACCATTACAACCATATACAACATATGTATTACGATATCTTGGTAAATCGTTTGTTCCTCCTCCACCATTTGATATATCCGTTGCGATTGTATTATCATACCCATTAGTGTTATCTGATATTGTACCAGGTGACATGTTTGACTCAGCAACATTGTACCCGTTAGCGCCATTATCTCTAGGCCAAGAAGTAAACCAAACTTCTTTTACACCTAAACCCTCAACATAATTTTGTAATTTAATTCTAGTTAATAGTTCATTAAAATCTACATTATACCAATTAATTGTTATTGGATTTATAATTCGACCATCAGGTGATGTTGTATCAGTAACCTTAGTACCAACCTTAACTAAATTTACACTTTTCACATTTATATATGCAACGACTTCAATGTTCACATATGGTCTAACAGTATTGGTTGCGTAATCGTGATAACGAGACCCTTCTTCAATTGCGTTCTTTTCAATTATTTTATCTTTTAATATTTTTTCTTTAGCTCTATCAATTGTGTATTTGTGAGCAACATCCCAAGGTACGTTAGGTGTTAATGTACGGTATGGGTCCATATAAATTCCATCTGGTGTCTGTGGTAGATAGTTAATGATAACCACAGGTATTGTTATAACACCCTTACCGTTAGATTTTAATCTTGGGTCAACGGTTACAAACTCAATAGATGGATCATTTGTTCGTAATGATTGTGAATCAATTTTAGGTTCTTCCGCAACTGGAATCGGGTCAGGAACCACTATATCCTTTTTACTACATCCACTGATTACCAATAAAGATACCAATAAGAGATGTTTAATTTTTGTCATATATTTTTATTTTAACAGGACAAAGATAAACATATTTTAGAATATTCCAAAAAAAATATTAGATATTTATAAAATAGATGAAAATTATTAAAATTAAACAAAAAGACCTTGAAAGGATGATTAATGAACAGATTGGCCCTGTAAGTGCGGTTAATATAGGTAAGTCATTATATGATTTAATTAAAAATAAAAAAACAACATCTAAGTCGTTGATAAACAAACCATTACCATTTACTCCACAAAATTTACAATCTGAAATACAAAAACAAGGTATAGTATATCCAGATGTTGCATTAGCACAGGCCAAATTGGAAAGTGGTAATTTTAATAGCCCAATATTCAAAGAGAATAACAATCTATTTGGAATGAAATTAGCACAAGTAAGAAAAACAACCGCCACGGGTAAAAATAGAGGTCATGCCAAATATAATAGTTGGCAGGATTCGGTTATGGATTATAAATTGTGGCAAGACAGTAATGGTATGAGTAAACTACCTAAGGGTGTATATATTAAAAAATTAAGTGATATCTATTGTATGCCACCCGATTGTCCTAAAAATTCCTATGGTAATAATATATTAAAAATGATAGGTTTGACTTAAATTGAAATAGTTCTTGGTTCTCTATCTACGTGGAATTTTTTAACATACTTTTTAAAATTAGTTAAACCACCTCTTTGTTCAACCCATTTTATGGGATTAATATTTCTAAAACCAAACAAACCTTTACTGTCGGATAAATAAACATCACCATCCGCTATTGAACTTAACTTAGTCCCAATCTCTTGTATTACTTTTATTTTTTGTTCGTTTGTTTCCCACGTATCTAAAAACTCAGTAATTTCTTCTTTCCATAATATATCCTTAATTCGGATGTTATTTACCACTGTTTCATTCCACGTACTTTCCCTATCTCCTCTATTTTTCTTGATATCAGTAAAATGTTCTCGTATCTCTTTTGCGTGTTCCTTAATAAACCCGTCTACCCATCTATAATAATTAATTAAATCTTTTGAACTGTTGATATAATTAAAACTATTATGTCTCAAATATTCTTTATTAAACCTCTCAACAAATTCGATTGGTAATGTGTGTATTGTAATCCATCTTCTTCCCGATTCGTCTGGGGTACTCATAATGTCATTTGGAGCATCAAATTGTAAATCTCCTTCTATTTGATATATAATCCCACCTTCAGTCTGTATACCTTTAATATTCTTCAACATATCCTTTTCCATAAACCTAAATGTTGATATAGACTTTCTAGTGCCAATTAATTGTCCCATCGAATCTATACCATTAACATCTCCAATATGAAATGTTGTAACCCTTTGTCTACCCCAAATATAATTTACAAAGGATGGAGTTAAAGGTATATCCAATCTATCGATGTGTGATTTAATATCACCCAACCACTTCAGTTCATTTAACTGTTGTTGTTCAATAAGTTTTAATTGTGATTCTGTAACCTGAAGCTTCATTAAATATAAATATTACGCTAAATCAAACAAAATGATTTCAGTTTCTTCGTTAGGTGTGATATTGATTTTACTTTCTTCCTCAAAACTTAAACCGTCCCCCTCAATTAAGGGTACGTCGTTTAATGTGGAAGTTCCCGATACTACATATAGATAGTACCTACGAGACGAATTAAGGTCAAAACTAAAGTTTTGTGTGAATATACCTGCCAACAATCTTGCGTCTTGTTTTATGGGTAATTTCTCCGTTATATCACAAAACTTATTTAACTTATCTTCCCTTGTGAATTGATACCATTCGTGTATTGGTTCTGTGTCTTTTACATTTGGTCTTATCCATAACTGTAAATAACGATTTGGTGTATCGGTTGTATT
>Ga0114962_10004122_pt1 | contig 11636 bp, 7 predicted proteins | sample C_130820_MF_Meta_FD_87017 | JGI IMG/M metagenome (GOLD analysis project Ga0114962, IMG submission 87017) | Freshwater microbial communities from Lake Croche, Canada to study carbon cycling - C_130820_MF_MetaG | ecosystem: Environmental > Aquatic > Freshwater > Lake | place: Lake Croche, Canada... | reverse complement strand
TAAATGTTCTCTACCAACAAAATTATCAAACCTTTCCAAGTAAGAAATTAGGGGATAAATTTAGTATTGTATGGCAACACACGAAAGATGTAAAATCGAATCCATATTGGAATTTTAGTTCGAACGTTAATTTTGTGTCGGATAACAATAATAAAAACACAGTAAATCCAATCAATCCAAATTACCTGTCCAATACGATGAAGTCGGATATAAATATCACGCGTTCATTTCCAAACAAGCCGATGACTTTAGGGGTTAAAATAAGTAGTAGTCAAAATTCGATTACCAAAATGATGGATGTTACTTCGCCGATTGTAACGTTTAATGTCACGCGTTTTTCCCCCACAAAAATACTTTTTAAGCATCGAATAGGCGTGGATAAGTGGTTTGATAAAATTAACATCTCCTACAATTTCGAGGGCAAAAATATTTCTTCATTCGCGGATTCATTGATTCGTAAAAAAGATTTTACGGCGATAAAAAATAATTTCCTCAATGGATTTAAACAAAGTGTGCTTGTTACTTCTACCATGAAGGTGTTGAAAAACACTTGGTCAGTTACGCCAACCTTAAGTTATTCGAGCTATTTTGATTTTCAACAAACCGAAAAAAAAATAGACGTAAACACGAAGCAAGTTGTACATACAATGCAACAAAAAAACGGGATGTTCCAAGATATGAACATTAGTGTTAGAGCTACTTCTCAAGTTTACACTTATTACCGTATTATTGGCAAAAACAAACCGTTAGTGCGACATATTTTAACCCCAAGCTTTGGTTATACCTATATTCCTAAAAATCCTTCTAATATGGCTTACTATTCGGATTTGACTGGAAAGGATATTGGATATTCTATTTATGAAAAGTCTTTGTATCGTCCTTCCAATTCAAATGCGTCGAGTTTGCTAACTTTTGATTTAATGAACACCCTAGAATTAAAGACAAAGTCAATTAAAGATACTGTTTCAGGGTTTAAGAAAACGAAAATTATCGATGCATTTTCCGTGAGTGGTAATTATAATTTCCTGGCGGATTCGATGAAACTTTCCAACTTTAATTTCTCGTTGCGCTTGAGTCCTTTTCCCTTCATTAGTATTGTTGCAACATCGGCATTTAGTCCATATGCTTGGGATACGAACACCGGGAAAACAATTAAAAGTTATGCTTATTCCGTAAATCATACCCTCGGGCGTATGCTTTCTTCCAGTGTTAATACGACTTGGATTTTATCTACAAAAGAAGGAAAACGTAAAATTGCGGAGAACAAACAAGTTTATACACCGATGTATAACTCGGATATTCAATATTACACACTTTATCCGGAACGTTTTATCGATTTTGAAATTCCTTGGAAAATTAATTTGACACATGTGTTTTCGGTGCAGGCAAATACTGATAAATTACCAGCAAATATGAAAGATTTCACGACTATCCAAACACTTTCTGTGAATGCAGATGCGAGCTTTACAAAACGATGGAAAATATCAGGAACATCCTATTACGATGTTAAAACCAATAAAATCACGAATTGTAATTTTACCTTAACGCGTAATTTACATTGTTGGAATTTATCTTTTTGGGTTACCCCAATAGGAACGAATAAAAGTTTTTTATTACGTCTATTTTCAAGTGCTACTTTATTGCAAGATGCTAAATTAGAATTGCGTAAACCGCCAAGTATTTTTTAAATCACTTTCTTTTTAATTATCTGATAAATTACCATACTACTAATTAAAAGCAGTAACAGCATCCCAATCGTATAAAAAGTAGCATTACTTAGTTTTAAAAGGATCCCAACTGGTAAAAGGTAAATACTCAAAAAGAACATTTTACTGCTTTTACCTACGAATTCTAACTTACTATAAATTATACCAATAAAACTTATAATAAAGAGTGCTGTTGGTATTTGTAAAGCGTTGTTTAGATCACTAAACTTAATGGATAATATAGTAAGCGTAGCACCAGTTAACGTGGAAGAAAGTGTTAGTTTCCCTAGTAATTCTGTTCGTTTCGTGTCTAACAATAAATACACGAGTGATAAAATCAATACACTAAAAGCGATTTTAAAATAGTTCATCCAAGCGAGAAAGTGCATGGACTTTTGAAAAGTCAGTATCGTTGATAATAGGATAAAAGTAATGGATATAATACTTAAGATTCTTAATATACGAACCATACTTATAATTCTAATGCGTGAATTCTTCTACTTTTTTCAGTTGCACATACTAAATTCCAAAGTGCACGCGCACCTACATTAGCATCCCAATCGCTAGCACTATCGTCACCAACTTCATTGAGGTCAAATCCGATGATTTCTTTACCAGCATCAATTAGACTGAAAAACAAGTAGTTTATTTCTTCTAATTCAAATCCACCAGCAACAGGAGTTCCTGTGTTAGGACATAAATAAGGTTTTAAACCATCAATATCAAAAGAGATATAAACACGCTGTGGCAATTCCTGGATAATTTCGTTTACAATTGTTTTCCAAGTTTTTCCTTCGTATAATTCTTGTTTGATCTTCCAATCAAAAAACGTGGTGATTTTGGAAGATTGTTCCATTAAATCAATTTCACTTTGCGCGACATCTCTAATTCCAACTTGTACAAGTTTTTGAAGGTTTTTACAATTGTTCACCACATTGAACATGATCGATGCGTGTGATTGTTGGAAACCTTCGTAAGCATCTCTCAAATCTGCATGTGCATCAATTTGTAAGATTCCGAAAGCTTGGTTTTGACTATCGATTGCTTCAATTAATCCTAGCGGAGTAGAGTGTTCACCACCCAAAACAACTGGGATTTTTCCATCATTAATAAGTTGAATAGCTTTTTCTTTAAGATTGTTTTTTAAAGCTATTTGTGCTTCATTAATCTCCTTAATTAACATTGAGAATTCTGGAGAATTTTCCACAGTACCACCTTCTTCTAAAAAACGGATATATTCCATGCCACGTAGACATAAATCATCGTTGATTTTTTTCCATTCTTTCGAAATTGGGGACATGAAAACTTTTGTTTCCCAGGCTTTTTCTAGTTGAAAGTGGTAAAAATCTAATTGTGTGGAAGCATTTAAAATTGCTTGAGGACCATTACTAGTTCCTTTTCCATAAGAAGCTGTAGCATCCCAAGGAATTGGTGTTATAACGATGTTTGCATTTTCTTGATTTACCGGAAATCCAAAAATGTTTCCGTTTGCAATACCAACTCCGTTAGGATCAAAATTGTTACTCATTATTTTTTCAATAGAGTTTTCACAAAGTTAGGTGTAGCAAAACTACCAACATGTATATCTGAATTGTAATAACGTAATCCTTGCGTAGCTACAAATTTTTCAATTTCTTCCACTTTAGAAACGGATTTTGGATGAGCAGATCCTTTTAATCCATATTGGAAACTCCACATACCAGTAGGGTAGGTTGGAACATAAAATAAGGAAACAGGTGCGTTATTTTCACCGAATATTTCTTGAAGCGTATGGTTTAATTCTGAAAATGCTTTTTCGTTGAATTTAGGAGATTCTCCTTGAGCAATTAAAATACCACCTTCTTTCAATGCATTAAAACAATTCGTATAAAATGAAACAGAGAATAATCCTTCTGCAGGTCCAACAGGGTCAGATCCATCTACGATTATTAAATCATACGAGTTTGGTGCAGCATCTTTAATAAAAGCAATACCATCATCTACTTTTAAATCCAATTTTGGATTGTCAAAAGCAGCAGCAATAGTAGGTAAAAACGCTTTACACGCTTTTATCACTTCCCCGTCAATCTCTACCATCGTTACTTTTTCAACGTGCTCGTGTCTTAATATTTCACGAACAGTTCCACCGTCACCACCACCGATTACTAATATGTTTTTAGCATTTCCGTGAGTGAACATTGCTGGGTGAGAAATCATTTCATGGTAATGGAATTCGTCTTTGATCGTCGTCATAACCATGTCGTCTAAGGCCAACATCATTCCGTATTTGTAGGATTCAAGAATTCTAACACGTTGAAATGGAGATTGTACATCATAGAACACTTCTCCAGTAAAACGAAGCGATAATGCTTGACTTTCATCTTTATCTGTAAACCAAACGTTACGTGTATACATTTCAGGATTAGAACGTTCGGATGCTTTTTGACGCATGGTAGAAATGTCAAAATCATTTCTTGTCAATAAATTAACCGAACCTCTTTTCATTTCTAATGCAGAATAATTTTTTGCACCGAAGCATTCTTTTAAGAAATCAAAAGAAATCCAAGCGTCCATTTCCCCACAAGTAAATAAATCTACAGCTGCATAACCATATTCAGGCCAAGTATGAATAGCAAGGTGACTTTCTTGTATAACAACTACACCAGATACTCCATAAGGGGAAAAATGATGAAATGTAGAATTTATAACTGTAGCGCCTGCTTTTTGAGCAGCACCTACCATGTCTCTTTCAATACTTGCAACATCATTCATAACATGCGGATCGCATCCCATAAATTCAACAAGAATATGATTTCCTAAAGCGTGACTCATTTTTTTAACTTTTTGTAATTCGTTTGCAAAAATAAGGTTATTGTATAATTAACTTACCTTTTTTATTTAATATTTAGATTATTTTTTTTAGTAAAGAAAGCTATCAAATCATTAAGCAGATATTATTTTACCATCTTCCATTTCAATTATTCGATCACAGTTGGATGCAAACTCTTGGTCGTGAGTTACTATCAATATTACCAGAAGCATAAACAGTTTCATTAATTTTTTTACGCAAGACTTTTGTGGTTGTGGGTTGATGAGAACAATTACACAGCATCCAAAAACAATTTAGTAAAATAAAAGTACGAAGCATCATAAGGTATATTTTAAACTAAAATTAGATAAAGTAATTTAACTGAAATAGAACTTTTGTCATAAAATAACAAAGGCTACCTCATTTGAGGTAGCCTTTGTTTTATCGTTAAATATGTTTTATTTGAAAACAAAAGAAACTCTTCTGTTGTGAGCTCTTCCAACTTTTGTTTTATTCTCATCTTTCGGTTGTGCAGATCCAAAACCTTTCACTTTAATACGAGAAGCACTTAAGCCTTTCCCTAATAGATATTTTTCAACAGCTTTAGCACGTTTTTCAGATAGAGTTAAATTTTTACAAACATCACCAGTTTGATCAGCATGACCTTCGATTTCGATTGTGTAGTTAGCATTGCTGTTTAATAGTTCAACTACTTTGTCTAAATTAGCATGCGCTTTAGTTAAGGAAGAACTTCCAACTTCAAATTGAACATCTTTAATACCTAATTCAGCTGCTGTTTTTGGACAAGGTAAAGTATTTGTGTTTATAGTAACTTTTGCCTTATTTGTGTCTTCATCTTCATTATTTGACTCTTCATCAGATGTTAAGTCAGAAGGGTTTGATTTTTTAATGTCTAATTCTTCAATTAAGTTTTGAGCACCATAACATTTGTCGATGATCCATAATACGTAACGGATGTCGCAAACAATTGTACGTTGAATGTTAGGTTCAAAATAAATATCTCCTGACATTGCTTCCCAGTTACCATCAAATGCCACACCGATTAATTCACCATTTGCATTAATACAAGGCGAACCTGAATTACCACCAGTGATATCGTTGTTTGTTAAAAAGTTAACAGTTAAATCTCCTTTTTTATTTGCATATCTGCCATAATCCTTGTTTTTCCACAATTCTTTCATTATTGGATCTACATTAAATTCTGGAGTAGTTGGATCTTCTTTCTCCATTACACCATTTAAGGTTGTTTGATAATCATAAAAAGCAGCATCTTTTGGTGCGTAAGGAAGAACATTACCATACGTTACACGTAAAGTTGAGTTAGCGTTTGGAGCATAATTTTTGTTTAAATCCATTGCTCTAACACCTTTAACGAAAAGTCTATTTGCACGTTGTAATTTTACTTGTGCTTCTTTTATTGCTTTTTTACTCATCGTAGCAACGAAAGCATCGTCGATATCTGAAATTAAGATAAATAAAGGATCTTTCAATAGTTTAGATAAAGAGAATTCTTTAGAGAATTCCATATATCTTTCTTTGTTTGTGAAGATTGATTTTTTTGCGATTTTAGCAAGATACTTATTGATTTTTTTTGCACCTTTTTCATTCAACATTTTAGCTAAAGGACCTTTTTGTGCATTTGGAATGTCTTTCAGGTACATTTTGTATACTTCAGACAATGTTTCTAATTCAATGTCTAAATTATTGTTTTTAAAGAATTCTTTCCAACGATCTTTAGCAACTTTTTGAAGTTGTGCAGCTTGGTCCTTTTTACCAGCTGCTTCTAAGTTTGCGATATTTTTATAAATTAAAACATTTGCATTGATGTCTACTTGATTCAAAAACTCACCATAATATACTTTAGTATAGATAATTGAATTAGTTGCTCTGTACGCATCTTCAACATCCGATAAAACGTTTGCGTATTCTGCTTCTCCTTTAGTAAATGCATTGTAATTATTCTCAATTTCTCTTTTTTTGTCAGCAACTTTATTGTTTTTCAACTGAGCAGTTTGTCCAATAAAGTATTTCCAATAGTTTGCAACTTGTGCGTATTTAGAAGAATAATTTAAACGAATCTTAACATTTTGATCCATGTATTTCTTCATAATTTGTAGTTTTCGAGCACGAATATCTACAATTTTAGGTTGTTCTAATTTAATAGCTTGTTCTACTCCAAAAGAACTTAAGAAACGGTTAGTTCGGCCAGGGTAACCCATAACCATTGCATAATCATTCTTTTTAATTCCGTCTAAAGAGATTGGAAAACTGTGTTTAGGAGTAAATGGTACATTGCTAGCATTAAATGCAGCTGGTTTATTGTCTGCACCCGCATAAATTCTAAACATTGAGAAATCAGCAGTGTGACGCGGCCACATCCAATTGTCCGTATCACCACCAAATTTACCAGAAGATTGAGGAGGTGTGCCAACCAAACGAACGTCATTAAATGTTTCTTTTACAAATAAATAGAATTCATTTCCTGCATAAAAATCACGAACAAAAGCTTCGTAATGTGTACCTTCTACAGCTTCTTTTTCTAATATTTTAGCAATTTCTGAAATTTTAGTAGAGCGTTGTTCAGCTGTCATTGATTCGTTTAATTCTTTTTGAATCAAAGAAGTAACATCTTCAATACGTACAATAAACGAAGCTGTTAAACCAGGTACAGCTATTTCTTCAGCATTGTTTTTAGCCCAAAATCCTTTATCTAAATAATTTTTTTCAGGAGTAGAAGCATCTGCAATTGCATCATAACCACAGTGATGATTAGTCAATACTAATCCTTTTTTTGAAATAACTTCTCCAGTACAAAAACCTCCAAAAGAGATAACAGCATCTTTTAATGAAGAATGGTTGATTGAATAAATTTGTTCTTGTGTCAATTTAAGTCCATGTTTTTTCATGTCTTCAAAGTTTCTTCCAAGCATGAATGGAAGCCACATACCTTCGTCTGCTCGTGAAAACAAACTTGTGCAAAGCACTGTTACAAGTACAAAAAGTTTCATTTTTCTCATAATCAATAAGTTTTTTGTTATCCCTAACAAAAGGATAAATTATTAAATAGTTATAGGAGCTAAAATTAATGAAATATTCGTTTATTACACTTTTTTTAAGAATATTCTTTGGTTAAAATAGTTATTTAATTAAAAATACGCTTGCAGCGTTTCCTAAAATCGCTGCATTTTTATCGTGTAAGGTAGATAAGCGTATTTCTACTTTATTTTTAAATACCGAAAGTAGATTTTTATCAAATGCTTCTGCAACTTTTTTTCTAAAAAATTCTCCGTTTTGTGCAATTCCTCCAAAAAGTACAAATGCTTTAGGGTCAGAGAAAGCACAAAAATCAGCAAGCGATGCACCTAATATTTCAGCGGTGTAATTTACTATCTCATTAGCGTATAAATCTCCTTGTTCCGCTTCTGAGAAAATAGCTTTCGCGGAAATATTCGAGTATTTATTTAAGATACTTGATTTTTTATTGGTGGAGAGTAAATCGTGAAAAGATCTAACAACTCCCGTTGAAGAAGCATAGGTTTCTAAGCATCCTTTTCGACCACATTTGCAAAGTCTTCCGTCTGGAATCACACGAATGTGGCCAAATTCTCCTGCGTAACCATGTTCTCCATAAATGATGTTATTGTTAATGAAAATACCACTACCTAATCCTGTACCCAAAGTAATTGTAACAAAATTTTGAAGGTCTTTTGCGCATCCAAAATATTTTTCTCCAACAGCAGCAGCATTTGCGTCGTTTGTTAAAATAGTTGGAAGCTTAAAAATGTTTTCGAACATTTCTCTTAATGGAATACATCCTTTCCAACTTAAATTTGGAGCAAAATCGATAGTTCCTTTGAAATGATTACCATTTGGAGCACCAATTCCGATTCCTACTAACTTGAAATTTGTTGCTTGTAGTTCTTTTAGTTCGTATAGGTAATTGATAAAATCTATTGGTGTTTCGAAGTTGGATGTAGGAACACTTTTTTCAAACTTTATATTTCCAAATTTATCCACCAAACCAAATGCGATATTGGTCCCACCGATATCTATCCCAAGTGCGTAACTGTCTTTTTCCATTTTCTAAAGCAAAAAAAAAGTCCTTATAAAGGACTTTTGTATTTAATAATCATCATCTTCATCCAAAAAGTAGCGGTTTTGTTTTCCACTTTTTTTGTATGCCTGCATTTTGTTTGCTTTTGGTCGATCTTCGATTTTTTTCATAATCGGATCTTTCTTTTTTTCTACTACTTTATTGATGGTAGGTTTAGGAATAAAAATCTCTGGAGTTGAAGAATTATCATCGTCATCATCTCTATCTTTATTAACCGAAGCATTGTTGTCTCTTGGTTCTCTAGTATCACGAACGAATGGTTTTCTTTCGGTATTATTATTGAAATCTCTTTTAGGAGTTCCTTTTGATCTATCTTCGGCTTGTTTTACTGCGATTTGTCGACCATGCAGTGTCAGACCGTCTAAGCCTTTGATAGCAGCAACGGCTTCCTCGTCATTTTTCATTTCAATAAAGGCAAATCCTTTTGATTTACCAGTCTCTTTGTCAATGGCAAGTGAAACTTTGTTTACTTGACCATATTGCTCAAAAGCACTTTTTAACTCCTCTTGAGTAACGCCATAATCTAATCGGGCAACAAAAATGTTTGTCATAAATAGTTTTAAAATAGAGTTTTACCTCTACGTTTTTTAGTTTAATAGTTAATTAATTTTAATCGAAATTAGCAAAAAAAAGTTTCAAGGAATAAAAAGCCTTCGATTTTTTTTGCAAAATGATTCTTTAATTACATGTAGTTAAAATTGAAAATATATAAAAGGTTGTATTTCAGCTGATTTAAATTGAGCTACAATTAATAAAATACCGATTAAATACAATGCTTTTATTGGTAATGGAACTTTAATAATTGTGTTCTCAAGTACAGTTTCCCATTTTTTAGGCATGAAATGAATTATGTATCCTATTACTAAAATGAATAAAACAGTTTTGTATCCTTGGATGAATTCCCAGAAGATAGATGCTTTAAAATTAAATGCAATTTGGTTTAGAACTTGTGATGCGATTGTCATATTTTCGGATCTAAAAAATATCCAACAAAAACATATAAAATGGAATGTAATAAACCAACTCAAGGGTTTTGAAAACCATTTGACAAAATTATTCTTGTTTTTTGGTGGAAATAGATTCATCCAGAGTTTATGAAAAATAAGAGCTGTTCCGTGCATAGCACCCCAAAGAATAAAGCGAAAGCCAGCACCATGCCACAATCCTCCAATCAACATCGTTAAGAAAAGGTTTAAGTAGGTTCTAATTTTTCCTTTTCTATTTCCGCCCATGCTTATATAGACATAATCTTTAAGCCAGGTGGACAGTGAAATATGCCATCTTCTCCAGAATTCTGTAATATTGATGGATTGATAGGATGAATCAAAATTGATGTTGAAATGAAATCCCATTAATAAAGCGATACCGATAGCCATGTCGGAGTAACCTGAAAAATCACAATAAATTTGCAAGGTGTATCCATAAACACCGATTAAATTTTCAAGTCCGGAATAGAGTGTCGGATTATCGAATATTCTATCTACAAAATTTATGCTGATATAATCTGCTATAATTGCTTTTTTGATTAGTCCGCTACCAATAAGAAACACTGCTTTTCCTAGCATTTCTTTTGTGATAATAATAGGTTTGAATAATTGTGGAATGAATTCAGATGCACGAACTATTGGACCAGCTACTAATTGTGGAAAAAAAGAGACGAAAAACGCATAGTCTAAAATGTTTTTGACTGGTTTTAGTGTGCCACGATAAATATCAAACGTATAACTTAACGATTGGAAGGTGAAAAAGGATACACCCACTGGTAAGAAAATATCCATGGGTTTAAAGTTCAAATTGGAAAGGTTACAAATGATTTCATAGAAAAAATTAGTGTATTTAAAATAAGCTAATAGTCCAAGGTTTAGCACAACACTAATAACAAGAATAATTTTCTTGTAAATTTTATTTTGTTGTTTATATATGAGATTTGCGAGTGTAAAATCAACGATTGTCGATCCAATTAATATGGTGAAGTATAATCCGCTAGATTTGTAATAAAAGTATAAAGAGAATAAGGTTACAAAGGTAGTTTTTAGACGGTGGTTTTTGTGTAGTGTGAAATACACGAGCATAAATGCTGTAAACATAAAAAGGAATAACCCCGAACTGAATATTAGCGGTTCTTCTGGATTGTAAAGGAATTGCTTCCAAATTTTTTGATTATCTAGTTGAAACATATTTGTTATAAGCGTTGATAATTGCTTTTGTCAATAAATTTCCTTGGTGAATATATCCATCTTTTGAATAATGAATACCATCACGACTTAATAAATTTGCTTTTTTCCATAAGATGGCACTGTCTTGTCCACCTGTAATAGAAAATAAATCCCAATATGCTAGATTATTATCGTTGGCATATTTTATAATGGTATTACTAACTAAAGGGATGTTATAATTTAGTTGGTGATAGTAAAAAGAATTAGCAGGGGTAGTTAATAGGATAGGCGTGTTTGGATTATATTTTTTTAAATTTGTTACCAATGTATCTATTTCTTTATAGAATATTTCAGAGTTGTATTTTTTTTGAAAAGACTCATTGGTCCCTAAAGAAATAATCAAAATGTCTGGTGATAAACTAGCTGTTTGTAAACAAAATTCGCTCGATTTGCTGTAATCTTTATAACGCGCTCCATTTATACCAACACTATGATATATTACGCCATTTTTCTCGTTTTCAATTTCTGCACCGTAAAACAAAAAGTTAGTTTGTATGGAATCTGTTTTTTGAAAATGGATATTAATAAGTGATGTTTTGGTTGAACTAGAGAAATTCGAAGTGTATGGCAAGTCCGATTTTGTTTGACTGAAACTGTTTTTAGTAGTTGAATCAGAAATATGAATGGAAAATGAAGAGTCGTTAGAAGCGTGGTAGAGTTTAATTTTCGTGAACGCATAGTCCATGCTGTCTGTATTGTACGTTTTAAATTGCATGGTTGAATAACGATCATTTGTTTTGATTGACATACCTCCTAGGCCGATTGTTTGTGATTGTTTACTAGATACACAG
>Ga0114962_10004121_pt1 | contig 11636 bp, 10 predicted proteins | sample C_130820_MF_Meta_FD_87017 | JGI IMG/M metagenome (GOLD analysis project Ga0114962, IMG submission 87017) | Freshwater microbial communities from Lake Croche, Canada to study carbon cycling - C_130820_MF_MetaG | ecosystem: Environmental > Aquatic > Freshwater > Lake | place: Lake Croche, Canada... | reverse complement strand
TGGGTCTTTGAGCGCAGCAGTCTTGGGTCTTTGAGTGGAGCGGTCTTGGGTCTTTTATGGATTAAACGGCGCGATCGATTGTATGGTTAGGGTTTGCATCTGATCGGTGGCGGCGTCGCGGATCTGGACGGTTTCGCCTGGTGCCCGGCCTAACAGAGCTTTGCCGACATCTGAGAGATATGACACATGTTGCAGATCCGGATCGGAATCCCAAGCGCCGAGGACGCACATGATGATTGGGGTGGTGGCGGCGGTGGTGGTGAGGGTGACGATGGTGCCGATATTGACAGTGGAGGCAGTCGAGCCCTTGAAATCGGTGCCACGAGCGTTGTGAATTTCTTTTTCCAAGGCTGATTGACGATGGGCCAGGTATTTCTCCAAATCTTTGGCAGACTTGTATTCGAAGTTTTCGCGGAGGTCGCCGTAGGATCGGGCGATCTTCACGTCGTTGCGATTTTGGGGAATTTTGTTGCGAACGAGGTCATCGAGTTCGGCTTTTTTGCGTTCGAGGCTGTCCCAAGAGACTAAGAGGATTTCCTCGCGTTTTTTGCTAGCCACCCCGTTGACGAGCTCGGCGGTTTCCGGGCGGATTTTGATAATGCGAGCCATGAGGGATTTTTTCTCCAACTCGCCGAACACCGGGCACTCCAAGAGGCGCCGGGCGAAATTGCGCGACTCATTGATATCCATGATGGAGACCAAATCACCGAGGAGGTTTTTGTCCTCATTGAGCAGGGTTTGGAGTCGGGATGTCTTGCGTGGACCATCGGCGAGGTGGTCGTTCTCGAGGAGGTTGAGGATGGAAGCACCGACGTCGGGACTGAAGACCGAGGCGGCGGGGTGCTTGCGCTCGCGACACACCCAAATGAGTGCATCGGGACCTAAGGCCCGGCGCGCCAAGGCGGAGCGCAAGTGGGCGGCGAGGGCGGGCATGCCGCCACGATCCAACAGGATGCGGGCGATTTCCGTGACCCCGCGGGCACCCGCACAGTCGAAAACCTGAACGATTTTTTCGATCCAAACATCGCCGTAGGCCTCAGGGAATGCCTCGAACACCGCACGCTGGCGCGTCGAAGGCAAGGCCGCGACATCCTCAGCGAGTCTGGAGGCGTCGACGTTAGCAATGAGGCTGGCCAGACGCACCGCTTTGGGATCGAGTTCGAGAGCCTTGGACGAGCCGATGACCTCATCGCGGGCGGCGACGAGTTGGAGGGCTTGGCCGAGGAGGACGCGCGAGGCCTTTTGGGCAGCGTCGTCGATGTCCTGGAGCAGTCGTTTGAGAGCTTCGGTATCGTTTTCGAATGCGCCGATGTCTGCTGCAATGGCTTCCAAGCCGCGAATCATCCCCTTGATGTCGCGGGCGGCTTCAAAGTCGGCCACTAGCGCCTCGGCCGGCGTGCGGTCGCCGCCGCGCAGCACGATGGGCTCGGTGCGTTTGGAGGGGATGACAGCGCGGCGGCTTTCGCGGAGGGATTTTTTGGTGGTATCCCACCATTTTTTGAAAGCGGCCTCGGGAATGACGGTGCCGCAGAGTTCTTTTTCGAGGGCGTCGCCGGTCATGCTGCCGCCATGGCTGTGGAGGAGGTGGATGATGAGTTCGACGGGGTCCTGTTTGGACACGGCGCGCAGTTCCTCGATTTGCTCGATTTTTCTGGCACGGAAATCCGTGGTGTCGATCCACTCGGTTTTTTGGAATGCGAATTGGAGTTCCATCACTTGGCCCATCGACTTTTCAAAGTCAATGGTCACCTTTTTACCGGGCAAATCCCAGTCGGTGACCTTGCCGGCACCAAAAGATTTATGAATACAGAAATTTCCGGGAGCCAATTGAGAAAGGCGCTCGCCAACAGATTTGGGAATGCGGCCGGCTTCAACCAGCTTCGCCACGTCAGGATGCATGCGGCGGAAGATGGGAAGCCGACGAACAAAACGCAAGGCAAACCCAGTAAAAAAATCCACGAGGCCCGCAAACTCAGAGTTTGGGAGGCTCAGCGGGCGGTAGCGTGAGGCCGGGCGAGGGTGTTGGAGGCGGTACGACCCGCGGGCGAGGGGCGCTCACAGGCTCGATGCGGCTATCCAAGGCATGATCGAGGCTGCGGCGCAGCACGTAGATACGGCGGCGCCAATCGGCGGGGATGTCGTCGGAATTGCCATCCGCGGCTAGTCTGCCGTCAAAGATGACTTGTTTATCGGGGCCACGGATGACGACCTGATAGCCGTCGCCATCGCGACGGACCAGCGCCTTGCCGTCGCTATCGGAAAAGGTGGCGGTCCGGTTCTCCGGCGTGATGATTCGCGTCGGGTGGCCATCGTCGGAGAGCATGGCGGCCTCGACCACGTTACGGGAAACGTCGCGGCTATTGGGCGGGGCTTCGCCCAGCGTGACTTTGATTTCGGCGGGTTTGCCATCCCGGAAAATGGCCAGAGTGATTTCATCGCCTGGGCGTTTGAGGTTGAGCAAGGTGGCGAGCTGGCCTTGGTTGACGAGCCATTGATCCGCGAATTTCCACAATACATCCTTGGGATGGACTTGAGAGAGGTCTGCGGGCCCGCCCGGGCTGACGGCTTGAACCACGAACCCAATGCCGGGAGGGAGCGAGGGGATCCGCGCCCCACTGCTTGCATCTGGCTTGCGGGCGCTGAAGCTCAGACCCAGCCATGCCGAACCGCTGCTTGCGACGGGCGTTGGCGGCGGCGACTGGCGGTCAGCATCCTGGCCAACGCAAGTGACAAACAGCGTGGCGAAAAGCAGCAATGAATGGCGAAGTGGCATCTCAGAATACGGTGACAGGCGTCAAAATCATCTCCTCACGAGGGTCGCTCACCTGCACTACGATACCGGTTTCCTCATCGCGCAGGGTGTTGGCCTCCACCACGCGGACGCGCATGGCTTGCATGGCGCCGCCATCGGGGTCGGCCACCCAGCCCTCGTCGGACATGGTTTCGACGCGGTCGGACTCGCTGATCAAGACCAGTGCGGAGGCCTTCGCCGAGGCTGGACGGGCCATCGCCATGGGCAAAGCACCCGTGGGAATGCGGGGAACCAGCGCCAATAAAACGGCGAGCGCGGCAGCGATTCCAAGCGGTAGCCTGAACCGGCGAGCCCACAACGGTTGGCGCGTGACTGGCGTCGCGGGCAGTGACACGGCGGCGGCCAACTCGTCAAGCATGGCCTCGATGGAGCGCTGGCCGGCCTGGCTGAGAGCCGGCGGCATGAGTCGGGCGAGGGCGGTTTCGATGGGGTTAGGCGCTGGCATGGCGGGCCTCCTTGAGTTGGCGCAGTTCGTGCGCGAGTTGTTCGAGGGCGTAGCGGTAGCGGGAAGCGGCGGTGTTGGGGGAGATGGCGAGGGTTTGGGAGATTTGCAGGAACGTGAGAGCGCCCCAGGTCTTCATGACCACCACTTCGCGCAGTTTGGGGCTGAGACGTTCGACGGAATCGCGCAACAACAGTGCCTCCTCGTCCTCCTCAAGCAGCGGATCGAGCCAGACGTCCTGGAAGTCATTGAGATAAACGATGGCTTCCTCGCGTTTTTTGCGACGGGTTTCGCTGCGGTGCAGGTTCAGGCCACAGAAACGGATGGTGGAAAATACCAGCGGCAGATCGGGAGGGCCCCCGCCTTTATCCTGCTGGTAGTGCCAGAGACGCAGGATGGCTTCCTGCAATAAGTCCTCGGCATCGTGCTGGCAATGGCCCCAACCACGCGCAAACACCAACAAGCGCGGGCCGTTTTCGGCCAGCCAAGTTTTCCAAGTGCTCGCAGGGTTTGTAGCCATCCGCTTGCATAATGCCGCCACGCTGCCGCTTTGTCTGTGAAAACATCCCCCGTTCAATCGAAAAACCGGCTCTTGCTGGCCTTAGCGGGGAGGCTGGGTTTGCTCGGAGCGGTTTTTTTGGCCGGGGGGTCGGCGCGCAAGGTGTGGCGGGGTTCGAGGGCAGGCTGCCCGTCTTTGCGCACATATTCGTTTTGGACCAACCACTTTTCCACTTCCTCGCCGCTGACGTCGACGAGCATGTGGCCATCGACTTCGACGCAAGGGCAGAGCGCTTGGCCGCTGCGTTGTTCCATTTCCCAACGGAAGGCGGGGTTTTTGACGACATCCTTTTCTTCGTAGGCGAGAGAGTACTTGCGCATGACGCCACGCACGCCCTCGCTCCAACCGCAGAAGGTTTTGACGTAAATCACAATTTTAGGGGACGGTTGGCTCATGGTGTTGGACTGGCGCTTTGGGGGATGCTACCTGGTTCTGGTACTTGCGCAAGCCTCGTCTGCGCGCGTGGAGGCGATTCCAAAGCGAGCCGAGTCGACACATTGGAGCCCGTCAATCCAAACCACACGGCTTGCTGGCGAGGGCCGCTCCACTGCGGCTTCAGACGCGGGTGTTTTTTCCGCTCGCCAGCGAAAGACGTAAGAATCGTTCAGCTGCCGCGCGTATGACGCCTCGCAATCTGATTGCCCCCCGTCATGAAACCGCTCGCCCTTCTTACCTACGCCATAGTCCTCAGCACCCTTGTCCGACCCTCTGCGGCTGCAGAGTTCGCCATTCACGATGGTGAGCGGGTCGTGTTCCTCGGCGATAGCATCACCGAACAACGTCTCTACACGACCGTCATCGAAGCCTACACACTGGCACGTTTCCCACAGTGGAAACTGGCCTTCCGCAATATCGGCTGGGGCGGTGACACCGCGCAGGGTGGATTGGGCCGAGCTTCTCGTGACATGCTGCCGCTCAAGCCCACGTTTGCTACCATCGACTTCGGCATGAACGACCATGGCTACCGGGCGCACGATGAAGGCATTTACAAAAACTATATCGACAAGCAGACGCAGTTGGTGGCCCTGCTCAAGGCCAACGGCTCGCGGGTTGCCTTGGTGACCCCGCAACCCATCGAGGACAAGCGCCCGGATCCGCACAAGGATGTGCGCAACGAGTCGCTGCGCAAAATGTCAGACGGTCTGCGCGAGATCGCCGACAAGGAAAAAATCCTCTTCGCCGATCAGTTCGACCCCTACATGGCCGTGATGCTCAAGGCCAGGCAAGCCGATCCCGCAGCCCTCATTGGCGGCGGCGATGCCGTGCATCCCGGCCCAGTCGGTCACACCATCATGGCTTGGGCAATCCTGAAGTCGCTCGGCGCCCCCGCTGCCGTCTCCAGCGCCGAATTGACCGCCACCGGCAAGCTGGTTGCCGCCACCGCTTGCAGGATTGCCGACGCGAAAATGGACGCCGGAGTGCTCACCTTTACCCGCGAGGATGCGGTGCTGCCGATGCCGGTTAATCCGCAGGCCGAGGCGGTGACCCAATTCATCCCGCTGCTGGCGGACTTGAGCCGTTACGAGTTGAAAGTCACCAAACTAACGGCCCCGAAGTATCAACTTCTCATCGATGACAAACCTGCGGCCGTATTCACCGCGCAGGAATTGGCACAAGGCTGCAACCTGACGCTCAGCGCCGGGCCCATCACCGAGCAAGCTCGCCAGTTATGGGTCTCGGTGGTCGAAAAAAACAATGCCTTCTACCAGCGTTGGCGCGAGGTGCAATTGTATGGGCCGCCGGAGTGGGCCAAATCGCCAGCCTTTGAAGCTGCCCGCGATAAGGAATTGGCGCGACTCGACGCGCGCATAGCACAACTCGAAACCAAGATCGACGTCCTCCGCAAGCCGCTGCTGCATAAGTTTGTGCTTAAACCCGCCACTCCCTGAGATTGCTGAGCTCATGAGTTTGTTTCTCAGTCGAGTTTTTCGACCATCACATCGTAACGGCCGCCATTGACATTGATGACGAGGTGCTTGCCGGCACCGGTGATGGCAGGTTGGTTAGATTTGGCCGGGACGGCAGGAGCTGCAGCGGAAGCAGCAGCAGGAGCGGCGGTGCCCTTGATGAGCTCCTCGACCTGTTGCGGGAACATCGCAAAGAGCACCACGGTTTCGTCGTCGGAGGGCAGGCCCTTGGCGGCGCATTGCTGGCGCAAGCCGTCCATGGCTGGAGCCAACAGATTGGCCGGCCGCTCGGTGATGATTTTCTGGCCGCTGGTTTTTTCGACTTGGGCGAGCACCTCGGAATTGATTGGGCCTGGGGCTTTGCCGTACTTGCCCAGTGCGATGTCCTGGGCGGGTTGGCAGATCATTTTCCAGCGACCGAACTTGACGTTCATCATCGCCTGGGTGCCGACAATTTGCGAGGTTGGAGTGACTAAGGGAATCCACCCGAGCGCCTCGCGCACCACGGGGATTTCCCTAACCACTTCGTCAAACTTGTCAGACATGCCCTGTTCGGCGAGTTGGTTGCGGAAGTTAGAGAGCATGCCGCCGGGCACTTGGTAGATGAGAATGTCGGAGTCCACGCGCTCGTTAGCGGGGCTGGTAAATTTCCCGAGTTGTTTGTAAACGTCCTCGAAATACACGCGCAATTCCTGCAGCTTGGCCGCATCAAACTCTGGGCAGCGCGGATGCCCCTTGAGTATGGCGAGCATGCGCACGGTGTCGGGCTGGCCAGTGCCATTGGCAAACGGCGCGATAGACGTTTCCACGGTATCCACCCCGGCATCGATGGCGGCCAGATAGGAGGCGGCGCCGAGGCCGGCGGTGTCGTGGGTGTGCAGCGTGACAGGCAAACCGACGCGGCGTTTCAACTCTTTGACCAGATCAAAAGCGACCCGCGGGGCGATGATGCCCGACATATCCTTGATGCCGATAGATTGACAGCCCAACTTCTGCAGATTCACACCTAGTTGCACAAACGCCTCGATGGTGTGGACCGGGCTGATGGTGTAGCAAATCTCGCCGCGGGCGTGCTTGCCGCAGTCCAGCACGGTTTTGACGGCGGTGGTGAGGTTGCGCACGTCGTTGAGGGCATCGAAAATGCGGAACACATCCTGGCCCGCGGCGGCGTTGGCACGCACGAATGCCTCCACCACATCGTCGGGGAAACTGGTGTATTGCACGATATTCTGGCCGCGCAACAGCATGATTTGCGGGGTGTGTGGTGCCGCTTGCTTGAGCTTGCGCAGGCGCTCGAAGGGGTTTTCGCCGAGGTAGCGCAGGCAGGCATCGATGGTCGCGCCGCCCCAGGTTTCCAGGCCGCTGAAGCCCATGTTATCGAGGATGGGAGCGGCCGGCAGCATTTGGGCGGTGCTCATGCGGGTGGCGGCAAGGGATTGGTGGCCGTCACGCAAGACGGTGTTATTGAATGTGACAGCTTGCATGGTTTGTGTGGGGATGACTCGCTAGAAAAACCGGAGGCGCTGAAGCACCTCACAAAAACAACGCATATTTTCTGACTAAGCCGTCACATACAATACCAAACAGCGGGCGGATGGCGGGTGGGTTCGCTGATTTCCCTTAGCTATGGGGGTTTGGTGGCCTTGCGGGGCAAGATACGCCGTGATATTGAGTAAATTTGCAAAGAACCGAGATTCGCTCTAGCCCGCCCCGGGTTTCTGTGCATAATTTGCGCGCCTATGAACGGAACCGCGGAACTCATCATTGATAACAAGCATTTGAAACTCCCCATGATTGTCGGATCGGAGGGAGAAGTCGGTCTCGATGTCGCCGCCTTACGCAACGAGACCGGCTGCATCACCTTGGACCCCGCCTACGGCAATACCGGTGCCTGCAAGAGTGCCATCACCTTCATCGACGGCGAAAAAGGCATCCTCCAATACCGCGGCTACGACATCGCCGAACTCGCCGCTAAGAGCAATTTTATCGAAACCTCTTATCTGCTCATCTACGGCGAACTGCCTACCTCGGCGCAATTGGCGGAATTCTCTTGCGAACTCACCGACAACCAGATGCTCCACGAGGGCATGCGTTTTTTGTTTGAAGGCTTCCCGACCTCGGCCCATCCGATGGGCATCCTGTCGGCTATGATCAACGCGGCCTCGTCATATTTTCCCAACCTGCTCAATGGCACAGAGCGCCAGACAGGATTTCCGCGGCATGCAGCCCGGCTCATTTCTCAGGTGCGAACTATTGCCGCCTTCTCTTACCGCAAGGCGCATGGACTGCCCACCATCTATCCGAAATCCAACCTCAAGTACACGGCCAACTTTCTGCACATGATGTTCTCCTCGCCCAACGAGGATTGGGTCATTCAGCCGGAAATTGTTCGCGCCCTGGATCTGATCTTTCTGTTGCATGCCGACCACGAGCAGAATTGCTCCACTGCCACGGTGCGCATGGTCGCCTCGAGTCGCGCCAATCTGTTCGCCTCGGCCTCCGCCGGCGTTTGTGCGCTGTGGGGTCCGCTCCATGGCGGTGCCAATCAGGCGGTGCTGGAAATGCTTGAGGAAATCCACGCCGAAGGTGACGATGGCACCAGGTTTCTCAACGAAGTCAAAAACAAGGTTGGAAATCGCCGTCTGATGGGCTTCGGCCACCGCGTGTACAAAAACTTCGATCCTCGCGCAGTCATCATCAAGGAGCAATGCGACAAGGTGCTCGCCAATTTGCACAAGTCCGACCCCTTGCTCGACATCGCCAAGAAGCTCGAGGAAATCGCCCTCAACGACGATTATTTCATCGCGCGCAAACTCTATCCGAACGTGGACTTCTACAGCGGCATCATTATGCGCGCCATCGGTATCCCGCTGGACATGTTCACGGTGATGTTTGCAATCGGCCGCATGCCCGGCTGGGTCGCCAACTTCAAAGAAGTCATGGAAGATCCCGACGGTCGCATCGCCCGTCCGCGCCAAATCTACACTGGCCACACGCTGCGCAATTACGTTGCTGTTGAGCAGCGGGCCTGAGCCATCGCTCAGGCATGGACTGGCTGGTATATTGACACGGGGCAATAAGCCCAATCCAACTCTTAGGACCCAGATTTGAAGTTCCGCTTGAAGAACTCGAGCGTGGCGGCAAGGGCGTCTTCAAGGGCATGTTGGGGTGCCCAGCCGGCGGCGCGGAGCTTGGCGGCACTGGCACGCGAGTGCTTAACGTCACCGGTGCGGGTGGGGCCGTGGAGGATGCGCGAGGAGGAACCCGCTGCGTCTATCAATTGCTGGGCGAGTCGGTTGATGGTCAGTTGGCTGCCGTAGCCGGCATTAAAGACACCGCTGACAGCGGGGTGACTGGCGGCAAAGGTGAGAGCCCCGACGATGTCCTTGACGTAGATGAAATCGCGCGTCTGTTCGCCATCGCCGAAGACCGTGATGTCCTCATGGCGCAGTGCCTGTTGGATGAAAATGGGCACCGCGGCGGCATAGGCCCCCTTGGGGTCCTGACGCGGACCAAACACATTGAAAAACCGCAGCGCCGCAGTTTGCAGCCGGCCTTCGCGCTGATAGAGGTCGAGGTAGTACTCGCCGTCGAGTTTGGTGATGGCATAGGGACTCCTGGGTTCCGGTAGCATCGTCTCCACTTTGGGCACCGTCGGGTTATCGCCATAGACAGCCGCGGAGGAAGCCAGTACGAGTTTTTTTACCCCCGCATTGGCGGCGGCTTCCAGCACGTTGAGCAGGCCGCTGACGTTGATCTCAAGGCACTCGGCGGGCTTGGCCATTGATTCTGGCACGCTCACCAAGGCCGCGAGGTGAAACACATAATCGACGCCTCGCATGGCTTGTTCGACCAGCGCCGGGTTGGTGACCGAGCCCTCGATGAAGGTGTGCCTGAGGCCGTTGAGGTTGTGTCGATAGCCGCTGCGCAGGTTGTCGAGCACCCGGATTTCGTCGGCGAGTCCTTGGAAGTGCTCGACGAGATGGGAACCAATGAAACCGCAGCCGCCGGTGATTAGAACGTTCATGGGATCGTCTAACCCAACTTTTCGGGATACTCTCCGGCAGTGATGAGCTGCTGGATGGATGTTACCACGTGCGGCTTGTCGTCGGGGTAGGTGACGCCGAACCAGTGACTGGTAGTCGGGATGACGGTGCAGTCTGCCTGGCTAGAGCGGATCAGGCCATCGACGATGGTTGGGATGTAGTACTCGGATTTTTCGGCCTGGCCGTGGGCTGCTAGGAATTGGCCGAAGCCATCCTCAATCTGTGAGAAAAAACCTGGTCCGAAGGCCCAGAAATTCATCGAGACCGGGCCGCTTTCCGCGATGGGTTTGCGCATGCCGTTCAAGGCGGTGCCGCGCACAACCTCGTCGGCTTCGCGCAGGATGTTAACATATTCCTCGACGCCGGTGAGCAGGCCGTCGGGGTTGGTGCTGCAGATGCCGCGGTTCACATCCCCGTGGTCGGAGAGGGTGTTGACCAGCGGATAGCCGATCATCGCGTAGTGGGCCTTGCCATCGGCGGCGGGCGTTTGGGCTAGAAAGGTGGCGGCCCGCTGGTAGGCGTCGCGGCCATAGAAATCGTCGGCATTGATGACGGCGAAGGGTTCATTGACGAGCGCACGGGCGGCACGCACGGCATGGGTGGTGCCCCAGGGCTTGCTGCGCCCGGCCGGCACGGTGAACGGAGCGGGCAGATCGTCGAGGCGTTGAAATGCGTAGTCCACCTCGATGCGCCCGGCAAAGCGTGAGCCGATGCCGTCGCGGAAGGCATCGGCAAAATCCTCGCGGATGATGAAAATGACGCGGCCAAACCCAGCACGGATGGCATCAAACACCGAGTAGTCGAGCACGGTCTCGCCGTTGGGACCCATGGGATCGATTTGTTTGAGTCCGCCGTAGCGAGAGCCCATGCCAGCGGCGAGGACAAGGAGGGTGGGTTGCATGGGGTGGTTGGGAGGTGGGGAATGGTTGGAATGGTGAGGAAAGCTCGGCGGTTTATGCGTGAAGCCGGCGATTTGTGCAAAGCATTTTTCGGGGTTCTCAGGGCAGCTTTGACGTCGGTGAGCAAGTTGGATTCCTTTAATTCGTGGCCAAAAAACCACTGAAATACTGATTACCACTGATAACACTGAGAATAAATTGAGAAATATTTCAGTGATTTCAGTGGTAATCAGTGCCTCAGTGGTGAAAATCTTCACGCACAATCCCGCCGAAAAACCGGAGCTTGGCCGCTATTTGAGGGAATTGAACTTGCTCGACTCAGTGGCGCTTTTGAGGTCGAACACTGAGTTCTGAATTTACGAGGGGCTCAGGGCAGCTTTGACGTTGGTGAAGCGCGCGGCGGCGTGGCGGGCTCGGCGGCGGGGTGGGGGGCCTTGCGTGTGAATTCGCTGGTGGCACTCAGATACCACAGGAGTGCAGCGCCGCAGACGACGGTGAGGAACACCAGAACCACGAAAGCCAGGCTGAAGAAGGATTTCACGTGGGAAAGTAAGTCGGGTCTGGCAGGAAATAGCCAGCCGGAATCCGTGGAAATGACAATCTCCGCTTGGCGGCCCACTCGCGGGAAAGGAGCATTACCCTGAAAAGAAGGGTGGAAGGGGTGCTGTGCCGTTTTTTACCACAGATTTCACGGATTGAAGAGGATTTCACGGAAAATAAGACCACAATCCATCTCCTCTTTGGCTACCCTAAAGGTGTTAGCCATATCATTCATGCCTCAATCATTTTCTGTGAAATCTGTGAAATCTGTGGTTGTATTTTCCTTCCAAGGCTTACCAAGAGCTCTCCTTCACATAGATGACGTCGTACGCCCTGACATAAAACGGGATGCTTTCCGTGCCATAAAGTGCTTGCTTCATGTTCAGTACATAGCGCTGGCTCTTGCCCTCCTGATTTCTAACGATAAAAAC
>Ga0114962_10004120_pt1 | contig 11637 bp, 15 predicted proteins | sample C_130820_MF_Meta_FD_87017 | JGI IMG/M metagenome (GOLD analysis project Ga0114962, IMG submission 87017) | Freshwater microbial communities from Lake Croche, Canada to study carbon cycling - C_130820_MF_MetaG | ecosystem: Environmental > Aquatic > Freshwater > Lake | place: Lake Croche, Canada... | reverse complement strand
TGCATTTACAAATGAACAATTAGCTATTCTGTTACCAAATGAGCTTAGGATATACAGACTAAGCTTGCCTTAAAGCAAGTTCTTACGTTTTAGTATGCTTTCGGTAATCTTAATATCTGCCTCGCTATTAAAAATAGAATACGGCAAATAGAAAAACTGTACCGGACTTAGGAAAAGCAGAAAAGCATCTTTGGTTTTCTTTACCTGCTTTATTTGGTCGTATTTAATTGGCATGCCTTCTTTTGGGTTCTTTTTCACCAGTAAGGCTGCATTTTCAAACTCGTAGGTATACTTTTCAAAAATCATTTTGCCTTGTGGCAATTGGCTAAGGCCATAGAATTGGATATACCAAAACAAGATATAAATACCAGTTAGTAATACCGCAGCTATTATTAACCACAACAAAGCGCCTGTCCAATAAATTCCTGGAAGAATAACCACCAAAGGAACTAAAAATGCCCACCACCATTTCGCAAATACATGGGTGAGACCGTGCTTGGTATAGGTACTTACAGAAACTTGGTACTTCTTAGTTTTGCCCGATAGCATAAAGGTATTTCTTGGGGTAGTGGTATTGAGGGGGCAAAGGTAAATAAAAGGCAGCTATAGCACAGCTTTTGCCTTAGTTTGATTTGAATTTTAGGTTGAACAAATCTGCCCGCCTTGGCTGGTTATTGGTTACAAAATTCATTTCATCTACCGTTCTATTGCTTATTCGAACAGCGATTTTCTTATTTCTTACCGAAGTCCACAAACCTAAACCACCTTCAATATTATTGTAGATAGGCCGCGTTTGAGAAATTGGACTATAGTTATTCAACAATTGTAGGTAGCGTTGGTAATCTGAATTGCCAGCATAGAAATAGAATTCGCTTGGCACAAAAACTCTGTAATCTAGGTTTGGCTTGTTTTTCAATGAACTCAGCATGAGTTCAAAAAAACCATTGGCTTCAATATCCTTATTAATGTTGTTCGAATTGCCCACTGTTAAAGGCGAAGCTATATTGGTCCACAAAATGGAAGTATCTTTAGTTGTTCCGTCTTTAAATACCTCTCGGATATTAATCTTAAGGTTAGCCTTAAATACCGAAGCATTAGTAGGGGCAGGCGAAATAGCAATGAAGTTATTGGTACTTCCTTTTTCTACATAAAAATCGAAATCGTTTACCGATGAACCCGGACTTTGCTCACTTGGGCTAGCCATTGTATAAGCACCTACTAGACTGGTATTGGCAACTACCACTTTATTCGTCTTTAGGTTCCTTACCCAAACTTTAAATAAAATTCGCTTTTGTTGTGTAGGCAAGAGATTAAATCGAGCCACATCTAAATCGACTGGACCTTGGCTAATGTAAAGTTTCTGTTCTGGATAGGCAAAGTCGCCATCTGCCATTTTATTATTATTAGTAATTTGGCTAAAACTTGCAACTGTATCTACTTTATTATCATACGTAGCCAAAAGCTTTACGTCCAATTCATCTGCTGCATAATAATAGGCATCTGGGTTCTTTAGGGCTATATCTCTGGCATCGGTACCATCGGCATTTAAAAAACCCTTGGTTATTCTAATGTATTGAAAGGCACTATCAGGATTTAATACGCCATAAACTACTGGCACATCTTGGTACGGCGCGTTGGTTTCTACATCGGTAGAACAGGCAGCGGTTATTACCAAGCCAAACACTAAGAAGTAATAAGCAAACAATTTCATGTGCAGGAGTATTCTTTGGGGTGTAAAATTCAACAATTCCTGAATTATATTGCAGCCAATGAGCCAAGAAAATAAAACAAACTGGGTCCAAAAGTTAAAAGCGAAGTGGCAAATAGAAAGCGACTTTCGTTTTTGGAAGATTTTTGTTGGTTTTGGCATCACAGGTACATCCTGTTCTTTACTTACCAAACCCATAAATAGTTGGATTACCACTAACTATGAGGTTGGTTTTTGGGCGGCATTAGGCTTACGGATACTTTTAGTTTTCCTCATTTACCAAATTCTTTTGCTGGTTATTGGCACTATAATAGGAGAGTTCCATTTTTTTTATGGGTTTGAAAAGAAAATGTGGCTTTATTTAGGCAAGATTTTAAAAAAGAGGCAATAAAAACCTGTGGATAGTACCGATAAGCAGAATTATCGAAAACGGCTTTCACCCGATACTTATAAGGCGGGGGTATTGGCTGGCGATAGGTTTATTTTAGCAAGGGCCATAACGCTAGTAGAGAGCACTTTAGCTTCAGATAGGGAAATAGCTAGTTGGCTATTGAATGAAATAGAGCCATTCACGGGAAATAGTATTCGCCTAGGAATTACGGGAGTACCCGGTGTAGGTAAAAGCACTTTCATTGAGGCTTTTGGTGAACATTTGCTAAATAAGGGCCATAAGCTGGCCATTTTAACAATAGACCCTAGTAGTTCAAAAACCAACGGGTCCATAATGGGCGATAAAACCAGAATGGAAACACTGGTTTTTCATCCGGAAGTCTACATTCGTCCAAGCCCAAGCGGCAATGCCCTGGGCGGAATAACTGCAGCTACGCGGAATGTACGTGCTTTGTGTGAAGCAGCTGGTTTTGATATTGTAATAATAGAAACAGTAGGTGTAGGCCAAAGCGAAACCGCCGTAAAAAACTTAGTAGATTATTTCCTTCTGCTTATGTTGGCTGGCGCAGGCGACGAATTGCAAGGGATGAAACGTGGTATTATGGAAATGGCCGATAGCCTACTTATTACCAAGGCCGACGGTGAAAACCTTCAAAAGGCTAAAATGGCCAGGTTAGAATATGCCAACGCACTGCACTTGATGCCACCATCTAGTAGTAAATGGACGCCTATTGTTCAGACCTGCTCCGCCATTACTGGGGAAGGCATTGGTAATGTTTGGAATACCATAACCGCTTATGTCCAAACTACGAAAACTAATGGGTTTTGGGAAAAGAATAGAAAAGTTCAAAATATTGAAGCTTTCCACGAAACATTAGAAGTAGAGTTGATGCGTAAACTTTACAATAATCCAGAAAATGTGGCAGAAGTACTTGCCTTTGAAAAAAGGGTAGCCGCCGGTGAATCGGCCACGGCCGCCGCTAGCGAAGTTTTGAAGAAAATAATGAAATTTTAATTGTTCGTGCAACTTTTTAGCTGTTACTTGCGTCTATACAACATAGCGTATTACATTTGTATCGGAAAACCAATTATTGCGTTTTCAAAGCGTCTAAAAAATCTTCTTAAAGCCTATAGGGAAAACTTTACAGTAACATTACAAAAACAGCCCAAAACTAACGGAAAGCTATTGCTTAATTCCGTTAATAGAAACTGTTACTGTTTAAAGTACTAGGCAAGCAACTTTAAGTTGCTACACCAAACCAAAAACACGTATGTATCGTTGCAAACCCTCCAACCATGGAAGGGACAACATATTCATTGTTTATTAACAAAATAAAGAAGGAGGCAATATTGGTATAAACTGCTACGTTACTTAAATGCTTTGTTATTATGACCAACAGCAAATTACTTACTTACCGCAATGCTAGCGATAACGAATTGGTAAATCTTTACCAAGGAGGCGACGAATTGGCTTTCGAGCAATTGATGAAGCGACACAAAGCCAGAGTGTACAATGCTATATTCCAAATTGTACGCGAACGCAGTGCCGACTCTCAATTCTTGGCTAAAGATTTGGCTCAGGATACGTTTATTCGTGTAATAGATAGTATTAGAGCAGGCAAATACAAGGAAGAAAATCGTTTTCTGCCTTGGGTGTTACGCATAGCACGTAACCTAGCCATCGATTATTACCGCAGAAGCAAACGTGCGCCTACTACTTCATTTGAAAACATGGTGAATACCTTGGAAGTAAATGAAGAGTATCAGCAATCGGCCGATGTGGTTTTCGATACCCAAATGCGCAAAGAAACCAGTGCACTTTTAAAATCGTGCATTGCTCAATTGCCAGATAGCCAACGAGAAGTATTGATGTTACGTCATTTTGCAGAGCTTAGTTTCAAAGAAATAGCAGATTTAACCGATGTGAGCATTAATACCGCCTTAGGTAGAATGCGTTATGCACTGATTAACCTGCGCAAAATGATGCAGCAATCAAACAACGAATATGTCAGAGAATTTGAACTTAATGCTCATTAAGCATTTGTATAAAGAAGCAGATGCACAGGAGCAATTTCTAGTACAAAAGGAATTGCTCCAAAACCAAAACCTCCGCCAAGAGTATTGGTTCCTAAAAGATACACTTCTACTCGTTCAAATGGAATATGAAGAGGAACCAATACTCAAGGCTATTTTTTCTGCTGAAGAAATAGAAGAACCCGAAGAGGTAGACCTAGATTTTTCTAAAGTTCTAAATTATTCCAAACAAACTAAAAGCCTTCAAGTGCCTATTGCCAACTGATACTTTCCTCTTGTAACTTCTTGAAAACGAAATTGACCCTTGCAAAACAGGGTTTTTATGTTTAGTTATTTCGCTTCTTTACCCAAGTAACTTTCAATAAAGTAGTGCGCCACGTACAGCAAAGGAATCATAAGCAATGCCATGGCCGATTTATAAATATAGTTTATAATGCCCACCGCTATTACTTGCTCAAAACTCCAGTTGCCGAAAATATAGAATGCCACTACCAGCACCACAAAACTATCAATCAATTGGCTTACTAGCGTACTGGCAGTAGCCCTAAGCCAAATTTTAGAACTGCCTGTGTACTTTTTTATGGCATGGAAAACATAGGCATCCAGCAACTGACCTACTAAAAATGCAGTAATACTCCCTATTATAATTCCTAGTCCTTGGCGGAATAAGGCATTGAATGCCAAGTTAATATCAAAGTTATTGGTGCCGTTAATGTTCTTGTTCACATCTAGCCAAAAAGCTGCAGGCGGCAACCCAGTAGTTCCCCAAATGGCGATAAATACATAACAAATAAAACCTGCCGTGAGGAAACTAATGCGCCTTACCCCCGGCTTACCGAAGTATTCATTAATAACATCGCTGGTAACGAAAACGAAAGGCCAAAGCAATACCCCAGCAGTGAGGTTAAAACTGAGCTTAAAGCCAAGCAAATCTATATTTGCAGGTTTCACACCTATAGTTTCTTCCAAAGAAAATATTTTCACGCCAATAACCTCAGCTAATATGGCATTGGTTAAAAAAATGGCTGAAAGAAAAATATAGAGATACGCTCTTTTGCGCGTTCCAATTTCTGTATTAGGTAAAATCACTTGCCTATAAAACTGATGGGTTGCTTATGAATACCGAAAGTTCGGCAAAATGTTTATCCAAGCCATCTACTTAGACAGTAAATAGCCTTAATTTGCACTATGCAGGTTCTGGAAGCGGGAAAACTATACGAAAACCAATCGCTATTGGCATTTAATACTTTTGGTATTGAATGCAAAACGGCTTACTTTTTTAGGGCAGAATCGCCTGCAGAAGTAAAGAAAGCTTTACAACTTTCAATAGAAAACAACTGGCCGCTTTTAGTAATTGGCGGGGGGAGTAATATTCTGTTAGCTTCCGATTGGGATGGATTAGTATTGCAAGTTGGCCTAAAAGGTATAACCATTTTACCTTCCTCTAATAATTCCAACTATTTAGTTACCGCTGCAGCGGGTGAAAACTGGCACGAATTTGTATTGCATACCCTAAGTGCTGGGCTTTGCGGTTTAGAAAATTTAAGTCTTATTCCAGGTTGCGTAGGCGCTGCTCCTATGCAAAATATTGGTGCTTATGGCGTGGAAACGAAAGATAGTTTCCACAGTCTGTTAGCGATGAACAGGCATACATTCGAACTTAAAGAGTTTTCGAAAGAAGAATGTGAATTCGGCTACAGAGAGAGTATTTTCAAGAACAAAGCCAAAGACCAATACATCATTCTTTCTGTCACTTTTCAATTAAGCACTGAAGGTAATTTACATATTGCCTACGGCGATATTCAGAAAGTACTAGAAGCCAATAATATTACTGAACCCTCCCCAATTGATATTAGCCGAGCGGTAATCACTATACGCGAAAGCAAACTACCAAATCCTAAGCTAATTGGCAATGCCGGTAGCTTCTTCAAAAATCCGGAGATAGAAGTAAGCGTCTATTCCAAACTTGCCGAAGAATACCCTACTATGCCACACTACCCGACCCAAGATGGCTGGGTGAAGATTCCGGCGGGTTGGCTCATTGAACATGCGGGCTGGAAAGGCAAGAAATCAGGTAAAAATTTAAACTATGGCGTTCACGAAAAACAAGCCTTAGTATTGGTTAACTATGGCGGTGCTACAGGTGCAGAAATCTGGGAACTTGCCCTTGATATTCAGGCAGATGTTGAGTCTAAATTTGGAATTACTATTATCCCAGAAGTAAACCTAGTAAAGCAAAACTAAGCCTTTGGAGTAGTTAGCAAAGCCCATTTCCAAACTCCTGCTTTGTGAAAGAAGTACCTAAAAGCGGTACCCAATACGCCAAAACCGTAGGTTACGCTACGTTGGAAATTAATGCTGCTCGCTTCTTTAAAGTACTTGGTAGGGCAGGTAATTTCTGCAATTTCGAAGCCATTGAAAAAAACTTGGGCAACTATTTGGTTATCGAAAACGAAATCGTCGCTTAGTATTTCGTAGTTGCAAGCTTGTAAAACTTTCTTGCTATAGGCGCGGTAGCCTGTGTGGTACTCGCTCAATTTTTGCCCCATCAAAACATTTTGGGTAAAAGTAAGCAACCTGTTTGCTATGAATTTGTACAAAGGCATACCGCCTTTTAGCGCGCCATTGCCCAAAATACGACTCGCAAAAACCGACTCATACAGCCCCTCTCCTATCAAAGAAATCATACTGGTAAGGAGCAACGGGGTATACTGATAATCTGGGTGAAGCATTACCACAATATCGGCTTCAAGTTCTAATGCTTTATTATAGCAGCTTTTCTGGTTGCCACCGTAGCCTCGGTTATTTTGGTGAATAACTATGTGCTTAATACCTAAAGTACTGCCAAGTTCGCTAGTATTGTCTTTACTGGCATCGTCTACCAAAACCACTTCATCTACAATATCGAAAGGGATTTCTTTGTAGGTTTTTTCTAAAGTTTTCGCTGCGTTATAAGCAGGGAGCACAATTACTACCTTTTTGCCTTTATACATACTATCAATAACCTACTTAATTCCCAATTCTACAAAGTAATCTTCAATTTCAACGGCTGCCTTAAAGTGCACCTCTAGCGCTTCATCTAATAGTTTGGGAATATCTGCTTCGGCACCACCTATTCTTCCTTCAGCAGAGGCTATTAGCCTATACATTTCAGCCAAACCTATCATTTGATAGCTGCTTTTATGTTTGTGAAGTATTTTCTTTAAGTCGTCGAACGCGGCAGCAGCGTGTAATTCCTTGGCAGTGGCTATTACTTTTTCGGTTTCGTCCAAATAAATTCCCAAAAGCTCCTTAGTGAGCATAGGGTCTCTATCGGTGAGTAATTCCAACTGATTCGGGTTGAAGTAGGTATTAAACATATTGCAAGCAGAATGCCTGTTTACGTGGTTTTGAATTGAGCAAGTTACACCAAAATACCCAAACGATTGCAATAGGAGGCTTGGAGAAGGATCAATTGTACTTGAAAATGAAATTCAGATTAAACCTATTATCCCTAACTTGTGGAATTAACCATATCAGAAACCAATAAAAATGGTACTTTTATTTACCACCCCTGAAATTTTACTGCGTTTTATTCATAAATTTGATAGTATAATAGTTATTAAAAGGGCAAATTAAACGTTCAATAGTTTATAAAAATATGGCAACTAATCTTTTACTCAGATTAACTAAAAAACAGTTTCAGTACCTACTAACAGCAATAATTGTTGTTGTTTACGCAACTACAAGTTTCCTTTTTGGTGCGCTATTTAAGACCTACCAAATTCCTACGATTTTACCTGCATTTTTGATAGTAATACCCATGGCCTTATGGAGAAAGCGTGCAAAACCTGAAGAGCGTGAACCCTTTAATTTCAAAGTGTTCTTAATTACCGCTGCGTGTTTAATTGGATTTGCATTATTAGCCATTGTGGTTTCAGAATGGTATTTGGATAAGACGATTAATGTTAGGTAAGAACTCTCATAACTTTTCCTAGCCGAATCAGGGTTATCCACAAAAAAAGCCACCTATTTACATAGGTGGCTTTTTCATTATTTTCTAAAAGCTAATTATGCTTTTGGCTCTTCTTCAGTTGTTTCAGGAGCAACTTCAGTTTCAGCAACTGGAGCTTCTGCTACTACTTCTGCAGCAACTTCTATAACAGGGGCTTCTTCAACAGCCGTAACAACTTCTGCTGCTACTTCTGTAACTGGAGCTTCAACTACTTCAGCAACTGGGGCAGCTACAACTTCAGCAGCAACTGCTACCGCTGGGGTCGCAATTACTTCCGTTGCAACAACAACACCTTCGTTAGCCAACATAGTAGCTTCTACTTCTTCATCGTCTTCGGCACGAGAACGACGCTCTAAGTATCCTTCTTCAATGGCAGCACCTACCGCTTGGGTAATGATAGCGATGCTTTTGAATGCATCGTCATTGGCTGGGATTGGGAATTCAACTGAAGTAGGGTCGCTATTAGTATCGCACATAGCAATTACTGGAATACCCAATTTGTGGGCTTCTTCAATGGCAATGTGTTCTTTACGAATATCTACTACGAAGATAGCTGCAGGCAAGTTCTTCATATCGGTGATACCACCAAGAACGCGTTGCAGTTTTTCTTTTTCCCTGCCAAGCATTAAGCGCTCTTTTTTAGCAAGGTTTTTTAGCATGGTTTCGTCTTTCTGAATTTTCTCCAACGATTGAAGTTTCTTCAGGCTTTTACGAACCGTAGCATAGTTAGTAAGCATACCACCTAACCAACGTTCGCAAACGTAAGGCATTTTAAGGCGAGCAGCTTCTGCAGCTACTAATTCCTTAGCTTGCTTTTTAGTGGCAACAAAAAGAATTTTGCGGTTGTTTTTAACCAAATTCTTGATGTATTCTGTGGCTTGCTCTAAAGACACAAGTGTCTTGTTCAAGTCAATAATGTGGATTCCGTTGCGCTCCATAAAGATATATGGTGCCATTTTCGGATCCCACTTGCGGGTAAGGTGACCAAAGTGCACACCCGCATTAAGAAGATCTTTATATTCTATTTTTTGAGACATTGTTAGAATGGTTTGTGTTTGAAGGCTATGCAACAAGGGCATAAGTACCGAAGCACCTATTAACGCTTGCTGAACTGGAATCTTCTACGAGCCTTACGACGACCGAATTTCTTACGTTCAACCATACGAGGGTCACGAGTAAGGAATCCTTCTTTCTTCAAGGCTGGGCGCATTTCTAGGTTCACTTCGCAAAGCGCACGGCTAATTGCCATACGTACTGCTTCTGCTTGACCAGTAGTTCCACCACCTTTCACATTTACCATTACATCAAAAGCCGCCAATTGCTGGGTTACAGTAAAGGGCTGGTTTATGATAATACGCAATACTTCTGTTTTGAAGTATTGTTCTAACGGACGCTTATTAACTGTAATGTTACCAGTACCTGGTTTCAGGTAAATACGGGCAACAGCAGTTTTTCTTCTACCAATTGTGTTAGTTATTTCCATTGCGGCACCGGATTAGGTTAATTGTACTGGCTTTGGGTTTTGCGCTGCATGCGGATGCTCGTTACCACTATACACGTATAGGTTGGTAAATAGCCTTCTTCCAAGTCTGTTTTTAGGAAGCATACCACGAACGGCACGTTCCACAATAAGACCTGGATTAATTTTCGCCGCTTCACGCGGGGTTTGGAAACGCTGTCCGCCAGGATAACCGGTGTGGGAAATGTACTCTTTATCGGTCCATTTCTTACCGGTAAGCTTAATTTTGTCAGCATTGATTACGATTACGTTATCGCCACAATCAACGTGAGGGGTATAGCCTGGTTTGTGCTTGCCCCTGATCACCTTTGCAATTTCACTTGCAAGGCGACCCAAAACAGCGGATTCAGCATCTACCACTATCCATTCTTTCTGAACGGTAGCTGCACTGGCAGATTTTGTTTTGTAACTGAGTGAGTCCACTTTATTACCGTGTTAAATTTTGAATTGTTTTTACTCCTCTTCCATAGAAAAGGACTGCAAAGGTAGCCATTCTTGGCTAACTACCAAATACTTCTGAAAAAAATGGTAAAAATTATGGTTGAAGTATTTGAACGCCAACACTTTCTACCCCAGCAAGTCGCTTTTCGCGCATGTATTGCTTCAGTACTAGCTTGTACTTCATTGGCTTTGTAAGCACTAACCCTTTAAACAAGCTTGCTTTTACTTCATTAATATCGCCAAATCCGCTTCCGAGTGGCTTTCCAGTTGCAGCATGGTAAAGCAATATTTCTTTTAATTCACTTTTTATCTCTTTCCCAGAGGAATCTAAAACCGTTCCTTTAATGTAGATATTGGAGTAACTATAGTCTTTATTAACCCGAACGTTAAGGTTAATATTCAAAATTTTGCCACCATCTACGACAGCAAACTCGTGGGTAAAGGCTTGGTTTTCAAACCAAACAGCATCAGTAACCTCATATACATTGGCAGAGATTTCCCCCGTTTCGGTACAGCCAGAAAGGAAAGACAAAGCAATGGCAAAAAATAAAACAATCGCTCCCCGCATTCCTTGGCTTTTCATAGGCTGCAAATATAGGGGTTATGGTTTAGTTTTTCGGTTCATTTCAATTTTAGGCAAGTGGTGGCACTCGTTCATAATACTTACATTTGCATCAACTCAACAATGATTAGCCAAAAACAATAATGGCAGAAGTAAAACGGAGGTTAATTTTAGATGCTGCAGCTTTAGATATCACACTATCTAGGCTTTGTATGCAACTGATTGAAAACCACAGCAATTTTTCAGATTCTGTGCTCGTAGCCTTGCAACCTCGGGGTAAGTGGCTTGCCATTAAAATTGAAGAGAAACTAGCTGCCTTTACTGGCAAAACCATTGAATTGGGGTATTTGGATGCGACGTTCTTCAGGGACGATTTCAGACGTAGAGATAACCCGGTAATGGCTAACGCTACCGATATGCCTTTCCTAGTAGAAGGCAAAAAAGTGATTTTGATTGACGATGTATTATACACCGGCCGCAGCCTAAGAGCCTCACTTGATGCTATGCAAGCCTTCGGTCGCCCAGCTAAAGTGGAATACTTGGTGATGGTAGATAGAAAATATACCCGCGAAATTCCTGTAGAAGCCACTTATGTTGGTACCAACGTTAATTCAATTCGCACTGAAAGAGTCCTTGTAGAATGGCAAGCCCAAGGCCACGAAAGCGATGCCATTTGGCTAGTGAGCCAATAAATTTGTAATTCTTGAAAAAGCTTTCCTATATATTGCACCCATAATAAACTTCGGCAAAAGCAGTGAACCAAACCGCATCTAAAAGTAGTAGCCTAAGTACTAGGCATCTGACTGGCATAAAGGAACTTTCTGCTGCAGATATTGAGTTGATTTTGACTACTGCGGTTCAGTTCAAGGAGGTGATAAATCGCCCTATTAAGAAGGTTCCTAGCCTTAGGGATATTACCATAGCCAATGCCTTTTTTGAAAACAGCACCCGTACGAGGCTAAGCTTTGAATTGGCAGAAAAACGCCTTT
>Ga0114962_10004119_pt1 | contig 11637 bp, 11 predicted proteins | sample C_130820_MF_Meta_FD_87017 | JGI IMG/M metagenome (GOLD analysis project Ga0114962, IMG submission 87017) | Freshwater microbial communities from Lake Croche, Canada to study carbon cycling - C_130820_MF_MetaG | ecosystem: Environmental > Aquatic > Freshwater > Lake | place: Lake Croche, Canada... | reverse complement strand
GAGAGAGGAGGAGACATGTAGGAAACTCATGGAACGCACTTACTTGCTTCCTCCAGTGATCGGCAACGTACATCCTTGAACGCCCCACGAAAAATCACCGAGGGCCGCGGCTCCCGTGACGCACGCATTTCGCCCCGTGTAAAACGAATACTTTGCTTCGTAGGAGTTAAAGGTGCGTACACAGTTTGACACGGCTGTACAACAGGTACTCAAATTCCCACAGTCGCCCGTCGGGTTGGCTGCGATAAACACAGGAAGCCGGGTCGCATAGATCGCCTGTGCCTTCCTGCGTCTCGTAATATCCGAGGAGTCCATTTACCTTAGCACAGTATTTTATTTGTATGAAGTAAAGATGGGATCTGAGTGGATTATCTTTGTAGTGATGGCGGTTCTTACCCTAGTCATTGGATTAGCTGCTTCTATAGTGCCGCTTATAGCCATAAGCGGTATGCTTTTTGTAGGTCTTATGGTGTATTGGATTCAACAGTCGTTTTCCACGGCCGCTTCGCCAAACCCCACTTCTTCTACACGCAAAGAACCCGCTACCGCAAGAGCAACCGCAACGAAAGCAAAGTCTGCGAAACCAAACAATGGTAGCGGAATAGGGAACTATACCACAACATCCGAGTCAATAAAGAAGAATGCGTTCCTTGCAAAACGTAAAAAAAATCGTACAAAAAAATTTAAGGATCAGGGATTTAGTAACAACGCAATAGACAATTTTGAACAGAAAGGATTTCTCTAGATAGCCGAAGGATCTTCCGAGTACGAGGTTGTCATGGAACGCTGGGCCACTTGCTGCGAAGGGCTGCTAAAGGTATGCGTATCAGAGCCTCCGGAGGCCATGCGTGATACAAATCCACGCTGCGTTGTGAGAGCCGAGGTATTGCTCGCAAGCCTGGAGAGAAGAGCAGCAGTAGGAGGCGGACCCGTTGCTCTTCTAGTCAATTGTTCCACGAGTTCCGCAAATTGAGCCTTTATACAAAGAACAAGGGGCTCCTCGGTTGCTTCCGACGCTCCCAGTGTTGCCAGAAATGTCCTACAGATCTCAAGGGCTTCCTCGGTCCTTCCTCTCTCAATGGCCTCGTAGATGCGTATCATCTGCTGGGTTGAAAGTATGCGATCCCTTTGAGCCGCTATGTCTACGCGTCGCAACTCAGTCGTGAGAGGAATTGTATGTGTCACATCTTCACCATCGCTTCCTTTGTAACTGAGAAGAACAACGCCTCGTTCATCTCCCTTGCGAAAGAGAACCCATTGCTCCTTTTCCGCTATGAGAGTTCCAATCGTAAACTCGGCAGTACCTTCTTCTCCCTCCAAACAGCGATAGCTGGGTGGAAATCGCAGAACCGCATGGGTTCCGATTTCCGCCTGAACTCCTGCCAAGATATCGCCGGCAACGGCGGGAAGAGCCTCGGCAGCATCGGCATACATGTGAAGACTCCGCGTCGCCTTGGCGAGGGCCGTAAGTAACTCACGATTGTATCCTTCTCCTACACCGATCGTATGAATCGGAATCTTTGTGGGAAACGATGAGGTCGCAAGTGACAGCAGTCCTGTGGTAGATACAATTGATCCAGACGTTACTTCGCCGTCGGTAAGAAGCACAATGGCATCCATGGGATTTCGCCGATGTGCCTCTCGTATTGCCAAGAGTCCGGCTTCCAAATTGGTTCCGCCGAGAGGAACCAGTCCTGTAAGAGCGGTTTGGAGAACCGTGGCATCTTTCTCTGCTTCCGCCACAAGACGAGCCGAAGCCGAGAACGCAACGATTGTAATTGCGTACGAGGCCGGCTTGGCCTGAAAGATGAGTTCCATCGTCTTCTTTACGCTGATCAGTCGGCCATACTCATCCATGCTTCCGCTTGTGTCAACGACGAAGCCTATGTGCTTCGGGATTGATGCGAATGCCGGGTTTGCGGAAGGCACGATTCGGATAGCGAGCAGGGTTGCGTCAAATTCAGAAGATGTCACAGAGACCATTGTTTGATAGACGGTTCTAGCTGAGAAACGCATATCAATTTTTTCGGCTGCCTTTTGCCGTTACTTACAGGCCGGTGCGACAGGTTGATTTGCCGGAGGTACCGACGCAAACTGAGCCTTCATCCGCTTCCATCGCATGTAGTCGGAGCCGGAGCTAAACACGGGCGTCATGTTTTGCGAAGTATATTGGTTGACGGTACTGTTATAGATAACGCGGCCGCGACGGAATTCCACGGAATCGCCGGCGGCCCTGTCCGTTTGCTGAATGGAGTATCCGAAAAGACGCGTACAATTGGGAGAGGTATCACACGACATCCGCTACTCTGCTGTGCGATTTTAGTACGGCCGCGTAGGCATCTTCCATTTCGGGTACCGCAACTTCGCGGTAGTCGCGAATGTACAATGATACGCCTCCCTTCCGAATTTCCAGGGCACTACAGTACTCGGTGACGAGCTGATAGAGAACGCAGGGCTTCTCAGAGGGCTTCCATACATGGGCGGCACGCTTCCACTGGAGCTTTGTAAAGAGAAGCTGCCCTGCGGCCATGGGTCCCACGGGCGTATTCACTACGGAGGTACATTCTTCCTGAACGGTACCTTTCACAATGCCGGATTGGGCAACGACATCGCCTATGCGGATCGCATCAATTCGCTTCCATGTACCGTCTTCCATACGAACCTCGGCTTCCCCACAGAGTCCTAGGCTATAGTCAACAGGAGTAACGGAATCTGTAGGGAAGCCATTGAGTGTTTTGATGGCAAGAGCCTGCGTAGTAGCGACTACCTCTTCGTCGTCTTCTTCGTCGTAGTCGGCTGCAAGAAGATTGCTGCGACCCACGAGAAACCGATGGCCCGTTACGTTGAGACAGCAGAGAACGGGAAGCGACGGCAGCGGAATTGCCTTGGGATGGTCGGAGGCTTCCATCCAGGTTCCTTCATGGGATACGTAATGGGAGGCGGATACGACTACGTCGCCGATCTGAACCAGAGGGGTTCGGCTTCCGTCAAACCGGAAGAGGGACGTGATACGGGGCTTCGCATCACGGGGCTTCGCATCACGGGGCTTCGCATCACGGGGCTTCGCATCACGGGGCTTCGCATCACGGGGCTTCGCTTCCTCCTTTGCAAGGGACGCAAGGCTGTCTCCGATCTGAAGCGATTCCATGGGTTTCCAGGATCCGTCAGCAAGTTGAACCGCCGTATCAGGAGCAAAACAGAACTCCATCATAAACTTGACAAGGTCGTTTTCTGAGACGTTTTTGGCGGCCGTAAGTCCGGAGGTTCCCATCCAAATAACGGCATACATAGTTCCGTACACCTTGCCCATCAATTCTTTTAGTTTGAGCATGGACATGCGAACTTCTGTCATAAGAGACTTGATGCGTTGGGTTACGCTTGAGATGAATCCGTTGACGGTTATTAGAAAGTTGGTAAAGACGTTTCGTAAGCCGAGTGCTGCGTTCACAACTGTTTCCAACGTGGTGCCAAAGGTTCCGAGCATTTTGAAGACGGGAGAGAAGGCTTCACCGAGTCGTCCCTCTAAGAGGCCATTCAGACAGAATTGGAAATTGTCGCTTGCGTTGTATCCAAAGAGACCTGCGAACGGCATGATGAGCGGATTACAGCGGAAAGATCCAAAATTCGTAACGATTTGTTTGATGTAACTGGCGGAAAGAGCAATCAAGAGGCCGATACACAAGACGACGTGGACTGCAATAAGAAATGTGACCGAGGGTGGTTTTTGTGGTTCTTCTGCTATTTGCGATTCTGCTTTTTGCGGAGTATTCGGCTGAACAACAGCCGGAGTACTAGCTTCTTTCAAAATATCGGCCATAGGGAAGACCCTTCTCTGTAGGCGATTCGGAAAATAACCACGGCATTTTCGCACAAGGGGAATTACGTTTTTTTAGAAGTAGTGCGACGTGCCTTTGTAGTACGATACGCTATACGAGTTGCTGCTGCTGCTGCTGCTGCTGTTGCTGCTGTTGTTGTTGTTGTTTGCGTCCTCTTCTTCGCAGCGGGCTCCGTACAGACAGGAGGTGTACCCCAATTGCTAAGGCTTATCCACGACCCCATCTTACTTCTTCTTCATATATTGTTCCCGAACCCAGTTACGATCGGCAAAGAAGATTGCGGAAGATCCAGGAGAGGAGCGACGCGTGTAGACGTACAGTGCGTTTAATTTGCGGAAAATGGAGAGAGCCGTGTACTGCTTGACCGCTTTGGCAAGCATGGAATGCCTGGAAGAGGCGGGTATCTTATTGACACTGTGATATCCAAACTGCCCGAGTTCTCCCTTCTTTAGAGGACCAATGCCCTTTACGCAAATACGAGGAGACTTGCGAGTCTTCCGTGTATTTAAGATCATACCAGGAGGACACACTCGGTTCCGACGTGTCTTCGGCATCTTTAGAATAAGTGGCGTTTTTCTTTTAGAGAGGAAATAGGCCGCCCTATCAAAGCGATGGAAGAAGGACCGAGTAAAGCGGGGTCCGCCTGGGGAAGTCCCATTCTAGTATCGGTTGTACTACTGATTGGAATGCTCTGTATTATGACGGCCTCGCAACGGATAGCGATTATGGCAAATTGGGCCTCGTACCGAATGAATCCGTTTTACTTGATGATGGCTCCGTTTCTCAAACCGGCGAACGACCCACGATCCGCTTTTCAATTTGCGTCGGACAATTACTCGGAGGTTCTAAAGATCTACATTGACAAGGCGATCGCGGTTGTCATGGCACCCGTGTACAAAGTATTTGAGGTACTGTCAACGAGCATTGGGTCAGCCGTCAATGGCGTAGCGGGCGTACGAGCTCTGATGTCCAATATGTTTGGAAGCGTTCAAGCGATGGTGGATGTCTTTATGCGGCGATTCGGCTCTGTAGGTCATTCTCTTGTCCGGACCTTTCAGCAATTGCTACAAGCAATGGAAAAGAGCTGGGGCGTCGCAGTCAGCTCGGTTTACGCAGGGCTCTCGGTGATCAATTCTATTAAAAATTCAATCAAATTGATGGTTACGATTACCATTACGATTCTGGTCGTGCTAGCCGTTATGATGTTTTGGTTTTTCTTTGCTCTCTGGCCTCTGCTACCACTCATTACGATAGGGGGTCTTATGGTGGCGGATTTTACGGATGCCATGGGCATGGACAACGGGGCATCGGACGCAGTGGCTAGCATCGCGTGTTTTGATCCGGCAACTCCCGTTGTACTTTCCGACGGATCCGTCAAACCAATCCAAGAAATGACTCCCGGCACTCTTCTCCAGGGAGGGGGCGTTGTGGAAGGAGTTCTTCGGTTTGAGGAACGATGCGATGTATATTCGTTACGCGGTGTAGTTGTGACGGGAAGCCACATTGTGTACGAGAACGAGACGGCTCGGTTTGTCGCAGATCACCCGGAGGCTCTGCCCTGTGGAACACGAGATGCCGTGGTGTGCCTGCTGACGAGCCATCGGCGAATTCCTATCCAAACCGAGACAGGTATCCTCCAGTTTGCCGATTGGGAAGAATTAGACGAAAAGGACACGGCCGCCCAACAGGCGTGGTATGAGAAGGTCTATTCTACGCTGAACGGGATCCCCGCGACTTCTTGCCCCGAAACACCCGAAACACCCGAAACACCCGAAACACCAGACGCAGGATTCTCCGGATCTACACGCATTCCAACAGAGTCCGGTCTTGTTCCCATTCGCTTACTTCTTCCCGGAGATCGCGTTCGGGCTGCGGACGGCAAGAGCACGCGGATTACAGGCCTCGTAACGCTCGCCGGCGGATCCAAGGCCGCCGTTCCGGTCGGAATCGGACACGCGACCACCGGATGTTGGAAGCACGAGGACGGTCTTTGGTCGCAACCCACCTCTTCTACGGTCGTTCACGAGGATGCGTGGTATCATTTGTTTACGGAGTCCGGTACGTTTGTCGCGGAAGGATTGAATGTACGCGATTTTAGCGACCTGGGTTCCGATCTTCCGAGCACCTACGCTGATACCCTGGCCGCTCTCCAGAAAAAACGAGACCCCTAGAAAGCAATGCTGTCTCGGAAAGCCTGCTTCGCACTTACACTGCTGGGCCTTCTCGTTCTTGCGAATGTCTTTATGATTATGGGCTACGCGAATTACCCGAAGCGATCGTTTGGGGAAGGGTTTGCCGATTATCTGCTTGGCGGGGCTCCTTCGGGCAATGCCTACCAGGGAATGGGAATCTACGACAATATTGTCAAGTCCAGTGTTGACTCTAAGAAGGTAGACCCGTGGCGAGCAGCTCCTTCCAATGAGCCCAAGCTGGACTCGGAGTTCCAGGTCGGTCCTGAGTCGCTGTTTATGTTTAAGGACAACCAGTGCAAGCCCGAGTGCTGCGGAGCTTCCTTTAGCTGCTCCGGCGGCTGCGTTTGCACGACCGATGCCGATCGTGCTCTCATCAATAGCCGCGGCGGCAACCGCAACGGAGGCGGCGACTTCTAACTCCTTAGCCCGTAGAATCTGCTCGGAAATCAACGATTCCCCTACAGATTAGTAGTTCCTCTTGTTACATCCAATGGACTGCATGCCTTCCACAACCGTAGAAGGCGTTGTGGGAAACGGAGCATTGTCGGTGGCCTCGGGTCCTTCCACAGGAGCACCCGCCTGTATCATCATTGTCTGAGCCCGTTGGGCGGTGCTGTTTACGTAGGAAGCAATGGTAGGCCCCAGATTCTGCGGCTTCTGGTACAGAAATGGAGCAGAAGGAACGCTTTCGTTTTCTTCCGAAGCAAAGCCCTCTGAGAGTTGCTCGGAAGGCATTCCGTAGCGATCCGTCTTCTGAGCCTCTTGGCGTTCCATGGTCTTGCGGTAGATATCGGGCGTAATACCGGCGGCATCGGCGTTCGGATCCATTACAGGAGCGTAATCTTCAAACATCTCCCGTCCATCCAGCTTCACGGTCTTCACGGCTCCAATGAATCCGTCGTGCATACAGATGCGGTAATGGACATGGGCTTCCAGCTTGCCGTGCATAGGAACCTTGTACGGCTGCGGGTGGCGAACCTTCAGTGTCGCAAATCCGTCCTCATCCGCAATCGAAACCCCCGCGTTCCTGTATCCCAAATAAGCCTGACGCCAGTCTTTTACTTTTTCCATATCCTCATTCGCAGGTTCCGATGCCCAGTAGAGAACCTTGTCTCCGGGCTTTACAAGAACCTTGACCTCCGTATCGGCATTGTCCGGGACCTTTGGTTCAAGGACGGAGCAGGGGAGTAGGGTTTCGCCAAGAAAGGGCAGATAGAAATCGCGAACAAACGCGACCGAGATGGCCGCGACACCCACGGCGATTAAAAAGACCGCCGGAACCTTGTGACCCATGACCTCCACGGTACCCTTGAATCCGGCGACTCCCATCTTAATTCCCCCCCCCACGAGCAACAACGCTACCAAGGCATGAAGCATATGCTTGGCGTACCGATTCATTCTACTAGATCAGGCGATATTTCGCCCGCACCCCTAGACATGTAAATCGTACACGGGGTGATCGGGAGGAGGCGTAGTCTCTACGCGAAACGCGGCAAAGACCGACTTTTCAATTTGCCGACAAGGAATCGCTCGGTGAACATCGGCCGCGAGAGCACAGTACAAGTCAAAATCGGGATACCTCTCCTTCCCATCGGGTGTGCGGAGCACACTCTTTCCCTCGTCGTCCAGGAGCCACTCCCATAACAAATTGTAGACAGGGGATACGGTTTCGTAGTATACTTTTCCTGGTTCGCGACTCATGATACGAGAGGTAACGGCAGGTCGTTCAGGAAAGAGCGAATCCAAAAGAGATACGGCTAAACGACACAGATCAAAGGATGGATTGGGTTCCAACCGAACGCCTTCCTTGGGATCATAGAAGGGCTCGCAATTGTATTGCTCGGCCGCATCATTGCCTGGATAGAATGCGTCGCTGATGAAGAAACCACCGGGATCAGGAATCGTGTAGGAAGCCCGACCGAAATCAATAATTTTCATGAGTTTTCCGTAGGTTGGCACTTTGTAGATCTGCGACGTCTTCCCCTTGTGAACGCGATAGTAGAGATACGGCTGGTCGGTCGCAGACCACATGACATTGTTGCTGTGAAGGTCGTTGTGGGCGAATCCAAAGTAATGCTGTGCCGCCGAAAGACCGGCAATAATTTGAAACAACCACGCGGACCAACAGTTGTCACGTTCTTTTGGAGACTCAATCTCTTCTTCCGATAGATCTTCAAGAGTTTGATCCGCACGTTCTAGGAGCGTCATTTGAACGGGAAAATCGTGAAATTGTGCGTATCGCCCTCCCTGTTCACAACTGCTTTGGTGGCTGTCCTCAGACGCACTGTCGGCGTCCTTTGTGCGGAGTTGCTTGAAACGGATACGCGGGGTCCGCAACTTGACGGGCTCTCCTACAGCGGTTCCCATCTCTTCGGGGGCGATCGTATCCACTGTATTTTTTGGGTCTGTAGGCGGTTCATCGTCCAGGGCTTCAAAATCGCCTAGATCAAGCGTAACGCCTTCGCGATCCGAGAGTGCGCGGAATCCGTCATCTTCGGCGTCGTCGTTGAAGAGCGAAAATAGGTTGGCCCGCTGATTCTTGTGCCACCACGGTTCCTGCTTCAACGAATCGTATTCTTCTGAAATGTCGTACAGATAGGTGTCAATGCGACCGGCGTAGGTTCCAAAGCAACGACACCAGTGGGGGGAGATTCCGGAGACAACCATGCGATTCGCGTAGAGTGCGAAAAGACCGTCTACGTAAGCCTCGTTGAGAGGATCGTTGAGCTTCTTGAGAGCGGCCTGCCAAGGAGTAGAGGGAGCGGGCAAGCCTCCTTCGTGAGGCGTCAGATAGGCCCCGGACATCGCGTCGGTAGGATCCAGTAGGTGGGCTCGTTTCAAGAAGACGGGGTACTTTTGCCCGGAAGTGAGCGTCAGTGTCCACGCAAATTCATTGTCTTCGTCGTCTTTTGTAAACGACTGAAGTTCGGATTTGGGAATTCCTGTCCAGCAGGCTTGGTGGGCTCCAGGAGCACTCAGGTCGGGAAAGAGACGCTCCAAGGCCGAAAAGAACGGCTGCGGAAACTGTACAGTGGGAGGACACACGGCGTCCGGAAGTGGATTTGACGGAAAGGGAAGTGTAAGCGATTCGGGGAGTTCCGAAACGGCGGGCTTTACAACACGAGTTGGGTCCGTTTTCTTTTGAGAAGTAACCGTGATTTTGTTTGTAGGACGTACAAGGGTACGAGGTACCTTCGGGGGTACCTTCGGGGGTACCTTCGGGGGCATTGTAGAAGGGGTGTACAAAGGCTTTCCTTTTCCAAGACGCGGCTCTTCTCTTTCTCAGAAAACCTCTCGGGTGGGTAGATGTCTTCCAGTTTATCTTCTATTCTACCGGCCATGGGCGATCCGGCGGCTCCCCGACCTACCGTCAATTTGCGGCTTTCCAAATTCAACATGACAATGGTTCCAGACGATGCGGTTATCCTCTTTATCGGTCGTCGTGGTACGGGCAAGTCGTGGTTGATTAAGGATCTCATGTGGCACAAGCAGAAGTTTCCCATCGGGACCGTTATTTCCGGTACAGAGGGTGCCAACGCCTTTTACTCTACGATGGTTCCTAGTCTCTTCATTCACGATGAATTCAACAGTGCCATCATCTCCAATGTATTGAAACGCCAGGATGCGATTACAAAGCAGATTCGCAAGGATATGGATACCCGAGGCGGATCTACGGTAGATCGCAGGGCGTTCATTGTCATGGACGACTGTATGTACGATACGAAATGGCTCAACGACAAGTTTATCCGATCTTTGTTCATGAACGGGCGACACTACGGGCTCTTGTACATTCTTGCTCTCCAGTATGTGATGGGCATTCCACCGGTTCTACGAGGACAGGTGGATTACGTATTCATCTTGCGAGAGAATCAAGTATCGGCACGAAGGAAGATTTACGAGCAGTTTGCAGGAATTTTCCCCACGTTTGAATTGTTTTGTCAGATTATGGACCAGTGTACGGAAGACTACGAATGCCTCGTCATCCACAATGGAGCAAAGACAAACAAGATTGAAGATTGCGTCTTTTGGTACAAGGCGGCCACTCGCCCCGAATTCAAGATTGGCTCACGAGATCATTGGATCAAGTCTGCCGAGTACGAACGACAGAAGGAGGCCGCAGAGGCCGCGGGAGAGACCGCTCCCACGCTGACGTCTACGACTTCGGGGGCTCGCGGTCCTATCGTACAGGTCAAGAAGTACTAGGAATCCGTTTTTTTCGTAAAAAATTGAAGCCTCCGTTTTCTTTGTGTGATTGAGTGGGGTATACAGGTGGGTATATTTCCAAGGCTTTCTTCCGTCCAGTGTTCTTCCTTTCCGGTTTCCTTCCTTCCTTCCTTCCTTCCTTCCTTCCTTCCTTCCTTTCAACAAATCTATTTACATCTTACAGAATGGCATCAGGTTCTGGCAGCGCGGCTGCTATCAAGTGGCGTCAGGGAAAACGCCTCCATAAGGAGACTCGTGAGGCGTACGAGCAAGAAAACGATACTCTTCGCAGCATTGGCCGTGTAGAGGAGGAATTGATGTTGGAGGCTATCAGCGGCCAAATGGGTGGCACGAAAGAATTAGATGAAATGATCGCAGAACGGAATTCTCTTTACAAGAAGCTTGATTCGCTGGAAGGCGACAAGCGGATTGAATGGCACGCACGGGCAATCGTGGGCCCTCGCTCTTCAAAGGAAGAGTTGGTCGGCCGCGCGTTGGAGGCGGAGGAGCGTGAGATTGAGATGGAGGCAAGGGGGAGGACGATCAAGGGCACGGCTCTTGTAAAGGGTCGCGCGGAGACGGATCCTACCTTCTTGACGGTTCTTGATGGTCACATTAAGAAGATCCGAGCAGAGCGAGAGGCGGCAAGAAAGGCCGCCCCTCCTCCAGCGTCGGCACCGGTGGAGGAGGCGGAGCCGGCTAAAGCAGCAGCAGGAGGAGCAGGAGCAGCATGGGCTGGACCGGGCAGCAGGACGATGTTTGATAAGAAGTTTACGGAAGAGGATGCGTCAGACAAGTGGGAGATGAAGGGAGCACGGAAGGCTCTTTTCGCCGGCGGAGCCGGCGTCGTTCCTGCTTCTGTCGCTTCTGTTGCTGCCGTTTCAGATGGCTCTTGGCGTTCTTCGTGGCGTTCTTCTGCTCCTTCTGCCGCTTCTGCTCCCGTCGCTCCTGTTGTCCATCGGGCCGCTGGCGTTCTTCCAAAGGAGTTGGATGCCATCCTGCGAGGGTATCCCGTCGTCTACAAGCCAGTGGGAGGCGATACATTCCGCGTTGAATTCTTCAACAAGAAGATTGAAGCGATTGCGGGAGGTCGCAGCCCCCATCAGGTCCAGCCCGTTAAGGATGACGTAAAGGCGAAGCTGATGGCGGACCTCGCAGGGAAGGTTACGATCTCAGAGGCTCCTCGTGGATTCGTCTTTGACTTTACCGTCTAGGACCGCTTGTCTTTAAAAACAAATACAAAAAAACACAAAACACAAAAACAAAAACAAACAAAAAACATACATTTTTACACCTTTGGACATTTAAAACGCCGATTTTATAGATAAAGTTTCAATATTTTTGCGAGATATTTTTTATTATATCGTATCTAAACTAAATAACCCTATTAATTGAGCTATCTGTAT
>Ga0114962_10004118_pt1 | contig 11637 bp, 7 predicted proteins | sample C_130820_MF_Meta_FD_87017 | JGI IMG/M metagenome (GOLD analysis project Ga0114962, IMG submission 87017) | Freshwater microbial communities from Lake Croche, Canada to study carbon cycling - C_130820_MF_MetaG | ecosystem: Environmental > Aquatic > Freshwater > Lake | place: Lake Croche, Canada... | reverse complement strand
CTTTTTTGAACCGTCCATTGATTATGTAGTGGTTAAAATACCTAGGTTCAATTTTGATAAATTCCACGGAGCGGATACTAGGTTAAGTATTCAGATGAAAGCAGTTGGAGAAGTAATGGCCATAGGAAGAAGTTTCACTGAAGCCTTACAAAAAGCATGTCAATCGCTTGAATTAAAAAGATCGGGACTAGGTTCTGATGGATGGGAATCTAAAAGATTAGAAGAAATTATTTATTCCTTAGAGCATCCATCTTGGGATAGATTATTCCATATTAAAGATGCTTTAAGTATGGGAATTCCGACTAAATCTGTTAGGGAGTTAACTAAAATTGATAAGTGGTTTATTGATCAAATCAATTCTTTAGTCAAATTAGAGAATGAACTAAGACGCTATACTTTACAAAATGTCCCAAAAGATTTCTTAAGGAAAATCAAAGAAAATGGATTCAGTGATGTACAAATAGCACACATATTAGGCTGCAAGGAAGATGAGGTTTGGGACAAAAGAATGTCCTTAGACATCAAAAGAGCCTATAAAATGGTGGATACATGTGCAGGAGAGTTTCCATCACCAACCAATTATTTTTATTCCACTTTTGATGGCAAATCAGAATCCAAGGTATCTGACAAAAAGAAAGTAATCGTTTTAGGATCTGGACCAAATAGAATAGGTCAAGGGATTGAGTTTGATTACTGTTGTGTTCATGGAATCTTGGCAGCTAAGGAATGCGGCTATGAGGCAATTATGATCAATTGTAATCCAGAAACAGTATCTACTGATTTTGATATTTCTGATAAATTATACTTTGAGCCTATCTTTTGGGAACATATTAGGGAAATCATTGAATATGAAAAACCAGAAGGAGTCATTGTTCAACTTGGAGGTCAAACGGCATTAAAATTGGCTCAAAAACTAGATGAATTTGGTATTAAAATATTCGGGACTTCCTTTGATAATATGGACATTGCCGAGGATAGAGGGCGTTTTAGTGACCGATTAAAAGAACTGAACATCCCTTATCCAGAATATGGGGTTGCTGAAACCGCTGATGAAGCATTAGAATTGGCACAAAAAGTTGGATATCCTGTTTTAGTGCGTCCATCCTATGTTCTTGGGGGTCAAGGGATGAAAATTGTTATTAATGATGAGGAGTTAGAAAACGCTGTAATCAATCTATTAAAGGACATTCCGGGTAATAGAATTCTTATTGATCATTTCTTAGAAAGAGCAGATGAGTCAGAAGTGGATTGTTTGTCTGATGGAACAAAGGTCATCATTATGGGTATGATGGAACATATTGAACCTGCCGGAATCCATTCTGGAGATAGTTTTGCTGTATTGCCGACTTATAATTTTTCCCAAAACGTAATTGATCAAATGACGGAATATTCTATCAAAATAGCTAAAGCATTGAATGTAATCGGTTTAATGAATATTCAATTTGCGGTTAAGAAGGAAAAAGTTTATGTAATAGAAGCCAATCCACGTGCCAGTAGATCGATGCCTTTTATTTGTAAGGCCTATCAAGTACCTTTCCTAAATTTTGCGACTAAGGTCATTTTAGGACAGAATAAAGTTACTGATTTTGAAATTAATCCAATATTGGAAGGATTCGCCATTAAAGAACCTGTCTTTAGTTTTGATAAATTCCCTAAAGTAAATAAAGAGTTAGGTCCTGAAATGAAGTCAACTGGGGAGTCCATTAGGTTTATTAAACATTTAAAAGATCCTTATTTTAGGTCTTTATTGTCTAGAAAAAGTATGTATTTGAGTAGATAACTAGTCGAATAAAATTTATTTATTTGGGTCATAAGCAGGCATTTGCCTTGTTCCTACTATTTGCTCATAAGCTACATAAAGGGATATAATGGATACGCACGTAGTCACTAATAATCCAACCCCAAGGCATAAAAATCCTACTATATTTAGTAGCCCTAACAATATATGTAGTCCGAAAAACGACCAAAACTTTTTCAATATTATTTTTTGACTTGTCCAAACGCATCCAAAAAAGGAAATTTTTGTAAAGTATGCTAAGAATAATGAAAAAGAAAAAGCTATGCCAAAGTATATACAAGGAATTAGAATGATTGTAAAAACCACCAATAACGGGGTTATGTATTTAAGAATTAAATCCACTAAATCGGTTGGGTTATTCTTATAATCATCTAATAATGAGAAGAATTCTTTATTTAATCCAATTTTAAATGCTATTATTACTGCAATTATCACTACTGGTATTAATAAAAGAATAATTATTAATAACATAGCTAAGTAGTTGGGAATTAAACGCCTAAATCCTTTAAAACCATCAAAGAAATTGGAGAACTTTGGTTCTTTTCCAAGATAATATTCCCTTGCAACAGTATAGAATCCAAAAGATAGCGGAACGACAACTAAAAAGGATGCTCCACTGACTCCGGGAATGATAGCGCTCAAGATCGTAATTATTATATAAAGGAATAAAAAACCGATAAAGGGTCCTGCTCCAAGTTTAAAAATCTTCCACGAATCTCCAATCACTTGCATAGGAGAAAACTTATACCCGTTTTTGATTAAATCATTGATTGATCTACCTTGTTCTTCTTGATTAGGTTCAAAATTATCCATCTTATTAGTGCTTTAATATAATATCTAAAGTCCTCATAGCTGTTCTATTCGTTGGTTGAATTTTAAGGACATTGTCATAATATTTTTTAGCTTCGGAATATTTTTTTAGCTGATAATAACAATATCCAGTATTCAAATTTGAATTAACGTTCTTTGGACTTAGACGCAAAACTAATAAAAAATTTGATATTGCATCATTAAATTTTTTAAGATTAATATAGCAAACTCCTATATTGTAGGCCGCATCTTGGTCATTCGGAAGCTGGGTTTGTACACGCATGAATGAGTTTATTGCGTCTTTAAATTTCTTTTGATGCATTAATATATTACCTTCAACCATTCTAATTTCAGGAACATCGGGGAATATTTTCTTCGCTTTTTTAATGACCTCCAAAGCTTCAGCGTCCTTACTGACTTGAGCCAAGGCTTGGGATTTATTTATATAAGGATGAGGAATTTTTGGGTCAATCTTGATGGCACTATCTGACATAATAATTGCTGAATCCATCATACCTGCCTGGAAGTAGGTGCTTGCAGCGTTGGAATAGGCTTCTGCAAAGTGTGGATTTATTCCAATTGCGTTTCTAAAATATCTAATAGCTGTTTTAAAATCCTGTTTGGACAAAGCAGCATTCCCAGCATTATAGGAAATAGAAGGATTTTCTTTGCTTACACTGTGTGTTTTTCCTACCAAGGCTAATTCTTTGTCTGTCATACCAAGTTGATGATAAACGTCTTGCAGACATAGAATAGCCTCATCATAATTAGGATATATTTCTATAGATTTATCAATATACGGAATGGCTTTTTGTAAATATTCCTTTTTATCTGCAACATCCAAAGATTGATTTGCCAATGACCAATATTCATTTCCTAGGTTGTACTGACTCCTTGCAGAAAGGGGTGTCGTTGATATATCCTTAGAGTATAAACTCAAGTTATTTTTCCAATCCTTAGTTCTATCGAATGTTTTTATAAAGAATAATAGACTAATTCCTAAACTTCCATAAATGATTAAATTAGGTTTTACCTTCTGATTCTGAATTAAATATTGGTCAACCAAACCCAAAACAATCATCATAAAACCAAGAGAAGGAATAAACATAAACCGCTCATTAAAACTTGAACCAATCATTAAAAATAGGTTGCTTGTTACCACACTAAATGACCAAAACCAAATGATTCCAGAATTAATAATGTCAAATTTGAATTTTGATTTGATTAGCCTAAAAAAAGATAATCCTAATAATATCAAGGTTACAATTGTTTCAATGCTTAACCATTTGTATGGTGATAGCACTCCAAATGAATAATTATGTGATAGCTTTAAAGGAAGTATTAGTTTGATTATATAATCACAATACAATCCTAAAGCGGTACTAATTTTTTGACTTTTAGGTAGATAGATTATAAAATTGTCTAATTTATCAATATGATTCTTGATTCCAGAGAAGGATCCAAATATTTCAGTTTTGATTTGATAGTAAATTAAAAAGAAGAACATAAAGATTCCTACCACGACCAAAAACTTCTTAAAATCATTATATTTTAGGAAGAAAAGAAATGGCCCTATTAGGCATAATGTAATCGTAGATTCTTTCGATAATATGGATAAGAGAAAAGCAATTCCAGATAAAATTTGATTGACTGGGTTTGCACTATCCTTTAGAAACAAAAAGTAAAAGGATAGCAAAACAAAGAATAAACATAGAATCTCATCCAATGATTTGATATTGGCTACCACTTCCGTATGAATAGGATGCAATGCAAACAATAAAACAATAATCCCAGCTAAATATACAGGAACCTTCTCAAATATTTTAAGAAAAATCTTTAATATGAGTATCAAAGATGCCCCATAAAATAAAAGATTTAACAAATGATATGGCATTGGATTGTTCTTAAAGAAATGATGCACCGTTGCAAACATCATCATTGGAATTGGCCTATAAGTTCCTTCGTTCAATCCATTGAAACCATAAAATAAAGAAGTCTTAAACATTTCAGGGATGGCTGAGATGCCCTTAATAGTCAGTTTGTTGAGTGTAATCACGGCAACATCATTCATCACAAATCCATTTTTAAGACAAGTGACGTAAGCAAGAAAAGTGGTGACTACAATTGCAATCATCCAAAAGAGAGGTGTGTAAAGTGGGTTAAGTTTGCTTCTATTCTTAACCTTATTCAATTTATAACTACTAATCTAAAATTTAACCTATATACATACTTTTTAAAAAATATCCCTTGTTGTTCAAATTATCCTAATTTTGGACTTTTAACAGCAAGTATTTGCAATGGCAGATGTAGTAAAATATAAATTGGCAGACAGACTTAGCTTGATAGAAGAAAGTTCCACTATCAAGATGTCAAAGATAAGCAGAGAATTGAAAGAAAAAGGCATAGATATAATAAATCTTAGTCTTGGTGAACCTGACTTTGACACTCCTGAACACATCAAGAGTGGGGCTATAGCAGGAATTAACAATAATTTCACGCATTATCCGCCTGTTTCTGGATACTTAGATTTAAGAAAAGCAATTGCTGAAAAATTTAAAAGAGATAATAATTTAGACTATCAGGCAGAAAACATCGTTGTAAGTAATGGAGCTAAGCAATCTTTAATGAATGTTATTCTTGCTTTGGTCAATCCAGGTGATGAAGTGGTACTCCCTACCCCTTATTGGGTATCCTATCCTGAAATGGTCAAATTTGCAGAAGGAATACCTGTTTTTATCCATACTGATTTTGAAGCAAACTTTAAGGTGAATCCTGATCAGTTAAGGGAAGTTCTAAGCACAAAAACTAAGGTTTTTGTGTTTTCAAGTCCATCAAATCCTTCAGGAGCTATTTATACAGAATCAGAGTTAAGAGCATTGGCGGAAGTATTTAAAGATTTCCCAAATATCATTATCATCTCAGATGAAATTTATGAATTGATAAATTTTATTGGTGCTTATTTTAGCATTGCACAAATTCCTGAATTATTTAATCGAGTGGTAGTCATTAACGGAGTCTCCAAAGCATTTGCCATGACTGGATGGAGAATTGGATATATGGCCGCACCATTAGAAATTGCAAAAGCTTGTGATAAAATTCAATCTCAATTTACTAGTGCAGCCTCCTCTATAGCTCAAAGAGCCACTTTGACTGCAATAACCACCTCCTATGAGCCTACTTATGAAATGAGGGATGCTTTCAAACATAGAAGAGATGTTGTAGTAAATTCTTTAAGAGGTACTCCCGGATTAAATTTTAATGTACCAGATGGAGCCTTTTATCTTTTTCCTGAAGTTTCCTATTATTACGGAAAGTCGTTCAATGATCGAATTATCCATAATGGAGACGATTTGTGTATGTTCCTTTTAGAGGATTCAAGAGTTAGTTTAGTAGCAGGAACAGGATTTGGTTCAAAAAACTATATTCGTATTTCCTTTGCAGCCTCCGAACAAGATTTAATTGAGGCTTGTAATAGGATTAAAACTTCATTGGCTAAACTCCATTAATACCATCGGATTTGAGCAATAGATTTCTAAAAGAAGATTTAGATATAATTTCCGAATTCAAAAACAAGAGGATATTAGTCATAGGAGATGTGATGCTTGATCATTACATTTTTGGTAAGGTTGATAGAATTTCACCTGAGGCACCAGTGCCAATAGTTAATTTTAAATCCAACGTTTATAAACTAGGTGGTGCTGCCAATGTTGCTCTTAATTGCATCAAATTAGGTGCTAAGGTTTCATTAGCATCTGTAATAGGTACCGACAAGGAAGGAACTCAACTAAAAGAGTTATTAAACCACAATGGAATTGCCTGTGATTTAATTTTAGAATCAAAATATAGACCTACCACCACAAAATCAAGAGTTATTGGTAACAATGCTCAATTGTTAAGGATTGATAATGAGGTAACTTCATCCTTAGAAAATGAATTTAGGGACAATCTCATTCTCCGAATTACAACACAATTAAATCAATTTGACTCTGTCATTTTTGAAGACTATGACAAAGGTGTTTTAGATGAACTTTTAATTGAGCAAATTGTCAAAGCTGCAAATAAATTAGGAATTCCGACCAGTGTTGATCCAAAAATTCGGAATTTCAAGTCCTATAAAAATGTGACACTCTTTAAACCTAATTTAAAGGAATTAAAAGACGGGTTAAACACACCAAATGTAAACGGTTCAGATTTTGAAACTTTAAAACGATTGGCATTTGAATTACTAGAGTTATCTAACAATAAAATGATTATGGTTACCTTGTCTGAACATGGAGCAATAATTGTTCAAAACGGTCAATATTATCATGCTCCTGCACATATACGAAATATTACAGATGTAAGTGGAGCAGGCGATACAGTGATATCTGTAGCAAGTCTAATTCTAGCATGTAAAGGGACATCACGTCAAATTATAGAATTATCAAATTTGGCAGGAGGTTTAGTTTGTGAAAAATTAGGAGTGGAAGCTATTTCAGCCTCAGAATTATCTTCAGAAGTCGAAAGGTTACTTTCGTAAATAAATTTTTGATTGGCTATTCACAATGGTTATTAACATTTATAAGGATTAATTGTTATCCTTGTTAATTTTGAAAAAATAAAATGAGTCACGAAAAAGTAAAATTACTAATCATAGGCAGTGGCCCTGCTGGGTATACCGCTGCAATTTATGCTGCTAGAGCTGATTTAAAACCAGTTATGGTCACAGGCATTCAGCCAGGAGGACAGTTAACCACGACCACTGAGGTTGAAAATTATCCTGGGTATCCTCATGGAGTTCAAGGCCCACAAATGATGGACGATTTCAAGAATCAAGCAGAACGCTTTGGCACTAAAATTATTTATGGAACTGTCTCTGGAGTAGATTTTAGCTCCTATCCTTATAAAGTGGCGATTGATGAGCAGGATATTATCGAGGCAGAGTCAATTATTATATCGACAGGAGCAACAGCAAAATGGTTAGGACTTCCTGACGAAGAACGATTAAATGGAGGAGGTGTATCCGCTTGTGCAGTTTGTGACGGATTTTTCTATAGAGGTAAAGTGGTTGCTGTTGTTGGTGGTGGTGATACTGCAGCTGAAGAAGCATCCTATTTGGCTAAATTATGTAAAGAAGTCCATTTGATAGTTAGAAAAGATACCATGAGGGCATCTAAGGCAATGCAACATAGAGTAGCGAATACTCCAAATATAAAAATCCATTGGAATACAGAAACCTTAAATATTTTAGGAGATAATGTGGTCACAGGAGCAAGATTCAAAAACAACTTAACAGAAGAAGTTTTTGAAATTGCAATGGATGGATTTTTTGTAGCAATTGGACATAAACCAAATACCTCCATTTTTAAAGATAAATTGGATATGGATGAATTGGGATATCTAGTAACCACACCTGGATCGACTTTGACCAATATAGAAGGTGTTTTTGCAGCAGGAGATGTTCAAGATAGAATTTATCGCCAGGCAGTTACGGCCGCTGGAAGTGGCTGTATGGCAGCCTTGGATGCAGAAAAGTGGTTGGCTCACAAAGAGGATCAAGTTGAAAGCGTTGCCTAACTTTACTAAGTAATGCATCTAGTTTAAAAAGTAACTAACCTAAAAATGACATATTTACAAGCCATTATTTTGGCAATCGTGGAAGGATTGACAGAATTCCTTCCTGTTTCTTCTACAGGACACATGATATTGACACAAGCAGTGTTAAAAATGCATTCTTCCGACTTTTTAAAATTTTTCACTGTGGAGGTGCAGTTAGGTGCCATATTAGCTGTGGTAGTCACCTATTTCAAAAGATTTTTAAAATCTTTTGATTTCTATTTTAAATTAATTGTTGCTGTTATACCCGCTTTAATCTTTGGAGTTCTTTTAGGAGATAAAATTGATTCAGTGTTTGAAAATCCGATTGGAGTAGCCATTGCACTTTTAATAGGAGGGATTTTATTGCTATTTATTGATAAAATTTTCAATAATCAAACCATAGAGGATAGTGATGAAATTAACATGAAATCCGCCTTTATTATTGGGCTATTTCAAAGCATCGCATTATTTCCTGGCGTTTCAAGATCAGCAGCTTCTATAATTGGAGGACTAACTCAAAAGTTAAAAATGAAAGCAGCAGCTGAGTTTTCCTTTTTTTTAGCAGTTCCGACCATGTTTGCTGCTACGGCTAAAAAATCCTATGACTTTTATAAATCAGGTATTCACATTACCTCCTCTGACATAAATACTTTATTAGTAGGGAATGTAGTTGCTTTTGTAGTAGCAATTTTAGCTATTAAATTTTTTATCAGCTTTTTGACCAATCATGGATTTAAACTTTTTGGTTATTACAGAATTGCGTTAGGTGGAATCATTATACTACTTTACCTTTTAGGCTACAAACTGGAAATTATCTAACCCTTTTTGATGAATAATCCCAAATCGAGGGTTATTTTTACAGATTATTATAATTATGTCGTCATCTAACATGGAAAAAGACCCTTTTAATGTGGAACCAGAAACTGGCCCTAATTTCAAAAGGACATTAACAGCAAGTAACCTCATTGCATTAGGAGTTGGTGCTATTATTGGTACTGGAATATTTGTACTCACCGGAACAGCGGCCGCAAATCATGCAGGACCAGCCTTAGTACTTTCTTTTATTTTATCAGGATTGGGCTGTGCTTTTGCAGGTTTATGCTATGCTGAATTTGCTTCCTTAATGCCAAGTTCAGGAAGTGCTTATGCATATGCAAAATCCACCTTAGGTCAGTTCATTGCTTGGATTATTGGGTGGGATTTAATATTGGAATATCTTTTCGGAGCATCCACAGTAGCAGTTGGATGGTCTGGATATTTTGTTAAAATGTGCAAGCATTTTGGATTTGATTTTCCGGAGAAATTATGCAATGCACCTTTAACCTTTAGCCAAGGTCATTTTATAGCCACTGGACAAATACTCAACATCCCGGCAATGTTTATTATTGCGATGATTACCATTTTACTGGTTGTTGGGATAAAAGAATCTGCAAGGTTCAACAATATTATCGTCCTTGTTAAACTAGCGGTGATCTTATTATTTATCTTTTTATGTGCTTCTTATGTGATTCCGGCAAATTGGCATCCATTTATTCCTGCTCCAGAGGTGATCAAAGATGCTCAAGGAGCCTTACATAATGCTTACGGAATTAAAGGAATTGTATCAGGAGCGGCAGTTATTTTCTTTGCCTATATTGGTTTTGATGCGGTATCCACGGTAGCACAAGAAGCGAAAAATCCACAGAGGGATATGCCTATTGGTATTTTGGTCTCCTTATTAATTTGTACAATACTTTATATAGCAGTATCCTTAGTGATGACAGGGATTGTTCCTTTTAAACAATTAAACGTTCCTGCTCCAATAGCAGAAGTGATAGAAGCAACTATTAAAAGAGGTTCAAACTTAGGATGGTTACAACTTTTTACAGAAATTGGAGCAATTGCTGGACTTAGTTCCGTTGTATTAGTTATGCTATTGGGTCAACCAAGAATATTTTATGCAATGAGTAAAGATGGTTTACTTCCTAAAGGTTTTTCTGCAATACATTCCAAATTTGGGACGCCTCATGTGACTACCATTTTAACTGGTTCAGTTGCAATGATTGTTGCTGGACTTTTCCCCATAGGACTTTTAGGTGAATTGGTATCCATTGGTACATTATTAGCATTTGTAATCGTATGTGTTGGAATCATCGTATTAAGACGACAAAGACCAGATATGGTACGTCCTTTTAAAACGCCTTTGGTTCCTTTAGTGCCGATTTTAGGTGCAGGAATCTGTTTGTATCAAATGTATGAACTTCCCCAAGACACTTGGATTAGATTAATTGTTTGGATGGGAATCGGATTCATCATATATTTTACCTACAGTATTAAAAATGTTAAAAGAATTCAAGCTAATAAGGTTAATTCTTAGTTGCCTTTTAGGAAGTTCAATTCTGATATTTAATGGTTGTGAATCAAAAAAGGACGCGGATACCTTAATTTATAACTGCTCTATTTATCTAAATGATTCTGTTAATTCTAACCCTGACTGTTTAGTCTTAGATCAAGGACTAATCAAGGAAATTGGTATTTACGAACATCTTAAAGCTAAGTTCAACTATAAAAATTCAATAGACTGTAAAGGAAACTTCCTATACCCAGGATTCATAGATGCCCATTCTCACTTTTTAGGAACAGCTTTAGAATCTATGAATTGTAATTTGGTTGGTACTAAATCATTAGCTGAAATTAAGACTAAATTGATTGAATTTAAAAGGTCAAAAAATTACCCAAAGGGTCATTTTATACTTGGTAGAGGATGGGATCAAAACGATTGGCAAATAAAAGAGTATCCTTCAAAAGATTTACTAGACTCCATTTTTCCTGATAATCCTGTCATTCTTAAAAGAATTGATGGTCATGCCGCTTGGGTCAATTCCAAAGCTATGGAAATGGGTAAAATCAACAACAAAACAAAAATCAATGGAGGACAAATATTACTTATTAAAGGAATTCCATCTGGTATTTTGATTGATAACGCAATGGAACTGGTTCAAAAAAGTGTACCTATGCCAGATGAAAAGTTGATAGAGCCCTATTTAGTTGATCTTCAAAATCGATGTTTTAAATCAGGGTTGACTTCGGTATCAGATTGCGGAATTGGAGTCGACACACTTAATCTTTTACTTAAGATGTATGAATCTAAAATATTGACAATCAATTTTTATGCAATGATTAATCCAAGTAAAAAATGCTTTGATAAAATCATCAAAAAAGGAATTATTCAAAAAGATAATATTACTTGTAGAACAGTAAAATTATATGCTGACGGAGCATTAGGATCTAGAGGTGCTTGTCTTTTAGAAGACTATCATGATCAAAAAAGTAGAGGTTTCCTTCTGCAAAAACCTGAATACTTTGATTCCATTTTTAAGGCAATCAAATCTAGTGGATTTCAAGTCGCAACTCATGCTATAGGGGATTCAGCAAATAGATTAGTCGTCCAATTATATAACAAATATGCTCCT
>Ga0114962_10004117_pt1 | contig 11638 bp, 9 predicted proteins | sample C_130820_MF_Meta_FD_87017 | JGI IMG/M metagenome (GOLD analysis project Ga0114962, IMG submission 87017) | Freshwater microbial communities from Lake Croche, Canada to study carbon cycling - C_130820_MF_MetaG | ecosystem: Environmental > Aquatic > Freshwater > Lake | place: Lake Croche, Canada... | reverse complement strand
GGCCACGCGCCAAGGCGCGGTAGGCGGCGTCAAAAAAGGGCAAATGAAGGACTTTTCAGTCACCTGCATGTGCTGGAAAAAGCCGGGAGACAGCGTGTGCGGCAATCCTAGCACCAACCTGAACACTAATGGCAAATAAGGCGTGTTTTATTTGCAAGCGGGATAGCAGCATAGGCGGAATAAAAAATTTACTTTTATAGAAAAGGGCCAAGGACCTATTGATTTCCTTATGCAACTTACTAATCAGAAAGATGAAAAGGCTATATAGTTTTATCCACAGAGCTCAAGTAATTGGCGTTCGTGCCGAAACATTCAAATGAATGAACACGGAGCGCAAACCATGCTATCGTCCCCATCGGGTATTCCATCCCTTGAAACAGGTGTAGAGATTCCTCCCCTACGCCGATATCCATTTAATCGCATGGGAGTTGGCGATTCATTTTTCATTGATGACTTTCGGATAGCGCAAAGTGCAAGGGTGTCAGCCATAAATTACAGTAAAAGACACGCCTTAGCCTGGAAATTCAGCATCCGAAAAATGGAGAACGGATGGCGTATATTTAGGGTGATCTAAATCATGCGTGTATAAGTTGCTCACGGTCCCCGAAGTGAATTTATATTTATCGGCAGGTCTTTTTAGTTTGAATACCTTGGTTACTCCGAACAGGTTAATATCTGTTAACCTCTTTGTTCATAGCTCAGGGCCATGATCGCTTTGTAGCCCGAATTGAGCCGGAATGTTCACCGTAAAGCGGGCGCGCCTCTAGTACCTCTCATGGCGTACACCTCATGAACGAAAAAATTTCACCGTTTGCGGTCTTCGATTCATGTCTTGTTGGTGTCATCAACTTCAAGCGTATGAAAACCGTGCCCAATACAACTCCAGAGCTGCCGAATCGTCGGCTGCCAAAGCGGTCTGAAATTCGCTAATTTGCGCAATAACAAGCGGGGCACTCTGCTTACGATGTCGGTCTGCGGGCACCTAACGCCAGGCCCGCTTTGAACTGGTTCATTAGTGCCAAAATCAATAATTACCGCACGGCTTAACTTACTCTACAAGTGCCTGATAATCAGCCGCTGAAGATGCCTGCGCCTTATGCAAAAAGGAATATGTCCATGCAAACCAAAATCACCGAACTCTTTGGCATCGAACACCCCATCATTCAAGGCGGCATGCATTACGTGGGCTTTGCCGAGTTGGCGGCGGCCGTTTCCAATGCGGGTGGGCTGGGCATCATCACGGGGCTGACCCAGCGCACACCGGAGGCGCTCGCCGCCGAAATCAGCCGTTGCCGCGGCATGACCAACAAGCCTTTTGGCGTGAACCTGACCTTTTTGCCTACCGTGAATGCGCCGGACTACCCCGGCTATATCCGCGCCATTATTGAAGGCGGCGTGAAGGTGGTAGAAACGGCTGGAAACAACCCGCAAAAATGGATTGCCGCACTGCACGAGGCTGATATCAAAGTCATCCACAAATGCACCTCGGTGCGCCATGCCCTCAAGGCCGAAGCCATCGGTTGCGACGCCGTCAGTGTGGACGGCTTTGAATGCGGCGGCCACCCCGGCGAGGACGATATTCCCAACTTCATTTTGCTGCCACGCGCGGCCGAGACGCTGAGTATTCCCTTCGTCGCCTCGGGCGGCATGGCCGATGGCCGCTCTTTGGTGGCCGCCCTGGCTCTGGGCGCCGAAGGCATCAATATGGGCACGCGCTTTATCGCTACCGAAGAGGCGCCCGTCCATGCCAATGTCAAGCAAGCCATTGTGGCGGCCAGCGAGCTCGATACGCGCCTGGTGATGCGCCCCTTGCGCAATACCGAACGCGTGCTGCGCAATGCCGCCGTGGATCGGCTTTTGGAAAAAGAAAAAATGCTAGGTGCGAGCCTGAAGTTTGAGGACATCATTGATGAAGTCGCCGGCGTATACCCCCGAATCATGCAAGAAGGCGCCATGGAGGCCGGCGCCTGGTCCTGCGGCATGGTCGCCGGTCTGATCCATGACGTTCCCACCGTCAAAGTGCTGATCGATCGCATCATGCGCGAGGCGCACGACATCATTAGCCAGCGCTTGGCGGCCATGGACCGCCGTTAGCGCACACCGCCGAGTCAACTCCCGCATGTGGCGCTTTGTATTTACCCGCCTCGGGTTGGTCGTTCCGACATTTTTCGGAATGACTTTGTTGGCCTTTTTTTTAATTCGCCTGGTACCAGGCGACCCGATAGAAACCCTCGCCGGAGAGCGTGGCATTGATGCGGTACGCCACGCCCAACTGCTGCACGCCTACGGCCTGGACCAACCCCTTTTGACCCAATACGGCATTTACATTGCCAAGGTTTTGCGCGGCGATTTGGGTAAATCCATTATCACGCAAGCGCCAGTCATGCAAGAGTTTTTGGCGCTGTTCCCAGCGACCGTCGAATTGGCTTTGTGTGCCATGCTGTTTGCCTTGCTGCTGGGCATTCCAGCCGGTGTGCTCGCGGCTGTTAAGCGCAATTCCGTCTATGACCACGGCCTGATGGGTGCGGCCCTCACCGGTTATTCGATGCCCATTTTTTGGTGGGGGCTGCTGCTGATTTTGCTGTTCTCTGTACAGCTGGGCTGGACACCCGTCTCGGGACGCATAGCGGTGGCGTATTTCATTGAACCAAGCACGGGGTTTTTGCTGATCGACAGTGCGCTGTCGGATGAAAAAGGCGCTTTCCTCTCGGCGCTGGGGCATTTGGTTTTGCCCACCATCGTGCTGGGTACCAACCCGTTGGCCGTGGTTGCGCGCATGACGCGCTCGGCCATGTTGGAAGTCTTAGGCGAAGATTACGTTCGCACCGCCCGCGCCAAAGGCCTGCCGCCCTGGCGCGTCGTAGCCATCCATGCGCTGCGCAACGCTATGGTGCCCGTGGTGACGGTCATTGGTTTGCAAGTAGGTGTTTTGTTCACCGGCGCCATCCTGACCGAGACAATTTTTTCCTGGCCCGGCGTCGGCAAGTGGCTGATCGAAGCCATCGCACGACGCGACTACCCGGTGCTGCAAGGCGGCATGCTGCTGCTGGGCCTGATCGTGATGGCGGTCAATGTGCTGGTGGACCTGACTTACGGCCTTATCAACCCGCGCATCCGCAGCTGAACCCGTCATGGCCACCTCCACACCCTCCTCTTTTGCGTCGTTCTGGACTGCCTTTCGCCGCAACCGGGGCGCCCTGCTGGGCTTGTGGACCGTGCTGGCCATCGTATGCATCGCTGCAATGGCGCCCTGGCTTGCACCCTATGGTCCGACCTTGACCGACAACCAGGTTTTTCTGACGCCACCGGCCTGGCAAAGCGGCGGCAGCGCGGCCCATTGGCTGGGTACCGACGCGATCGGCCGCGACATTCTCTCGCGCCTCATGCATGGGGCGCGCCTGTCGCTGACCATTGGCGTGGCTGTGGTTGCTATATCGGTGGTACTTGGCTGCGCGCTCGGGCTGGCGGCGGGCTATCTGCGCGGTGTATTTGACATGGTCGTCATGCGCTGCATGGACGTGATTTTGACCTTGCCCAGCTTGCTGCTGGCTATTGTCATCGTGGCTATTTTGGGGCCGGGTTTGGTCAACGCCATGCTGGCGGTCGCTATCGTAGTCTTGCCCCACTACGTGCGCATTACCCGGGCAGCCGTTTTAGCCGAAGCGCAACGCGACTTTGTAACGGCCGCGCGTCTAAGTGGCGCCGGACATCTGCGCCTCATGCTGGTCGAGATCTTGCCCAACTGCGCCGCCCCCCTGATCGTGCAGGCCTCGCTCGGCCTGTCCACCGCGATATTGGATGCAGCCGCCTTGGGCTTTTTGGGCCTAGGCGCCCAGCCGCCCCTGCCAGAGTGGGGCACCATGCTGGCTGATGCGCGTGAGTTTGTCCTGCGCGCCTGGTGGGTAGTCACCTTCCCAGGCCTGGCAATTTTGGTCACCGTGCTGGCCTTTAATCTGCTGGGCGATGGCCTGCGCGATGCGCTCGACCCCAAACTCAAACGCTGATGCCAGCCGCCGCGCCCATGCACCCCTTCGCACGCTTGCTCGAACTGGCCGACCTGCAGGTCGATTTCCCCTCCGACCAAGGCGTATTGCATGCGGTAGATGGGTTGAGCCTGCAACTGCACGCGGGCGAGGTGCTGGGCATTGTGGGCGAATCCGGCTCGGGTAAAAGCGTCGCGATGATGGCCTTGATGGGCTTGCTCTCGTTTCCAGCACAGATGCGCGCCACCCGCATGCAATTTGCCGGCCAGGACCTGCTGCATGCCAGCGCGGCACAGCGTCGCGCCATCACCGGCAAAGACATGGCCATGATTTTTCAGGATCCGATGAGCAGCCTGAACCCCAGTTTTACCGTCGCCTACCAGCTCAGCGAAACCCTGCGCCTGCACCTGGGCATGGACGCCCGCGCGGCACGCAACCACGCAGCCACCTTGCTCGCACAAGTGGGCATCGCCGACGCCGCGAGCCGCCTGGATGCTTACCCGCATCAGCTCTCGGGCGGCATGTGCCAGCGGGTCATGATCGCCATGGCGATTGCGTGCCAGCCCCAACTGCTGATTGCCGATGAACCCACCACGGCGCTGGACGTGACGGTGCAAGCGCAAATACTTGAATTATTGGCCCAGTTGCAACGCACCCATGGCATGGCCATGGTGCTGATCAGCCACGATATGGGCGTGGTCAGCCAGGTGGCCCAGCGCGTCGCGGTGATGTACGCCGGACAGGTGGTGGAAGTGCAAGAGGCCGGCGCCCTCTTTGATGCACCAAGACACCCCTACACCCAGGCTTTGCTCCAGGCCATGCCCCAGCGTAGCCAGGGCGCCAAGCGGCTGGCTACCATCCCCGGCATGGTGCCCGGCGTTGCCGACCGGCCCAGTGGCTGTTTGTTTGCACCGCGCTGTGCCCATGCCCAAACGGCCTGCAACACACCGGCCCCTATCCATCGCGATGGTGGGTCGCAGGTGCGCTGCCACTTTCCGCTTCATCCACTCGGAGCCATCGCATGAACCCAGTGCAGCCGGCCCAGGTGGTGGTGCAGGCGACGTCGCTAGGCCAGACTTTTCGCATCGGGCGCGGACTGCTGCGCGCACCGGCCCTGCTGCGGGCGGTGCACGACGTATCTTTCAGCATTTCTGCCGGCAAGACGCTGGCAGTCGTGGGCGAGTCGGGGTGCGGTAAATCCACCCTGGCGCGCATGGTCGCACTGGCGCAAGAGCCCACCACAGGCGCCTTGGCACTACACGGCGTGCAAGTGCTTGGTGCCAGGGGCACTGCGCTATCGGTAGCCCGGCGCGCAGTCCAAATGGTGTTTCAAAATCCGTATGGCTCGCTCAATCCGCGCCAGCGTATCGGACACATTTTGGAGGCGCCGCTTCAGATCAATACCCGCCTGGCAGCGCCAGAACGACGCGCGTTGGTGGCGCAGATGCTCGAACGCGTGGGCTTGCGCGCCGAAACCGCCGAGCGCTATCCGCATATGTTCTCGGGTGGCCAACGTCAGCGCATCGCCATTGCGCGAGCCTTAATGCTCAGCCCGGCGCTGGTCGTGGCCGACGAGCCCGTGTCGGCACTAGACGTGTCCATCCAGGCGCAAATCCTCAATCTGCTGCAAGACCTGCAAGAAGCACTGGGTCTGGCCTATCTGTTTATCTCGCATGATCTGGGCGTGGTTCGCCATATTGCCGACGAGGTGCTGGTCATGTATCTGGGCAACACCATGGAGCAAGGCGATAAAAACCTTGTTTTTGAGGCCCCGCTACACCCTTACACCCAGGCACTATTGGCCAGCACCCCTGCACTGGGCAGACCCGCCGCGCCGCGCCCCACGCGGTTACTACAAGGCGAAATCCCCTCACCGCTAGCACCGCCCGCAGGCTGCGTTTTTGCCAGCCGCTGCCCGCATGCAACAAGCCGCTGTCACCAAGAACGCCCCGCACTGGCGCCTTTGCATGGTAGGCTGATCGCCTGTCATGAGGCGGCCCGCCTGGCTGCCTCCCCCTAGTTCGCCGGTGTCCGGCATTTTTTCTCAAGGAGTACCCTATATGCGTCTATTTCCTTTAAACAGCGCCACCGGCAGCAAAGCGTTGGCATTGCGCACCTTGGCCCTGAGCGCGGCACTTGCTGCGGCACCGGCGATAGCCAAAACCTTGGTGTATTGCTCGGAAGGCAGCCCTGAGAATTTTTACCCTGGCATCAACACCACCGGCACCTCTTTTGACGTTACCGAGCAAATTTACGACGGCTTGGTCAACTTTGAGCGCGGCGGCACCAAGGTGATTCCCGCGCTGGCCGAGCGCTGGACGGTCTCCAAGGACGGCCTGGAGTATGTGTTTCACTTGCGCAAGGGCGTGAAGTGGCAAAACACCAAATATTTCCAGCCCACGCGCGACTTCAACGCCGACGATGTGCTCTTTATGATCGAGCGCCAGTGGAAGGAAGACAACCCCTTCTTCAAGGTCACCAGCCCTAACCACTCCTATTTCAACGACATGGGCATGCCCAAGCTGCTCAAAGCGGTAGAGAAGGTGGACGCTTACACGGTCAAATTCACCCTGAACAAAGCAGAGGCGCCTTTCCTGGCCGACTTGGCCATGCAATGGGCCGGCATCCAGTCCAAAGAATATGCAGACGCCATGCTCAAGGCCGGAACGCCCGAAAAAATCGACCAAGAGCCGGTCGGAACCGGCCCCTTTGCGCTGGTGCAATACCAAAAAGACGCCATCGTGCGCTTTAAAGCCCACCCGGCCTACTGGGCCGGTAAGGCCAAGATTGATGACCTGATTTTCTCTATTACCCCCGACGCCTCGGTGCGCTGGGCCAAGTTGCAAAAGGCAGAGTGCCACGTCATGCCCTACCCCAATCCGGCCGACCTGGATAGCATCCGCAAGGACGCGCAGGTCCAGGTGCTGGAGCAAGCCGGCCTCAACGTAGGTTATCTGGCCTACAACACCACCAAAAAGCCTTTTGATGACGTGCGCGTGCGCAAAGCCATCAATATGGCCATCGACAAAGCGGCGATCATTTCGGCCGTTTACCTAGGCACCGCCGTGGCGGCCGTAAACCCGATTCCGCCCAGCATGTGGGCCTACAACAAAGCCATTAAGGACGACGCCTTCAACCCCGCAGAAGCCAAAAAACTCCTGGCTGCGGCCGGTTACCCCAACGGCTTTATCACCGACTTGTGGGCCATGCCGGTGCAGCGTCCCTACAACCCCAACGCCAAGCGCATTGCCGAACTCATGCAGGCCGATCTCGCAAAAATCGGAGTGACGGCCGAAATCAAGAGCTTTGACTGGGGCGAGTACCGCAAGCGCATGCAAGCCGGTGAGCACCAAATGGGCATGCTGGGCTGGACCGGCGACAACGGCGACCCGGACAACTTCCTGGACACGCTACTCGGCTGCGACGCCGCCAAAACCAATGGCTCCAATGTGGCCAAGTTCTGCTACCAGCCTTATGAGGATCTGGTGAGCAAAGCCAAAGTGGTTACCAACACGGCCGAGCGCACCAAGCTGTATGAGCAAGCGCAACGTATCTTTAAAGAGCAGGCGCCCTGGTTCACCATCGCCCATGCGGTGCAGATCAAGCCCATCCGCAAAGAAGTGCTCGACTTTCGCCTGAGCCCCTTCGGGCGCCACACCTTCTACGGCGTGGACATGCGCTAAAAAGGCGCCTAGGCGCGTACCAGGACATCGGCCATGGCCTGGTACGCCGGCAATGTGTAAATATCGTTGGCAAAGTTTGCTGCGACCGGATGGGACGCAAAGCGTGCAATCACCATCTCGGCGCGTGGATCCACATAAATGTTTTGTCCGTGCACGCCCCGCGCCATGATGGCCTGGTTGGCGTTGTGCGCTATCCACCACATATTGCGGTAGCTCCAGCCGGGCAAGGTGGGCGGTCCGTTGGCCACAAAGCGTGCGGGGTCACCACCGCGGTGCAAGTCGTCGACCACCGCCTGGGCGATGACCTGCCGCTCGCCCGCGCGCCCGCCCTGGCGCAAGAGTTCGCCCAAGCGGGCCATGTCGCGCACGCTGGCATTCAACCCGCCGCCGACAAACTCGACGCCGCAGCTGTCCACCGTGTAGCAAGCGTCTAGCTCGGCGCCCATGGGTTGCCAAAGGCGTTGGGACACCAGCTCTGAAAAGTTGCACCCCGCAACCCGGCGAAGTATCCAGCCCAGCACATCGGTATTGACCGTGCGGTAGGTGAACTCAGCACCATGTTGTCCCCGCGCGCCCACGGTCGGCAGGTAGGAAAAAAAGTTATCCGGCCCACTCGCGCCAGGCGGCCGGACCAGCATGCCGCCAGCATACATATGGTTCCAAATGGTGGCCTGGGGGTCGGCATAGTTTTCCGAATAGTCGATGCCCGTGGTCATATCCATTACCTGGCGCACGGTAGCGCCGGCAAAACCACTGGTCTGCATTTCGGGCAGGTAATGCGTTACCGGCGCCTCTGGATCAAGCAGACCCTGGTGCGCCAATTCCGCGGCCAAAAGACCGGTGACAGACTTGGAGACAGACATCATCACATGCAGCGCCTGCGGGTGCATAACGCCGGTGTAATGCTCCAGCACCACGCGCCCTTGGTGCAAAACCACGATGGCATCGACATAGGTAGCGTCCAACATATCGGCCCAAGTGAGCGCGGAACCGCCGGTCATGGGCTGGAAGGTGGTTTGCCACAGTGCGTCGTTCATGGCCTGCGCAGGGGCCTTGCCAGGCTGGCAAGCCCGCGCGACTGTACGGGTGGGCACCAACTCGCGCGTGTGGGCGAAAGACCAGCGCAACTGCGGGAATCGGTAATTGCTGCCATCGGCAAAGGCGATGCGCTTGTCCGCTGGCACGGGTTCACCTTGCATCCAGCCCGCAACGCGTGGGTCGGTTTGCTGTGCATCGGCAAACACCTGGCCGTCTAGACCCCGGGTAATCACTGGCGTCTGGGATAGGGGCGGGGAGGCATCGGAAGAGGTCCTGGAGGAGGTGGCGGTCCTGGGCAAAGGCGGCGTCTGTCCGGACTGAATGGGAGTAAATCGGCGCCATTGTTGACCCTTTGGGCGGCGCGCGCGATAGCGTAAACCATTAGCAAGTCGCTTGAAACCCCATGCTATAAACCTCGCTGAGCTGATCCAAAACCCATAACGGAGACAAAACTATGCGCATTTCCGCCATTTTTGCCGCGGCCTTAACGGCCCTGGGCGCCACAGCAACACCTGGCATAGTCAGTGCACAGACGGTAGAACTCAAATTTGCATCCTCTGCGCCACCGACCTCGCCCTGGGCCAAACAAATTGACCGGTTTGCCGCGTACATGGACGCCGAAACCAAGGGGGGCGTGAAGATTTCGCCGTTCTACAACTCGCAATTGGGCTCAGAAAACGACGCCATCGCGCAGGTCTCACGCGGACGCCTGGATATGGGCTCCTTTACCGCCGCCTCGGTGGCTCTGCAAGTGCCCGAGATCGCTCTGGTGCAATTGCCCTTTTATTTCAACACCGGCGCCCAGCGCGACTGCGTGCTCGACAACCACGCCCAGAAGCCCATGACCGAGGCCTTGGCCAAAAAAGGCCTGCGGTTCTTACGCTGGGGCGAGGTCGGCGCGGTGCATTTGCCAGGGAAAAAAGCCTACGTCACCCCCGCTGACGTACGCGGTATCAAAGTGGGCGTGGTGACCAACAAGCTCAACAACGAGTTTTGGAAGGCCATGGGCGCCAATCCGGTACCTACGGCGATCGCTGAGGTGAGCTCGTCCATGCAAACCGGTCTGATTGATACTTACCCCACGCCGTTTGCGTTTTATGTGCCCTCCGGCTTGAACAAAATCGCGCCCACCATGACCAAGTTCCCGCTGTGGGACGCAGCGGGCGTGACGCTGATGAACCTTGGAATTTATGAAAAACTTGCGCCTGAAGCCAAGGCGGCATTAGAGCGCGAAACCGAGAAATACCCCAACAGCCTGTACCGCGCCGAGATACGCGGGGTCGATGCGGCCTTGACCAATGTCACCAAGGGTGCGGGCGGTACCGTCATAGAGACCACGCCAGAGCAACGCGCCGAATGGCAAAAAGTCTTAGGGCATTTTTGGAGCACCATGGCCAAAGAAATGGGGCCTGAAGGCGAAAAGTTTTTTGCCATCCTCGAGGCGGGCAAGAAATCTTGCGAGAACGCCAAGTAAGCGCGGCTAGTTCATGACTATGCGCGCGCCCGCTTACGCCGTGCGCCTGCTGCAGCTTTGGCATCGTGCCGAGTGCTGGCTGGCGGTTTTGGCATTTTTCTTTATCGCGCTGGTGCTGTGCATTGATGTGGCGGGACGCGAGTTTTATGGCCCGGCAATGAATGCCATGGGCTTTACTGTGGGCAGCACGGGCCTGTTTGGTTCGCAAAAGCTGGCTATTTTTGCGCTGGTAATTGGCTCGTTTTGCGGCGTGGGCATTGCCACGGCCACCGGCGTACACCTGGTTCCGCGCTTGGCTTTTGGCTGGTTTCCCCAGCCGTGGGGGAGCGCCATCGATCGCTTGGCAGACGTGTTTGCCGGGCTGTTCTTGTTGGGCGTGGCCTGGTACGGTGTGGTGTTTGTGTTGGCGTCCAAGCAGTCGCAGGTCTTGGCACCGGTGATTAATGTATCGGCCTGGCCTATCCAAATGGTTATCCCGCTGGGCTTTGCTTCGGCGGCGATACGCTATTTCTTCTTCGCGCGCTGGCCTGATCTGCGGCCTGAGCCTCCGGAGTACCAAGAATGAATGGCATGCTGCTCTTGCTAGGGGCCGTAGTGCTCCTGCTTGCCTTGCGCCAGTCTTTGCTGGTTATTTTGCTTGGCGCTGCGGCGGTGGTGCACATGGTGTGGGGCCGCGGGCAGTTGGACTACATCATTGAAGACATGTGGATTTCGCTGGACAAAGAGTTAATTTTGTCCATCCCTATGTTTGTGCTGTGCGGCGGCGTCATGACGCGTGGTACCACTGCGCGGCGCTTGATTGATATTGCCGCGGCACTGACGCGGCATTTACCCGGTGGGCTGGCGGTGGCCTGCGTGCTCAGCTGTGGTGTGTTTGCGGCTATATCTGGCTCCTCCATCGTCACCATGCTTGCCATTGGCACGGTGATGTACCCGGCCATGAAGGAAGCCAACTATCCCACCCGCTTTTCTCTAGGGCTGATCATGGCCGGCGGGACCTTGGGCATCATCATTCCGCCCTCGATCCCACTGATTTTGTACGGGCTGGTCACCGAAACTTCTATTACCGACCTATTCATCGGCGGCGTGGGCCCCGGCCTGCTGCTACTGGCGGTGTTTGCCGTTTACGCCATGTGGGTGAACCGCAATATGGCCACCCTACCGTTTAGTTGGGCGATTCTGCGTCAAGCGCTGCGCGACGGTATTTGGGCCATGATGATGCCGGCGATTTTGCTCGGCGGCATATACAGCGGCTATTTCTCGGCCATTGAGGCGGCGGCCGTATCGCTGATTTACGCGCTGTTCATTGAGATTTACATCCACAAAGAGATGAAATTCGCGCAGGTGTATGACGTGGTGCTAGATGCGTCCAAACTCGGCGGCACGCTGTTCCCCTTACTGGCGGTGGCGCTAAGTCTCAATTTGGTGCTAACTGAACACCATGTGCCCGCCATGGCGGT
>Ga0114962_10004114_pt1 | contig 11642 bp, 18 predicted proteins | sample C_130820_MF_Meta_FD_87017 | JGI IMG/M metagenome (GOLD analysis project Ga0114962, IMG submission 87017) | Freshwater microbial communities from Lake Croche, Canada to study carbon cycling - C_130820_MF_MetaG | ecosystem: Environmental > Aquatic > Freshwater > Lake | place: Lake Croche, Canada... | reverse complement strand
TTGTCTAATTTCCCCAATCTCACTGTGGACACCATGGCCGCTGCATTGGCGTTGGCGCCCGATTGACAACAAATACATGTTGCTGTATAATAGCAACATGACTACACTAAAACGCATTGGTTTTTGTTGCAAATGGTTAAATGATCCTTCGGAATGTGGAGGCATGAAAGTGAACGCTGTTGATCGAGATCTCAACGGACGTAGCACTACCATGCGCTGGCTCCGCGAACATCGTGACGACGCCGAGCAACGTCAGTGGGACATCATGAACCACAACACCCGAGCCGCTGTACGGTTGATTGAGCGTGTGGCCACCCTGCCGCCCGAACGCAGAATGGTACGACTGGGCAGTGAAATGTTACAGGGCTATACCGAAAAAGACTGGAAAGCCTGGTGGCAACGCTCGGAAATTCAAGACCACTGTGAACGAATTTTTGCGCCCATTGGCGAGACTGCAAGACGCTTGGGTGTGCGACTAAGTTTTCATCCAGGACAGTTCTGTGTACTGGCGTCTGAAAATGAAGGTATTGTTGAAAGATCAATAGAGGAGTTTGAATATCATGCTGACATGGTTAGATGGATGGGCTATGGCAAAACTTTCCAGGACTTCAAAATCAATGTCCACATCTCAGGCAAACGTGGTCCAGCCGGCATCCGAGATGCTCTCCAAAGACTCAGCCCCGAAGCACGAAACTGCATCACAATCGAAAACGACGAAAACTCCTGGGGAATCGACGCCAGCCTTGAACTTGCCCGAGACTGCGCCCTCGTACTCGACATACACCATCACTGGATCCGTACAGGAGAGTACATTCAAGCCACCGACGATCGACTACTTCGTGTGATCGATTCGTGGCGTGGGGTACGTCCGGTTGTACATTACAGTATAAGCCGCGAAGATGTTCTTGTGGGACACAGCTCCTCAGACAAACCAGACCTCTCAGCCTTGCTCAATGCCGGCTACAAAAAACAAAAATTACGAGCGCACTCGGATTTTATGTGGAATACTGCTGTGAATGAATGGGCCTTGACCTTTGCAGATCAGTGGGACATACAGGTCGAAGCCAAAGGCAAAAACTTGGCCAGTGAAATGCTGTACAACCAATGGAAAAACAATGCCTGATATACTAGCTGGAATTTTTGAATGGATACGAAATGACTATCGTACTAATCGCATTAGGTTTGCTGTTGAGCTCTTGGCTTGGGCTATCAGTATTGGTTGCTCAGTTACCATGGCACTCACCGTTCCAACCCCACCTCTTTTGGCTATGTATCCTGTGTGGATCGGTGGTTGTGCCATGTATGCTTGGGCTGCCTATACTAGAAAAAGTTTTGGCATGCTGGCCAATTACATGTTGTTGACAACAATAGATAGCGTTGGCCTAGCAAGGATGCTGTTAAGTTGATTTCTTTTTAGCAGGTGTTTTTTTAGCAACGGCCTTGACCTTGGTCGCTGTTTTCTTGACCTGTTCAACCACTGCTGTTTCGACCACTTTGACTTCTTCAACAACTGCTTCTACTTTGGCTTCAACGGTTTTGACTTCTTCTGTTGCTTTTTCAACAACATCTGCAACTTTGACATGAATTTTGCCTTCACCAACTTCGCCACCGGGAAATGGCCAAGATGCTTTGGGTTTGGTTGCGGCATCCAGCGGATGTAATGAATCATCAGATTTGCGTTTTTGTGTTAGCAAATACCCTACGACTGCTACAAATAAAATTCCAAGAATGTATTCCATAATAAAATCTCCTTAAAAATATTTAGCCAAATCAATCATAGTCCGTTAACTTTAATAATATTTGATCAGAAGCATGGTAAATATCTCAGTAGAAACCATGAGATTATCTCATTGAGAAATTTAAAGGAAAAACCATGTTAGAAACATTACTAAAACGCTGGGCTGAGATATTCCCTACCAGCGATTACCAAAGCAGACTGGAACGTTACATCGCCAGTCGCAATCCACAAAACGCCGCTGATGTAGAACACTGGGAACGCCAGTATTTTCGAGATCAAGAACGCGGGTCAATATGAAATTTTTACGAGCAGTGATTATGGCCATGATCAAAAATCGAGAACACCAAGCCAATGCATATCTCCGGGGCCATCGCTATTACTACTGATAGCCAATTATTACTACAAAAAATATACAACTAAGTAAGTGATGACAACAATCATTGCTATATTAATAATGACGCACATTACCATAATCTGTGTCACCCTGTATCTACATCGCAGCCAAGCTCATCGAGGATTAGAATTTCATCCAGTGCTGGCACATTTCATGCGTTTTTGGCTTTGGCTCACGACTGGCATGATCACAAAACAATGGGTGGCCATACATAGAAAACATCATAGATTCAGTGATGTGTCGGGCGATCCGCACAGTCCGCATGTGTATGGAATTGCAAGAGTATTTTTTACTGGGGCCGGACTGTATCACAACGCTGCCAAAGACAAACTCATGGTTGACACCTACGGTGTTGGTACTCCGGACGATTGGATTGAACGCAATGTGTATTCCAAGCACAACTTTTTGGGAATCACTTTGTTGTTGTTGATAAATTTAATTTGTTTCTCCTGGTGGGGCCTGTTGTGTTGGGGTGTTCAGATGATTTGGATTCCATTCTGGGCTGCCGGAGTAATAAATGGTGTTGCACATTGGTGGGGGTATCGAAATGGCGAAACACGTGATCAGTCTAGAAATTTGTTTCCTGTTGGCATTGTCGTTGGCGGCGAAGAGCTTCATAATAATCATCATCTTGAACCTGCTAACCCCAAACTGAGCCGTTGCTGGTTTGAGTTTGACATTGGTTGGTTCTACGTTGTGTTGTTAAAAAAACTAGGGTTGGTTCAACTGCGCCAATAAGTATGTTGATGAAGATCGTAATAGTGACCGGCGGGTTTGATCCCTTGCACAAGGGACATATTGAATATTTCAAAGCAGCCAAACAACTGGGCCACCGCCTGGTGATCGGCGTGAATTCCGACAAGTGGTTGGCTAGAAAAAAAGGCCGTCCATTCATGCGACTGGAAGATAGGTTGTCCATATTGGAAAATCTAAATCTAGTGGACAAAGTCATCACATTTGACGACAGCGACGGGTCTGCCAGAGATGCCATACTCACGGCCATACAACATTATCCCATGCCCAATACAAAATTTATTTTTGCCAATGGCGGTGACAGGACCAAAGAAAATATTCCAGAAATGGATCTTGATCTACCCAACCTGGAGTTTGTGTTTGGTGTGGGTGGCAAAAACAAAATAAACTCCAGCAGTTGGATTTTGGAAGAATGGAAAGCACCTCGTACTGAACGAGCCTGGGGCTACTATCGCGTGTTGCACGAAGTGGGTCCACAGACCAAACTCAAAGAACTCACAGTCATGCCCAAAACTTGTTTGAGCATGCAACGCCACAATGGCCGTGCTGAATTTTGGTTTGTGTCCGAAGGCGAAGCCACCGTCTACACCTTGGACACTGCATCAACTGATCAAGAAATCAAATGCAGTCTCAAAGTACACGAACATACCTTTATTGACACAAACGAATGGCATCAATTGTGCAATGAAACCAATTCTCCATTGCGATTGATTGAAATACAATATGGTGAACACTGTGTTGAGGATGACATAGAGCGCAAAACAATTTGATCATTGAGCCAAAATACTCCAATTTGGCGGTACAAAAATGTTGCAATGCACAAATTTTTCATAAATAATGCTATAATAGATCAACAAGATGCCGCATGGGGCGGGTCCTGTATCTAGTAACTCGCTGTCAAGGAGAACACGGTGATCAAGCAAGCAAGTCTAACCATAGACACAATACAAAATGGTAAAAAACAGTTTATCGACAAGTACATTGACAATCCAATCTTGAACAAAGCCTGGCACAATTATGTGGCCAAACAAACGGTTTTTTGTCAAGCCGCACTGGAAACTCAATTGGAAATGGTATCTGAAGTCAGCAAAACGCTGATGGACACCAAAGTACGCAAATTGGTAAACCCATTCAACATTGACTGGTTTGACGCTGGCTGGGAAGCCCTGGTTCAACAAAGCATAGCTGAAACAAACAAGGAGAAAAAAAATGTTTAATTCTGTAATCGACACTGTGCAAACTGCACAAAAAACTTTTGTCAACACCGTGATCACCAACGAAGAAATCGCCCGGCCCATGATCCGCATGATCGACAGCCAGTGCGAAACTGCCAAGATGACTGCCAAGGCACTGCTGGACATCACCACTACCATGGCTTCGGCCACAACTGAAAAAGTGCAGGAAGCAATGAAGTTTGACTTCACCAAATTTGCTGATGCATTCAAACCAGCCACTGCTGCCGCCAAAAAGTAATACTCAAGTACTACTTTTAGAAACCCTGCTGACGGCAGGGTTTTTCTTGACCAGAATTAGCCGATCTGCTATAATTTGGACATACAAAGCAAAAAGGAGATCAAAATGAAAGTAAAAGAATTGATAGAATTATTATCCAAGTTGGATGAAGAATCTGAAATAATGTTGTCGTCCAATGGTGGAGAATACGAGGGCACAATGTCCGGTAATATAGAAGTAAAAGATGGTGAAGTGTGGTTTTTGGATTAAAGGAGAGAGATATGGAAGCATTCGTAACAGTAGCAGACATGATGGCGGCATTGAGTGCATTGCCCGCAGACGCCCAACTGGTAGTGACCGAAAGCGGTTATTACAGTTATGGTGAGCTGTCCCGTGTATGCTTGCCTGAAGCATATACCATGGAAGGTGACGAGGACCAAATTCCCCGTGGCACTGTGGTGTATCGCATTGGTCATTCGCATCAGTCTTATTGACTGTCAACCTGATGCTGGGCAGGTCAAGGCCCAGCAGTCCTATCCCAAGGATCACTGACGCCAGAACGTCAGGCCGATGCGCATCGCAAGCCCTACCACGGGTGCCGATGGACGATAAATTGGGAAGCAGTAGTTAGCAGTGGGAGGCCAGTGCCGAACCGGGTGAGACCGGATGTTGTAAAGAGGAGAGCAAAATGGATAAAGAAAAAATTGCAGTAAATGATCTGGTGTACTATCGTAGTGTCACCGGTGACCGGGTCATGGGACGAGTTCACAAGGTCAATCGAGTGAATTCCAAAGTTCAGGTGTTGGCAGTCAATGGCTGGATCAAGCCCTGGCGCGATCAACCAAGAGTGGTAAACAAGGTGTTTTTACGCCGTGCTACTCCCAGCATGGTTGAACTGGCCAATGAGTATGAATTATAATTGGTGACTTGACCAAAAAAGATCATTCTGTTATAATTACAACATGAAAACACTTTCTTTCACTGTACAACTTCCTCGCCAGCGCCGTCGGGCGGTGGAGTTGTACAGCCGTGACACTCCGTTCCGACCCAAAGTCGAACAGAACAAAACAGTGTACACTCGCCGAGTCAAACATCGGAATCGTGATGAATAAATGCCAATAGAAACTGAAACAACCATAGACTACGGTCAACAACTGCATGAAAACGGCATGTACGTTTTCATGGGCGAGGTCAATGATGAAAACATTCGGCCCGTGATCGAATGGATTTTGCACGAGAACTACATCAGCAAAAAGAAACGTAAAGAATTGCTGTTGATGATTTGCTCAGAGGGTGGTGACATGGGTGCGGCCTTTGCACTAATTGATGTGATGCGTAGCAGTCGCATACCAATCAAAACTGTGGGCCTGGGCATGATAGCCAGTGCAGGCTTGTTGATCTTTATTTCGGGCACTCCTGACCGCAGGGTGCTCACGCCCAATACGTCAATCTTGAGTCATCAATTCAGTTGGAGCAACGAAGGCAAGGCGCATGAACTGTTTGCCACCATGCGCGAGTTTGAACTGACTCAGCAACGCATGTTGAACCACTATAGATTGTGTACCGGCTTGAGTGATAATGAAATCCGGCAACACCTGTTGCCACCCAATGATGTGTGGTTATCAGCAACAGAAGCCATGGGTCTAAATGTGTGTGATCACATTTCAGAACTCACACGTTAATTATTTTTATCAACGTTGACGCTTGCGACCCAGCGATTTTTCAGTGCCTAATTTTTCAGGTGCAGGTGCAGCCTTGATGTTGGATCTTGTGTCAACATAATTGTCCAACTGATCAACTGTGGCGCCGCCACTGGCACCAGTTTCCAAACTGTCTATGCCATCTATAGGATTAATGTCTGCAGGTCGGGCACCATTTTTCAAAATCTCAAATGTAAAGTTACCTTTGCCTTGTGTGCTCATGTAGGCCTTAGAAGCATCCAGCAACACTCCGGTAACTGTTTGGCTGGGATATACAGCAGTGAGTTGTGTAACAGTAATGGTATCTGCACTGTCTTTGGTGTCGGTGTACATCTGCACCAGCGCTGAATTGTTTAGGATGCTGGATGCTGCTTCGCCAAATCTGGTGTTGTTGTTCACATAGTCAGCAACCCGGTAGGCAATGGCCGAAATCATGTGCTCAATGGGAATAATTCGACTCATGTCACGAGCCTTACGAGCCTGATACATAGATTCAAGGCGTTTACTCAGTATGCCGGATCCAATGATCTTGTCCTGGGGGCCTAGAGATTTTAACTTCATTACCTGTTGGGCTTCCTTGTTGTTGATCAGCTCATACTGTTCAGCAATGGCCAGTGGTGCACCAAAGTGTCCTAGCCGTAGAATGGTTTCCAACAGATCAATTTCTTCTGCAAAAGTTTTTTTGAGTTGTTGTCCAGCTGGTACTTTTTCTAATTCTTGCACAGATTTGATCAAGTTGGTCACAGACGCATTGGCACCGTCCTTGCCCTTGCTGCTGAGTTTGATCTGCTTGCCTTCGGGGTTGACCAGCAATGAATCGTACAGGCCACCAATGGTGTTGTTGTTGAAACTGATGGTGCAATCTGAATAGTCTGCGCCGGTCCCAAAAAATATCTCAGCGGCCTCGGCGGCATTGCCCGATACTCGTTTGCCCATGACCAAGGCAATGGGTTGCAACACTTCAGCAAAATAATCACGGAACGCAGTGGCATTCATTGAGCCTTTGATCACTTCTACCGGAACATCAGAATTGATAAATGTTTGTAATGCATTGGCTTCGTCGCTGCCTTCGCCAAATTTAGTAATGCATTGTTGCAGTATGGTTTCGGGTGTGTTGTTTTGGAACTGTGTGAGCCATTCGCTGGGTTTGAGTCCAGAGTTTTCTTTTTGACCGGCCTTGCTTTGATATTTGAAATTGCCAGGAATAGCATCGTGTGGAAAATCATTTAACACACGATTGGGACTGATTTCTTTGTACCAACGGCCTAGGTAATAGGGTGTGCCGTCTTCGCCGGTGAATGTAGCAATGGCAAATCCACCAGTTGAACTATTGGGTTGATTGACCCAATGCACATTACGGCCTTGGCGTTCAACAGCATCGACTTTGAGACCAACCAGGTCACTGGCACTGTCAACCTTGCCAGACTCTGGATAAAACTCCAGCCCCTGGAATGTGACAACATCGCCTACTGAGTTTTTGAATTTTTCACCAGGACTACGGGCGCTGAGTCCCCGGCCTTCGGACAGTGTATCGATTAAATTGAGTAAGTCGCGCATTTGCTTTTTCTTTGAAAATATAGTATACTTATGCAATAAACAGGAGAACGCATGTCAAATTTGGTACCAATTGTAGTAGAAAAAACCGCCACGGGCGAACGCAGTTACGATATATACAGTAGACTGTTGCGCGATCGCATAGTGATGTTGGATACAGATGTAACCGAACATTCAGCCAGTTTGATTGTGGCGCAGATGTTGTTTTTGGAAAGTGAAGATCCAGACCGTGATATCTTGTTTTACATCAACAGTCCCGGCGGTTCGGTCACAGCAGGTATGGCCATTTACGATACCATGCAGTTTATCAAACCTGCTGTGAGCACAGTGGTCATGGGGCAGGCCTGTAGCATGGGATCATTGTTGGCACAGGCCGGTGCTGCTGGCAAGCGATTGATCTTGCCCTATGCTCGCCACATGATTCACCAACCTTCGGGCGGAGCCAGAGGCCAGGCCACTGATATCCAAATTCAGGCCAAAGAAATTCAAAAAATGAAACAGTATCTAACTGAAATTTATGTCAAACACAACACAGCCAACAAGGATTTTTCTCAGTTGAGTGCTGACATGGAACGAGATCTGTTCATGAGTGCCGAAGAAGCAGTGGCCTATGGTCTGGCTGATCGTATCATTGCCAAGAGAGAGTGACCGGCATTTTACAAATGAAAATTCGTCTGATTGGTCATAAAAATGATTCTGGAGTAGGCAATCACTATGTTAGTTTTTGTGATGCCCTACAACAGGTTCGAATAATTGGCGACCTGGTTGAGGTCATCGACGCAAACAATCAACAGCAGTTGTATCAAGCTGTGAATGAGAGTCAACCTGGTGACATCAATATTTCGTTCATAGCCATGAACATTCACGAACATTTTCGTGGCCACAATGTGCAATGGATTGTGTTTGAAAGCAATCGTGTGCCAAGACACATCATGCAGGTCCTGCATCCGGCTGCGCAGGTCTGGGTTCCCAGTCATTGGGGTCGTGATGTGCTGATCAACAACGGCATCAGGTCAGATCGCATTCGGGTGGTGCCCGAAGGGGTCAACAGTCGACAGTTTCATCCCTATGGACGACAACTGTACCGACAAGATCGTCCATTTAGATTTCTCAGTGTGGGCAAGTACGAACAACGCAAGAGCTTTGACGAAACACTACAGGCCTTTGCTCAGGTATTTGGCAATGTGCCCGAAGTTGAACTGGTGATCAAAAGCAATTATTTTATAGATCAAGAAACCAAAAGTCAAAGTCTACAACGCAGGATCAGCGAACTAGGGCTAAACAATGTCACAGTGATCTGGGGCACAGTGGAACATGATCAGGTAGCTGACCTTTATAGATCATGTGATGTATTTGTTTTCCCTACCAAGGGCGAAGGCTGGGGATTTCCTTTGATCGAAGCTGCCGCTTCGGGCATGCCCATTATCACAGTGCCCTACAGCGGACACACTGAATTCTTAAGCACCATTCCTGACAGTGTGGTGCCAGTGGATTATGTGCTGTCTCCGATCACCTGTCCTGAATACCAAAGCTACTATCCAGATCCGGACAACAACTGGGGCCAATGGGCCAGGCCTGACGTTTACAGCATAGCTCATGCCATGCAACATACTCGTGCCAATCATGCAATTTTGGAAGAACGAGCTTTGAAAAACAGTGCTCGCATACGCAATCAGTTCAGTTGGACACAAAGTGTAGATCAGGCCCTGGTGGCCATGGCGCAATTGGTACGATTTTAAATGTTGTTTTTTTACAACACAAGCCCTTACAGTCTGTAGGGGTTTTTCTTGACTTGACCAATAATTCCCAAAATGCTATAATTGTGGCATACAAACAGAAAAGGAAAATTGTATGAATTTAAAAGTCAAAGCAGTGGCTATTGTAGCCGGCATTTTTGCACTCACCGTTGTTGCACAAGGTGTGATTGCACTGGCCGCAGAAGTATACGGACCACAAGCAGTCGTTAATACTTTTGTAGGCGGTATACTCGTATTTTTAGTCTATCAAATGTATACCATGGTATTGGCATCCTTGGAACGCGACAAAGAAATTGACAAACTGTCAAATAAGGAATAATCATGAATTACACCATTCGCTGGACCCAACCCTTACCAGGGTGGCAACCCTTGGAGTTTGAAATTCGAGACTTTACTGAGGCTCGTGCTGTACTTGCAAGGATCATGGCGATATGAAATGGTTTGCTGAAACTACAGAATGGGCCGACGCCAAGAGTGACAATCACATTTACTTGTTGGACGACTCAAAGAGCAAGATGTTTGCCTACGTGAAGTTCGGCAAGGGCTTGCCCGAACGGTTCAGCAAACCCATTCGTATTGACATCCGTGGTCGCAAATTCAAGTTGAACCCTGTGCAGTACAAGGTTGACGTCGAGGTCGAAGTGCCGGAAGGACGTGTGATTGAAGTGCAAGGCAGTAAAGGCGATGTGTATCGAGTCACAGAACTACGCGGTGAATATTCATGCACTTGTAGTGGATTTAAATTTAGAGGTGACTGTCGACACATCAAAGGTGTGCAATGATAGATTGGCGAACCAAAGACTTGAGAAACATGGGCATGGAATTGTCCTTGGAAACGCAAGAAAGCATTGAGAACTATTTGCTTCGTGGCTGGGCTCCTGGCGGCTACTTAGAATCCATGTTGGCACACGATTATGAACGTGCGTTTGCCACAGCAGACACTGCCAATCGACAGACCATCTGGGCATTACAGCGTTGGATTTCGGAATATGCACCTCGACACTGTCATGGCAATTATGAGGCCATTAACCTGTGGCGTGATGATGTTGGCGGTCACAGAACGGATTATGTAAAAATGTTGGAACAGAAAACGATGTGGGAAAAGTTGTCAACTGTATAAATCACAAGATCTTATCAACTTATTTTGGTCCAACCGTAACGCACAGTGACATTACCGCCGCTGGTGTTGTTGATGCCAAAGTCAAATCTATTGGTAGTTGAACTGGGAGCGGTATTGCTACGAACTATGGCATTGGCAGTGCCTACGAACTGATTGGGTATGCTAGTAAAGTCAATGGGTGTGCCTCCGCCGTTGTAGACCCAGGCATACTGAGAACCCACAACAGGCACGTTGGTGTTGGTAACAGTAGCCGTGGCATTCCAAACCAAGATACCATTGGTGATATTGCAATCGACCCACATACTATATGTGCCGCTATTCACAGTGAAACTCTGGGTGCTGTTGCCCACCGGCACGTTCCACGATCCTGTTACTTGAGTTGCAACATTAGATAAGGTATTGCCGTTGCCAAAGAAATTAGCGGCTGTGATGTTGCCAGCTACACTTATAGTATTGCCATATGTGATTTCTTTTGAAGTGGTGTTGTAGAACATCACTTGACTCGTATTGGCCACATCATTGCGTACCGGTGCCACTGTAAATGTGTTGGCAGTAGTTTGGTCCAAATTGGCAGCTGTGGCATTTATGATAATTGAATTGTTGGCCTGATGATCTGCACCAGCCAAAGTGCCGATAGCCACTGCATATTGGCCTTGATATCCATAACCGGCACTGTTGCCGATGGCCACTGCATTTGCGCCTTGTAGATAATTACCGGCATTCCAACCAACTGCTACTGCCGTATTACCTTGAGTATACCCTCCAGTGCCATTGCCAATGGCCACTGCATTAATACCTTGTAGATAATTACCGGCATTTTTACCAACTGCCACTGCCGTATTACCTTGTGCAGGGTATTCGCCAGCGCCTTGTCCAATGGCTATTGCGTCACCTACCGTGTCTTTTATTACAGCACCGTTGGTCAGTGTGATAACGCCAGTGCTGACATTACCACCAGTGATGTTGCCAGCTACGCTTATGGTATTGCCATAAGTGATTTCCTTGCTGGCGGCATTGTAGAACATAACAGCAGCAATGTTTGAATTATCATTGCGGACCGGGGCCACTGTGAATGTGTTGGCAGTGGTTTGATCCAACGCATCACCGGTAGCGTTCAATATGATTGAATTGTTGCCTTGATTATTGTAACCAGCTCGTTTACCAATTGCTATAG
>Ga0114962_10004112_pt1 | contig 11644 bp, 10 predicted proteins | sample C_130820_MF_Meta_FD_87017 | JGI IMG/M metagenome (GOLD analysis project Ga0114962, IMG submission 87017) | Freshwater microbial communities from Lake Croche, Canada to study carbon cycling - C_130820_MF_MetaG | ecosystem: Environmental > Aquatic > Freshwater > Lake | place: Lake Croche, Canada... | reverse complement strand
TAACCGTAAGTTTTGCGCGACCTTTTGCACGGCGAGCGTTAACCACTTTACGACCATTACGTGTTGCCATTCTAGCGCGGAAACCATGAGTTCTTGCGCGTTTAATTTTACTGGGTTGGTAAGTTCTTTTCATGAGCTTTATTGCCTAATTGAGTTTAACAAAAACGGATAAAATAATTTGAGGATGATAGAATAAAGGTATTGCTGTGTCAATTCGCTAGTGATCTATTTTAAGGATTGTAATATTTTTACTTCTTGTCACTATTCTATTTTTTGTGCCTTGCACGTTTACCTTAGCTAAAACTTTAATGAGCTCTCTTTGGAATATCTGTCTATCTAAACTTGAAAACGAAGTGCCTAGTGTTGATTTCAATACCTGGATACGGCCTCTACAAGCCGTTGAAACTGAAGGACATTTAAACCTACTCGCACCAAATCGTTTTGTTTTGGATTGGATAAAAAAACATCATGTCACGCAAATAAACGAAGCCGTCACTGAATTTTCTAACGGCAAATTAACACTCGTTTTGGATGTGGGTTCAAATCGACACACATTAACGCCAGTTGAAACTAACTTGCCAGATGAGCCGAAAATTTCCGCACCGAATTTCGAACATTTCTTGAATAAAAACTTTACCTTCGACAATTTTATCGAAGGTAAGTCAAATCAATTTGCTCGTGCCGCCGCACTTCAAGTGGCCGAAAATAGCGGAAAAGCTTATAACCCGCTTCTTATTTACGGAGGCTCAGGACTCGGTAAAACGCATATTATGCATGCGGTAGGGAATGCTATCTTGGCAAAAAATCCATCCACCAAAATTGTTTATCTTCACTCTGAGCGTTTTGTTCAAGATATGGTAAAAGCCCTTCAACAAAATGCAATTCATAAATTTAAGGAATTTTATCGTGGTGTCGACGTACTTTTAATCGACGATATTCAATTTTTTGCAGGAAAAGATCGCTCACAAGAAGAATTTTTTCATACGTTCAACAGCCTTATCGATCGCCGCCATCAAATTGTCTTGACTTGTGATAAATACCCAAAAGAAATATCTGGACTAGAAGAACGTTTAAAATCACGTTTTAGTTGTGGTTTACCTGTGTCAATTGAACCCCCTGATATGGAAACACGCGCAGCCATTTTAATGAAAAAATCTTCCATCGCAAACATCGTTCTCCCCGACGAAGTTGCTTTTTTTATCGCAAAAAGAATGCCCTTTAACGTCCGAGATTTAGAAGGAGCTCTGCGACGATTGATTGCAAATTCTGAATTCACAGGACAACCTATTACGCTCGATTTTGCAAAAGAAGTCTTGCAAGATTTAGTCGTTCTTCAAGATAAATTAGTCAATATTGACAGCATTCAACATACCGTTTCTGAATATTTTGATATTTCGCTCAATGATTTACTCGCAACGAATAAATTACAAACAGTCACTCGCCCTCGTCAAATAGCAATGAGTTTAGCAAGGGAACTCACCGCGCATAGCTTTCCTGAAATTGGAAGCGCTTTTGGTGGTCGCAATCACACCACGGTAATGAGTGCCTGTAAAAAAGTAGAAGAACTCAAAAAAACAGACTTAAAATTTTATGAAGATTATATTCATCTGGTACGTGTTCTATCGTCTTAAAATTGACATTAATTATTGATTATTTATGGTAACTAAATCGTAATCAATCAGTTACAAGTTATCAACAGGTTTGTAAAGAATTTATCAACAAGTTGTACATATCTTTTAATGTACTTTACTTATAAAAATATGCAATTGATTGATATTATTAGTTATTTAAAATAATTTTCTGCACATAAACCTGTGTACAAACCTGTTCACAACTCTGTGTATAACTTCTGATTTTCTGTGCATAACCCTGTGTATAACTTCTGATTTTCTGTGCATATCTTCTACACCCTTTAATTATGAATAATTACACACAGGTTACGCACAGGGTTGTACACAGGGATATACACAGGATAAGCTATTGATTCTAATTTAAAAAAATGGGTTATGCACAGGTTTTTTGCTCCCTAATAGTAATAAAGAGATAATTTAGAAATAAGTTATAATCTTTAAATCTAGTATATTTATATATTTTATATTGATTCATTTTTTAAATTTTCCTCTACTTTAATTTTGAGATACCGTAATGAAATTTGTGATTAACCGTGAATCGCTATTAACGCCACTTCAGCAACTTGTTAGTGTGATTGAAAAACGTCAAACCATGCCGATTCTCTCAAATGTGTTGCTTGTGATTGAAAATGAGCAATTAACGATGACTGGCACAGATTTAGAAGTTCAGCTGATTGCTAAACTGGATTTACCGAGTGCAACTGATGGAGCAATTACGGTACCTTCTCGTAAATTCTTAGATATTTGTCGTCTTCTTCCAGTGGGATCTGAAATTCGTTTTGAACAAATTGACGATAAAGTAAAAATTACGTCGAATCGCAGCCGTTTTTCGCTGAATTGCTTACCAGCTGACAATTATCCTGACTTCCCAGAAGACGAGTTAGATCATCAGTTCATCATCAACGCTGGACAATTTAAACGCGCTTTAGAAAAAACCACGTTCTGTATGGCTAATCAGGACGTACGGTATTATCTCAATGGCTTATTGCTTCATATTTCCAACAATAAACTGGAATTAGTCGCGTCAGATGGGCATCGATTGTCTATTTACGAAGATCAGCTTGAAATGGCAACAGGATTTGAAGCCAGAATTATTTTGCCCCGTAAAGGTGTTTTAGAACTCACCAAATTACTTGATGACAATGAAGCAGAATTGAAAATTGAGTTTTCAAGTAGCAGTATTCGAATTTTTATTAAACACTTAATTTTTTCTGCAAAATTGGTCGATTCTAAATATCCCGATTTCAGCAAAGTGTTTGCTCAAACGTTTTTGAGTCCACTTGAGATTGAAAAAGCCGTTTTGAAAAACGCACTCACCCGCGTTGCCATTTTGTCGAATGAAAAATTTAAAGGCTTAACATTCGATATCAATACGGAATATTTAAAAATCAGCACACACAATCCTGAGCATGATGAAGCAGAGGAAGAATTAGCGATTATCTATGACGATGAACCGCTATCCATTGCGTTCAATGCGCAATATTTATCAGATGCGATGTCAAATTTAGATGGTGATACAGCGCTACTGACCATTGCAAGCGACGCGAGTAGTTGCTTTATTAACGAGCCGGTTAATGATAAATACAAATTTATTGTCATGGCAATGCGCTTATAACTACTGCTATTAAGCGTCTTAAAGGCTATAATGAACGGCTAAGCAGCGTTTACGCTTTAAAGCGATATGTTTTAACAAAAAAATCAGCAACAGGAAGAATAGACATCGTTATGAGTAATCCAATCGATCAATACGACAGTAGCAATATTCAAGTGCTTAAAGGGTTAGATGCTGTGCGCAAAAGACCTGGAATGTACATTGGCGACACCGATGATGGTTCGGGTTTGCATCACATGGTCTTTGAGGTTGTGGATAACTCTATTGACGAGGCACTCGCAGGATATTGCAAAGAAGTTCGCGTTATTATTCAAATAGATGGATCTGTTAGCGTGTCTGATGATGGTCGAGGAATTCCTGTTGATATTCATGAAGAAGAAGGTCGATCTGCCGCTGAAGTGATTATGACGGTTCTTCACGCAGGTGGAAAATTTGACGATAACGCCTACAAAGTCTCTGGTGGTTTGCATGGCGTTGGCGTTTCAGTGGTTAACGCGTTATCTGAAGAATTACATCTTGAAGTTCGTAAGAACGGACAACTCTACAAACAAAGCTATAAAAATGGTGAGCCAGTGGCTCCTCTTGCGGCGTTTGGAAGTGTTGAGGGTACAGGGACATCTATTCGTTTTCTGCCCAGTAAAGTGACGTTTGCAGACGTAGAATTTCATTACGATATATTGGCAAAACGCTTGCGAGAATTATCATTTTTAAATTCAGGTGTTCGCATTAGTTTGCATGATCAACGCAATGATCGTGAAGATGTGTTTGAGTTTGAAGGGGGGATTAGTGCATTTGTCACGCATTTAAATAAAAATAAAACACCTCTCTTTCCAGAGGTTTTCTATTTCACCGCAGAAAAAGAAGGTGTTACCGTTGAAGTGGCGATGCAGTGGAATGATTCGTATCAAGAAAATGTATTTTGCTATACAAATAATATTCCACAGCGCGATGGAGGCTCACATTTAGCAGGTTTTCGTAGTGCTTTAACGCGTACCGTGAATCAGTACATCGAAGGCAACGGTTTAGCCAAAAAAGAAAAAGTATCAACAACCGGTGATGACGCTCGTGAAGGTTTGACTGCGGTATTGTCGGTTAAAGTGCCTGACCCAAAGTTTTCGTCGCAAACCAAAGATAAACTGGTTTCCTCTGAGGTAAAGCCGCTCGTTGAATCAACAATGAATGAAAAATTGCAGGAGTTTCTCCTTGAAAAACCGCAAATTGCCAAATTAATTGTTGGAAAAATTATCGATGCTGCACGTGCCCGTGATGCTGCAAGGCGTGCACGTGAGATGACACGTCGTAAAACGACGCTCGATATTGCTGGTTTACCTGGAAAATTGGCCGATTGCCAAGAAAAAGACCCTGCATTATCTGAATTATTTTTAGTGGAAGGGGATTCTGCGGGCGGCTCTGCAAAACAAGGACGTGATCGCCGCACACAAGCCATTTTGCCGCTGAAAGGGAAAATTTTAAACGTGGAAAAAGCACGTTTTGATAAAATGATTTCCTCTGAAGAAGTAGGGACATTAATTACGGCACTGGGTTGCGGCATTGGCAAGGATGAATATAATCTCGACAAACTGCGTTATCACCGCATTATTATCATGACCGATGCTGACGTGGATGGTTCGCATATTCGTACTTTATTGCTGACGTTTTTTTATCGTCAACTGCCTGAAATAGTTGAAAAAGGGTATATTTATATTGCGCAACCTCCCCTCTACAAAGTCAAAAAAGGCAAGCAAGAGCATTACGTGAAGGACGATGCAGAATTAAATCGTTATTTAATTCAACTGGCGCTTGAAAAAGCGCAGTTAATCACGCACCCAAGCAGTCCAGCGATTCAAGGTCAAGGCTTAGAAAAACTCGCTCAAGCGTTTTTGGATGTGAATAACATTATTACGCGTTTAGCACGTCGTTATGACGATATTTTCTTAGATCAATTTTGCTATGTTGCCCCCTTAAATGAAGAAATTAAAGCCTCAGCACAATCCATACAAGCATGGCTCGATAATATTCACGCTCGATTAACTTTAGCGGGCGGACTTGCAGAGTTCACAAGTGAGCTTGATTATCTTAGTGCGGATGATTTTAAAATCACGATAAGCAAACGCAAACACGGTACCAGTAAAGTGTTTGTGTTGCCGACAATTTTCTTTAACAGCATTGATTATCAACGTATTTCAGCGTATGCCAATGAAACCGCAGGAATGTTTAATGCGGAATCTGTGATGCTTATGGGTGAGCGTCAACAACCGGTTGATAATTTCAAGCAAGCGTTTGAGTGGATGATGCGCGAAATCAAAAAGGGACAAACCATTCAGCGCTACAAAGGATTGGGTGAGATGAACCCAGAGCAACTTTGGGAAACGACACTGGACAGTAATAATCGTCGTTTATTGCAAGTGCGTATTGAAGACGCGATTGCAGCGGATGAAATTTTCACCACGCTCATGGGCGACGTCGTTGAGCCCCGTCGTGATTTTATTGTGAAGCATGCGCTTGATGTGTCAAATTTGGACGTGTAATTATGCTGGCCTACCCTGCTATTGATCCTGTTGCTGTCTCTATTGGTTTTGTCAAAATTCATTGGTACGGCATTATGTACCTTATCGGATTTGCGGCTGTTTTATTGCTTGGGCAGCATCGCGCAAAACAAGCGTGGTCGCCTATCAAACCAGAAGTGGTTGAAGATCTGGTGACTTATGGTGCGATGGGGGTTATTTTAGGTGGGCGAGTTGGTTATATCTTATTTTATAATTTTGGTGAATTTTTAAGTAATCCACTAATTTTATTTAAAATTTGGCAGGGTGGCATGTCGTTTCATGGCGGAATGCTCGGTGTTTTTGTTGCGATGGCGTGGTTTGCAAAAAAACAGCAATGTACACTTTGGCAACTCACTGATTTTATAGCGCCCATGGCACCCATTGGCTTAGGTGCGGGGCGTATTGGAAACTTCATCAATTCAGAACTTTGGGGGAAACCTACGGATGTGCCTTGGGGGATGATTTTTCCTAATGGTGGCCTGATTGCACGTCATCCGTCACAGCTTTATGAAGCCTTTTTAGAAGGCTTGGTGTTGTTTTTGATTCTGTGGATTTATACGCACAAGCAACGACCCGTAATGGCGGCGACGGGACTTGCGGTGGCGCTTTATGGTTGTTTTCGCTTTTTTATCGAGTTTTTCAGAATGCCGGATGCGCATTTGGGGTATTTAGCCCTCGATTGGGTGACGATGGGGCAAATTTTATCGACACCGATGATCATTATTGGCAGTGCTTTAGTGTTTATAACGTATAAAAAGCAACGCCAAGCATGAAAAATTATCTCGAATTACTTGAAAAATTGTTAAGTGAAGGCACTTTAAAAGGTGACCGAACGGGTAGCGGGACGTTGTCGATGTTTGGTTATCAAATGCGTTTTGATTTAGCAGCCGGTTTTCCCCTTATTACCACTAAAAAAGTGCATTTAAAATCCATTATTCATGAATTACTGTGGTTTTTAAACGGTGACACCAATAATAATTTACTCGAGTCACAGGGGGTTTCCATTTGGCGTGAATGGGCGGATGAACATGGTGAACTCGGTGCGATTTACGGTAAACAATGGCGTTCTTGGAAGCTACACAACGGTGAGTCGATTGATCAAATTGCCCAAGTAGTTGACCAAATTAAAACCAATCCAAATAGTCGTCGAATGGTCGTGAGTGCTTGGAACGTGGCTGATTTGCCAGATGAAAAAATGAGTCCTCAAGACAATGTTGCACAAGGGAAAATGGCGCTTGCTCCTTGTCATGCTTTTTTTCAATTTTATGTTGCAGATGGGAAGCTTTCTTGTCAGCTTTATCAACGCAGTTGTGACACATTTATTGGATTACCGTTCAATATTGCCAGTTACGCCCTACTCACGATGATGATTGCACAGCAATGCGATTTACAATTAGGTGAATTTGTGTGGACAGGCGGCGATGTACATTTATATTTAAATCATCAAGAACAAGCGAAAATACAACTTTCTCGCACGCCCCATACGTTGCCTACGATGAAAATTAAGCGTAAACCAGATTCAATTTTCGATTATCAGTATGATGATTTTGAATTAATAGGCTACGATGCCGATACACATATCTTTGCCCCTATTGCTATTTAAGAGGTTTATTTGTGACGTATTTTGATTCTCGACGTTTTAGTGTATTTATCTTGTTATTCTTGCTTGCAGGTTGCGCGTCTGAGCCTGTTATACGCCCGAGTAAACCCTCACCTACGGATACGGGAAAAACACCTAATTACAGTCAAGCACGTCCCATTACTGGGGTTTATGCAAATCAAACAGCGGTGAATGATTTTGTCGCGCATATGGTGCATGATTATGGTTTTTCAGAAGATTATTTAAATTCATTATTTTCTCAGGCCAATAAATTAGATTCTGTTGTGCGACTTGAGGTTGATCCTTTTGTGCCACCAAAACCTAAATATCAAGGTTCTATTTCAACAGAGCCAGTTATTCCTCCAAAGCCGACACCCACGCCTGGTTGGGGAAGTTATCGTCGGCAATTTATTGATGAAACGCATATCAATAACGGCGTACGTTTTTGGCAAGACAACGAGGCCGCATTGCAACGCGCAGCGGCAACGTATCATGTTGATCCTGAATATATCGTCGGCATTATTGGCGTTGAAACGTATTTTGGGCGTAACGTGGGCAAAACTAACACCTTTGATGCGTTGAGTACGCTCGCTTTCTTTACATTACGTCGCTCTGAATATTTCACCAAAGAATTGGAAAATTTCTTACTGATGACTCAAGAAGAGCGTTGTGAACCTCGAAAAATCATTGGGTCGTGGGCGGGTGCGATGGGACTTGGCCAATTTATGCCAAAAAGTTTCCGTAAACTTGCCGTCGATTTTAATGGGGATGGCAAACGTGATTTGTGGAATTCTGAAGACGCTATTGGAAGTGTTGCGCATTACTTTAATACGTCTGGTTGGAGATTTAATGATTTGGTTGCTACGCCCGCAAGTGGCGGTAATGTAAACGGAGATTACGTTATTTTAGGGACAGATAACGGCAATGAATTTTGGGCAGTTGGTGATAATTTTAAAACCATTAAAAAATATAATAGTAGCAATAAATACGCGATGGCCGTTCATCAACTTGGTCAAACAATCAAGCAGCGATATTTAATGCAAAAATAAGCATAAACTACATTTTAATTTTAGACAGTAATCAGAGACGACTATGGCATTGTATTGTGGAATTGTGGGTTTACCCAACGTAGGTAAATCAACGTTATTTAACGCGCTCACCAAAGCGAAAATTGCAGCAGAAAATTACCCTTTCTGTACGATTGATCCTAATGTTGGGGTAGTTGCTGTGCCAGATCATCGTCTTGATGCTTTATCAGAAATTGTTAAACCTGAGCGTGTTCTACCAACTACGATTGAATTTGTTGATATTGCGGGTTTAGTTGCTGGTGCGTCGAAAGGTGAAGGTCTTGGTAATAAATTTTTAGCCAATATTCGTGAAACGGACGCTATTGCGCATGTCGTGCGTTGTTTTCAAGATGACAATGTGGTGCATGTAGCGGGTAAAATTGATCCGCTGTCTGATATTGAAGTGATCAATACTGAATTAGCGCTTGCAGATATGGCGTCTGTTGAAAAAGCATTAGTTAAATGTGCCAAAGTAGCAAGAACCGGTAATAAAGAAGAATTAGTTAAAAAAGGCGTTTTAGAGCGCATTTTTAACCAATTAGATTCGGGTGAGCCAGCGCGAACATTGGATTTGGATGACGAAGAACGCGCAATGGTTAAAGATTTATGTTTAATGACGCTTAAACCCACCATGTACATTGCTAACGTCCAAGATGATGGTTTTGAAAATAATCCCTTACTGGATAGCGTTCGTGCCTTTGCTCAAAAAGAAGGTGCACGAGTAGTTCCAATTTGCGCGGCGATTGAAGCGGAAATTGCTCAACTTGATGAGGATGAAAAGAAAGAATTTTTAGATGATTTAGGCATGGCAGAAGCTGGTCTTGATCGCGTCGTGCGTGCGGGTTATGAATTGCTTGAATTGGCGACTTATTTTACTGCTGGCGTCAAAGAAGTTCGCGCATGGACGATTCCTGTCGGAGCTACTGCGCCACAAGCCGCTGGCGTGATTCATAGCGATTTTGAGCGCGGTTTTATTCGTGCTGAAGTTATTTCTTATGACGATTTCATTGCGTTTAAAGGAGAGCAAGGCGCGAAAGACGCGGGTAAATGGCGTCTTGAAGGCAAAGATTATGTCGTAAAAGACGGTGATGTGGTTCATTTTCGTTTCAATGTTTGACAAAATTAGCGTCAATATTTATAATTACTAGATAATTACGGCGATGTAGCTCAGTTGGTTAGAGCGTGGGATTCATAACCCCAAGGTCGGTGGTTCGACCCCACCCATCGCCACCAATAAAATCAAAGGCTTATGAGAAATCGTGAAGTCTTTTTTTTGCCCGGCAGAAAGAAAAAACGGACTCATGCCGGAATTGACTGTAAATCACCGCAACAAACCGCAATCATTGTCAGTAAAACTGTTTGTGAAAAACACAGCAGATTGGTTAACTGATTAGTCAACCTGTTATCGTTGTCTTTACTCTAAGTGATTAGCACTGATTGTTAGGAGGTAAGTTTGAATTTCAGTGACCTCACAAACATTGCATTGGCGATAAGTTCATTATTCAACTGCGACGATTCATTAATTTCAAACTACAACCTAGTGATCCCGCTACACTATCACAGCAATGCCCGTTTATTTTTACCTTTCGATTTTCGTATTCGCTCACCTATTTCCCCCAAATTTTGGACATAAAAAAAACCCGCAAACTTTCGAGTGCGGGGTTTGTTGTTTTACTGCTTAAACTAATAATTATTCATCTTGACCATTATTTGTGATCGTATTAAATCCCATTTTTAATAGTAAATAAGCACCTATACCGCCTATTGCGTGTCCAATACCTTTAAGAACTTCAGAAGCGGTTTGAGATTGAACTTCATTTCCAAGAAATAAAGCCGAAAATAGTACAACAATCACTATCATCCCTATGGCACAAGATGCATAAACAATATTTTTTGCAATTGCCAATTTTTTAGTTTTGATGTCATTATCACTTTGAAGTTTCATAATATGATAATCAAACATTCGCTTACTATCAGCTTCACTTGCTTCAATAGCTCGTAAAGCGACGTCGGTTCTATTGTCATTACTTTCAATACGCGCTTTTTCTATTTCAAACATTGCTTGCATTTCAACAGGCAATTGCGAAACGTTATAAACTGGCGACGTTTCAGTTAGTTGAGCATTTTTTCATTCATAAATTTAGCAGAACGCCGTTGAACGGTGATTGCTTATATTTTGTGGATTATCAATGAGTCTATCAACCATCAAATCAATTGGTACAAGCCTAACTCGAAATCCACCATACGGTGAATGTTCAACACGCACCATAATTCCATCGTCATTGTGCTGTGCCCGTAATTTTTGGGCATGCTTATACGCTTGTTCATGCGTTTTATAAATCATAAGTCTCTCCTAAATAGTAGACCGTTCACGACTTTTTTTATGCTCACAGTCTAGCAAAAGTTAAAACTGGTTGATAGCCGTTTTAAAAAAACTCGCACACTTTCGTCTACGAGGTTGATGGTAGGTGTTAAATATTTAATTATTACATTGATAAGCATCTGATATCGCATCAACATCAATACCAGCAGCGGGCAAATTTCACTTGTTTGGATTAGCTTTCACATAGTTACCGACTATTGCCATAAAGTACGCCGCCGCCTTTTTTAGGATTTCTCGATATTGCTCTGAGGTGGCTAATTGCTTTTTAAGCGCTTGAATTTCATTTTTGAGTCGTTTAATTTCTTCTTGCGAGGCATTCGTTTTTCCTTGCGAATCCATCCCTTTATATTGGCGAATCCATTTATAAAACACCCCCACTGGCATTCCTAAAATTGGCTGCAACTTTGACCGGCATTTTTCCTTCTTCCAGCACCATGTTTACTGCTGACGTTTTATACGCTTCTGTGTATTTTTTCTCATCTTTTGACACCTCATTTTGGTAAGACTAGTTTACAAAATTTTTGTCATGTTTAGTGTAGCGGACTCATTCACTTCCAGCAGCTATACTACGGATAGCTTATTATTGAATTTCACCATTATTCATTTTAAATTCCGAGCCATTCATCCTATCAATCTTGGGATTACTACCGGTGGTTTGGCTGGGTGGTATAGATGATTTCTTTTGCCATTTTTGAAAGGCAAGAAAGTGGAAGTGTTAATTATCGTTGAAGAAGATGAAACTGATTATGTTTCACAAAATCATGCCTTAATGCAACAGATTGAGTTATCCAAGAAAACCCATCAG